>Ga0208872_1001752_pt1 | contig 13061 bp, 8 predicted proteins | sample CryBogCBH12Aug08_FD_185508 | JGI IMG/M metagenome (GOLD analysis project Ga0208872, IMG submission 185508) | Freshwater microbial communities from Crystal Bog, Wisconsin, USA - CBH12Aug08 (SPAdes) | ecosystem: Environmental > Aquatic > Freshwater > Lake | place: Crystal Bog, Wisconsin, USA...
TGCAGGATCCAGAATTTTGAAGACGTTGGCACCGGTATCCTTGGCATAACGGCCCATTGCTTCATGACCATAGCCAAGCGGCATGGAAACCGCATCGGGATGAATGCCTGGGAAAAGATATGCCTGGGATTTGACCGAGCCATTGGGGGAGGTTACTTCGACGATATCACCTTCCACAATGCCCAGCTTGGCCGCTGTTTTGGGATGAATTTCAACCCAGGAATCCCAAACTACCGTAGTCAACGGGTCGGGTGATTCTTGCAGCCATGACAAGTTGGCATGGCGTCCGTCACGCATGCTTGCTGATACAGAGGGAATCAGGCGCAAGGGATAGGCTCCGATTTCGCGAGCCGGAGAAGGTAAGTTCAAGGTTGAAGCGGTAGCCCTGGGGGAAAGATTGGCAACCGTTGCGGGTAATTTTACCCTGGCATTACCCAAGGTATCATTCCAGAAGGTGTCGTCATCGGTTCCCGTACCGCCCAGTGCAGCTTTATTCAAGACCATTGCGCTACGCAGGAACGAATAAAAATCGTCATACGGCTTGTATGCCTCGGCAAGACGCTGTTTGAGCAGTGAAAGTAAAATGTCACCAACCCCGTGCGTGTCAGGATTCAGGTTTTCCATCAGAGGCTGCTGAATACTCAAATATGGATCTACCAAGTATTCCGGTACGGAAGTTCCCCAATCTTCAAGTGCTGAATCCAGTGGCAGAACCAGATCGGCTTGCAGTGCAGTCTCATCCATATAGTGTGAAAACGCCACCTTGAATGATACTTTTTTCAGATTCTCTTGAAACTTTAAGGCAGCCGGTGCTGTATAGACCGGATTGGTGCCGAAGCTGAACAGCACTTTGAATTGACCTTGCGCCATGTTGTCGTTCAAGACTTGCAGGGCTGCGCGGTTGCCTGTGGCAGGCATCAATCGGGTGTCCTGCAAATTGATCGACGCATCCACCGTCCTGCCTACATTGCCCAGTACCTGATTCAGCAATGCAATAGCTGCTGCATTTTGCGAACCGTGCACGTATCCTTCAGCGGCACTTCCGGCCAAGACCAGACTAGGGCTATTTGCTTTGAGCACCTCAGCCAGTTTTATGATCTGTGCAGCAGGCACCCCTGTATGATCACTCACACGATCAGAGGTATAATCTTTGGCTGCAGCGGCAACATCTGCCGGGACTCCAGCTCCCAGAGCATTGATGATTCCCATGGCCAAAATGCCTTCAGTACCCGGACGTATGGGAATCCAGCGATCGGCATTGGCACCGGTTAACGTCATTTTTGATTCGATCTGAACCAATATGCCACGACCCTCGGGACGACTGCCCTTGCGGAACTGGGCATACTGCTGAGAAAAGTGTACAGGTGATATCCAGGCTCCCAAAAAGTCTGCTCCAAAGGAAACAATGACTTTGGCCTTGTCCAGATGCAAGCGGGGCATTTCAACGCCGTAGGCCTTTTTGTTGGCAGCACGCACTACCGAGGGTGATACTGGTTCGTAAGCGTAGTGATTTTTTGAACCCAAGGCGTCCAGATAGTTGTTGAGTAAAACCTTGACGTGACCACTGACTCCGCCCGTCAGGAAGGCAATTTCCTGGCCTTTAAGTCCATTCAGTTTTTCATTGATGAGCGTCAGTGCTTTTTCCCAGGTGATTGCTTCGCCCTTGTCGCCGTTTCGTAGCAGCGGCTCTCTGAGCCGATCCGGGTTGTAATGCGCCTGCACTCCCGCCTGTCCCAAGCCGCATAGTTTACCGCGATTGATGGATGAAGCCGGATTGCCTTCCAGTTTAAGCACGCGCCCCTCGCGAACTCGTCCTTCGATATTGCAACCCGCATCGCATTGAGCGCAGGTCGAGTTGTAATAAACTCCTATGCTCGGGATCATGAAATCGGTCGGCTCAACATATGAAACCACCGTTTCCTTGCCATCCTCAATCGAAGTGTTGCCACAACCGCTCAAAGCGACTGCAGTGCCGCCCCAGCCAAGCACTTTCAGAAAATCCCGTCGATTAAAACCGTTTTCAATCATCACAATACCTCTTTGATATTTTGCTTTTAAATAGACAACATGGCACTTACTTGTGGCATGTGAAGCAATCGTTTGGACCATGTGAGGTCTTGGTCGAAGTTGCGTCTACCAAATGATCTTTCTGATGGCACTCGGCACACCAGCCCATGGAGATCGGCTTTTGGCGACGTGCAACTGTCATTGTTTTAATGTCTCCGTGACAATAGCCGCACGCTTCCTGCACAGGTTTACCTTGCTGGAAAACAAAGCGTTGGATATGGCGCTCATGGTTGAATCGAACAAAGTCTGGCAGATCGTGGACTTTCTTCCAGGGAACCGGTTTCTTTGCATCCCAGTATTCGAAAAGCTTCTTGATGCGGGGAGTTTCCCTCACGGACAAAATGCTCTGGTGGCAGCCAATACATTTTCGCAAAGGAGGGATGCCCGCCACCATGCTTCGACGAGCATAGGTGTGACAATACATGCAGTTGATTTCCATCCCTCCCGTCGCGGGTTTGGAGGGATCGGCATCATCTGCCGGATTGTGCAGTCCTGCATGGCGATTATGCGGAAACTCAATGGGCTGATCGATTTGGGGACCCAAATCGTCAGCGGTGGTAATCGGAAGTGTAGTATCGGTAGCGTAGCAGCCTGTAGCGATAAACATTCCGACAAGCATAAAGGACAAACGTAAAAAACGGTGCATCGTAAGTGGCTCCCCCAACGAACAATAAGTCAGCAGGCCGGAGCATCACCGACATGCATTTAAAAAACTACAGTGGATTTTAAATTATTATACGCAGTGCTGTCGTTTTTTAATAATTATTATTAGTTTTATTATTCTTGGGAGCACATCCGTGAGGACGAAGCATGACAACACTACTGCAATAATGTCTAGTTTGAAAAATAAAGTCAACACTTGATACATACTATTTCTATAGTTATTAGTAAATATTTATTTAAAACAAATAATTAAATTATTCTCTTATATAGATTGGCTACTTGAGCGCGGAATTCATACAATACTTTGGAGGTAGACATCTATTTTTTCAGCAGGTTTAAGTCGCAGGGAGATGCTTGAGCAAGAATTATTTTAATGATTTGTGTTGTGCTTTGTGGCATCAATAATCAAAAATGAGCTGAAACACTGCAAGAGGTAACCCACTTAGTGTGAGGTATAATCGCACCACTTTTTTTTCAGCTTTTTAGATGAATATTTTTTACGAAGAAGACGGCGCTTTCAAAGTCGGCAGTATACTTACTGATAATAACACTTCGCTTCAAGTGGAAAGTACGCACGGTAAGCGCAGCAAAATAAAATCCTCAAATGTGTTACTGCGCTTTGCTCAACCGGAACTGGCCGAATTCATGACACAGGCAGAAATTCTTGCGTCTGATATTGATGTCGAGTTTCTGTGGGAGTGCTGCCCGTCTGAAGATTTCGGTTTTGATGCGCTGGCAACTGAGTATTTCGGTCATAAGCCTAGTTCAGTCGAAGCAGCAAGCGCTCTGATTCGCTTGCATTCATCCCCGATGCATTTCTACAAGAAAGGCAAGGGGAACTACAAGGCGGCACCGCCGGAAGCACTTAAGGCTGCCTTGGCAAGCGCCGAAAAAAAGCGTGCGCAGTCTGCTTTGCAAGCTCGCTATACCGACGAGCTGATTGCCTTTGCTCTCCCTACTGAATTCGCCGACAAATTGCAGTCTATTCTGTACAAACCTGATCGCAGCACCCTTGAAGTTAAAGCGCTTGAAGCAGCCTGCGGTGTAACTCATTTATCTGCCGCCCACCTATTACAACGCTGCGGTGCGATTCCCTCCACACAGGCTTACCACTTGCAACGCTTCCTGTTTGAGAATTTTCCGCATGGCACGAGCTTTCCAGATATTACAGTGGAAGAGCTTCCCGAATTACCGCTGGCGGAAGCCATGGCTTTCAGCATCGACGATGCGACTACCACGGAAATTGACGATGCTTTTTCGGTGAAACAACTCTCCAACGGTAACTGGCGCATCGGCATCCATATTGCTTCTCCGACCCTGGGTGTCGCACCCGGCTCGCTAGGAGATGCCATCGCCGCGCAACGTTTATCGACGGTTTACATGCCTGGAGACAAAATCACTATGCTACCTGACAGCGTGGTGCAAGCCTTTACGCTGGATGCTGACAAGGTTTGCCCTTCACTGTCGCTGTATCTGGAAGTCGATGCCGCAACATTTGCTGTGATTAATACGGAGAGTCGCGTAGAGCGCATCCATATCATCGCCAATTTGCGCCATGACACGCTTGAGCCGCTGTTTAATGAAATGACTTTAGCTGCGGGAAAGCTTGATTATCCTTTTGCGGTCGAACTCAAGCTGCTGTGGGAAGTCGCGCAAAAACTGGAAGCCGTGCGGGGTAAATCTGGTGAAAACAGCATAAAGCAGGTGGACTACAATTTTTACGTCGAAAATGATCGTATCAGAATCAACTCACGTCAGCGCGGTTCGCCCATTGATAAAGTGGTGGCAGAGTTGATGATTTTCGTGAACAGCGAATGGGGCAAGCTGCTCGCAGCGCATGAGGTGGCAGGCATATATCGCACGCAGAATAACGGCAAGGTTAAAATGAGCACGGTACCAGGGCCTCATCAAGGTTTGGGGGTGGCGCAGTACTTATGGTCCAGTTCCCCCCTGCGCCGCTATGTAGACTTCATCAACCAGCGCCAGATTGTTAGCCTGCTGAATGACGAAGTGCCCGCTTACTCCCAAAATGATAGCGCGCTATTCACCATAATGCGCGATTTCGATTCCGCCTACACTTTATACAATGATTTTCAGCGTAGCATGGAGCGCTATTGGTGCTTGCGCTGGCTCTTACAGGAGAATGTAAAACAAGTTGAGGCACTGGTGCTGCGCGAAAATCTGGTCAGGCTGGCGAATATTCCGCTGGTTGGCCGAATACACTCGTTACCTGAATCAGTGCCCAATACGCGTGTTGTATTGGAGGTAGGCGAAATTGATTTGCTCGATCTGAATTTCAATGCGCGTTTTATTTCTGCGGTTGAGGAGGTCGCATCTTGTCAGGACTGATCAATCAGCCGATCGTAATTGCGCTGACATTTTCCGTGGCTCTTCACGCTTTTGCACTGTTTGGTATCCGCATCGTTCTGCCTGATGTGCATAAAACTGCTGATTCCCAGCCGTTACAAGTTGTTCTGGTCAACAGTAAAACCGGAGCTTTCCCCACGGAAGCGGATGCGCTTGCGCAGCATAATCTCGATGGTGGAGGTAATACATCTGAAAATCGCGTTGCTAAAACGCCCTTTCCTGCGCTCAGTGATGACAAACAATTCATACCGGAACAATCGGCACGACGAATACAGCAACTGGAACAGGAATCCAGGCTCCTGATAACCCAAGCCAAAAGCAGCTACACCATAACGCAGGAAAAAGCGCCCCAACCACAAGAGGCGACAGTGCATGCAAGGGACGATGATCTGGTAGAGAAAAGTATTGAAATAGCCAGATTGGAAGCGCAGATTGAAAAGGACATGAGTTTTTATCAAAAAATGCCCAGAAAAAGATTTATCGGTGCACGTGCAAAAGAATATCGTGACGCGCAATACATAGAAGCATGGCGTATCAAGGTTGAACGCTTTGGTAACTTGAACTATCCCGAAATGGCGCGCCAGAAAAAGATTTACGGAAGTTTGCAGCTTACGGTTGAAATCAGGGCAGACGGCAACGTTGAAAGCGTTGAAGTGACGCGTTCCTCGGGTCAACCTATTCTGGATGCGGCAGCACAGTATATTGTAAAAAAGGCCTCTCCTTTTTCCCCTTTTCCGGCAGACATACGGCGCGACACTGACATTCTGAGTATTACCAGAACCTGGACCTTTACACAGTCAGATGAACTTCAGAGCGAATGATTCATTTTTGAAACAATTGGTGCGGCATGGGCGTGGTAAAATCTGGAGATAAATCAAAGAAAAATGCGGTTGCAGCGAAAATCAAGCCGATAAACAGTACTGAGGCTACAGGTAGTAATTTCATCATGCACTCCTTGTATATTTTATTAACATAAATACGTGTGAATATTGCACACATTTAAAGCATGATACGTGTCCATAATTCACACGTCAAGTATTTTATTGTGATAACATTATGAATAATTTATGGGTGTACTGTCGGGTTTTGCTTGGGTGAATATTGAATGAATGAACAAAATCAGTTTGCAGGAGATTTACCAGCGCCACTTGTTGCTGCGCTTCGACGCATTTTACGTCCACTTATTCGTTTTTTGCTCTCATACGGGATCAGGTACCAGACATTTTGTGATTTGGCTAAATCGACTTATATTCAAGTGGCGGAAGAAGAGTTCAGGCTGGATAAGAAAGCACAAACGGACAGTCGCATTAGTTTGCTGACCGGAGTGCACAGACGCGATGTCAAGCGTCTCCGTAATGAATCGCTCACCGAGAGTAGTCTTCCATTGCAAGCCTCGATGAGTGCACAGGTACTGGCTATCTGGAGTGGGCGGGCTGAATATCTCGATTCTGAGGGTTTCCCGAAGCCGCTGCCTCGGTTGATCAGCAAAGGCGGGGAGCACTCGTTTGAAGCGCTGGTGCGCTCAATCAGCAAGGACTTTCGTGCACGTGTAGTGCTCGACGAATGGATGCGTCAGGGAATTGCCACACTGGATGAAAATGATAATGTTCATCTGGCAGCAGACACTTTTGCTTCTCCGCAGGGGTTGGATGAGAAAGCCTTCTATTTTGGCCAGAATATTCACGATCATCTTGCGGCCACGGTGCATAATTTATCAGGAGACGATCTGCCTTTCCTTGAACGTTGCGTCTACTATACTGATCTGACCCAGGAGTCAATCAAGGAATACGAACGCGTTGCGAGATCAGCCGGGATGAGAGCGCTCCATACTGTCAATCGCCATGCCATTGCTTTGCAAAGGCGCGATGCTGGTAAGGCAGATGCTATTTACCGCACTAATTTTGGTCTTTATAATTTTAGCGAGATTAATCGTGGCGATGAATCTCACACGGACTAAGCTGTTAAATATAGCACTACTGTTTTTGGGTGGAATTTTCACCTGGAACGCACTGGCGGCAGAAGATTCTCTTAAAGCGGGAGGGATCGGCGGCACCGGTTCGCCCATGAATAGACAGGGTATAGGTGGTACGGGATCACCTGTCATGAATGGAGGCATTGGAGGTACGGGTTCCCCTGTTTTGAATAGCGAGGTGGGCGGTACTGGGGTGAGAACCAATGATAAATCCACTGATCTTGCAATCGCAGGAAATGTCATATTTGTCGTGGGTAAGGTCGAGGCTGAGCATCACGGGCAGGTCAGGTCGTTAGCCAAAGGCGCTTCAGTGAGAGTGGGCGACACGCTGAAATCTGCTCAGGGGGCTATGCTACAGCTTCGAATGGTTGATGGAGGTACGATTGTTTTGCGCCCAGTCAGTCAATTGGTAATCGAGTCTTTTGCTTACAAAGGCGTCCAGGACGGTAGCGAACATCTCTCTCTTGCCCTGTTGAACGGAGGATTCCGCGCCGTGACAGGTGAAATTGGTCATTTACATAAGGAAAACTATAGGATCCATACCCCTAATGCAAGGATTGGCATAATGGGTACGGACCATGAGACTGTTTTCGTTCCAGATGGACAACAAGTCGGGCAAGTATCTGTTTTGGCTCCTGGAACCTATAATCATGTAATTTCCGGTGGAACTGTGCTGCAAAACGAGAAAAGTAAGTTGCTGATCAAACCGAATCAGACTGGTTTTATGTCGCTCAAAAGTACTAATCCGATTTTGATTGCGACGCCTGTCAAGATATTCAATGATCCAAAGTTTAATTTGAGTATCCAACGTCAGGGTGATAGTTTATCCGCAGCGGCATCGGATTCAGATTCGGATCAGGATTTAAAAGGCAGTAGCAATTCGGGCGTTACTAATAGCTCGACTTCCGGAACTGTACAGAACTCAAATGGAACACAGCCCACTTCTGGACAGAATTCAAAAACGTCAAGCAATTCGGGTTCAGTGCTAGAAACAGATCAGGACTGGTCAAATCCAACTCAGGGCACGCAACAAAACAAAGTGACACAAACTGAAAATTTGGCTGCAACTAAACTGGATCTCGACAATCTGGATCCCGACGCAATGCGTGCTGAGTCTGGAAGTGCAGTGGTGGGCGCACTTTTTTCGGGCGGATTGCAAAAGGTTGGCAGTGCTCAAGCTGGTAGTCCAGGGCAAAAGGTTTATGTGGAAACTGACAATATGCCAAGCATGTACGTCAATAACAACACGGGTAGTAATTTCGTGTCGGTTGAGGACGTTGATCCGGTAAATACCGGAACGACCATAGTGGACGGTGTTACCGTGACATGGGGTATCTATGCCAATGGAATAACATTCGATTCCACAGGAAAACCGATTTCAGTAAATTTTCATCCCTTTGCATTTGCCTATGCTAATGGAGGCGCTACTCCAGCGGCGAGAATCACTGCCATTGGCGGCATGGCTAATTTTTCAACAGTGGCCGGATTTACTCCTCCTGTAACAGAGTCAGGGAATATCGGGGGCACTGTGATTCTGAATGTGGGTGTTAATCTTACCGCTTCAACGCTGACCAATTTTAATTTGAATGTGGTCGATGCCAATTCCAGTCCTCGCACTTGGACTGGAGTACTGAATAACTCAAGTCCGGTTTCTCTTGCTTCTTTTGCTCAGGGAGGCGCTTCGCTTACTGTTACCTGTACGGGCAATAATTGTGGTTCCGGTATCGGGAACGGGTCTGCCGCAGGTATATTGCTTGGTCCGAATGCAAAAGGCTTGATTTCATCCTACATATTGACTACTTCTACCGGTCAGGGTGTGGCTGGCACGGTAATACAGTCTCGACCTTAAGTGCGTCAATTAAAGTCCCCTAAATAAGTTTATTTCCTGTCACCCACTCGTGGTTACAATTTATTTTTGCTACTTAATTAGGTGCGATGATACAATTTTAGCTCTTTGTCTAAATGTAATAAATTGAATTTTTAGAGGCACTTAAAATAGAACGTAAATTATTCGAGCCTGCAAAAACCAGTTTCCTTGTTCTGCTTTTGATTGGATTAGCTGTTGTTCCACCCTTTGCGCGAGCTGAAAAGCTTGATCTTGGGCTGGCCCAGCATTTAATTGTTGAAGGCAAAGCTGAGGAGGCTTATAAATTGCTCGAGCCTTTTGAGTTCAAGCAAGCAGGCAATACAAAATATGACTATTTGTTGGGATTGTCAGCACTCAATAGCGGGCAGGCAGACAAGGCGAGCATTATTTTTGAACGCGTATTGGCAGTTGACCCATTGCATGCTGCAGCACGCGTAGATTTGGGACGATCCTACTATCAGTTGGGTGATTTGGAACGCGCCCGTGCCGAGTTGACGCGGGCGCAGTCGTTAAACCCTCCTACGGCTGCACAAGCTACCATCATTTTGTATTTACAGAAGATCAGCGAATCAGAGAAAATCAGCGAATCAGAAGCTAAACCTTCCACTCAATTGGGCGGCTATTTGGAGGGTGGGGTGGGCTACGATACCAATGTCAATAATTCCACCAGTGAAAGCCAGATTGTCGTACCTATCTTATTGAACACGCAACTTGCACTGAGTTCGGCTAATATCAAAACGGGTGATGGCTATTTGGGTTTTGCAGCTGGAGGTGAATTCATTCATTCTTTTTCATCAGCCTGGTCGTTGTATGGCGGTGTGGATATGCGTAGCCGCAATGATTTGAAATACCGCAGTTTTGACATCCTCGCACTGGATGGTAACTTAGGGACAAGCTACAGCAAGAGCGCGGAACAATTCAAGGGAGGAGTGGCAGTGGGGCAATTCAATTTGGGAGGTGTTCCCAACCATAAGTCCAACGGCCTCAATTCGCAATGGACTCATACCTATAATGCTGCCAATCAGTCGGTATTATTCAGCCAATATATTCGCTACCGTTTTCCTGATGCACCGCTTGCTTCAAACAACTTTAACCAGATGATCACAGGGGTGGGGTGGTTGCACGCAACTGCCAGCGGACACACTTCGTTTTCCGGAAGTTTGTTTGGGGGCAATGAGCACGATACTAATTTCCGCATAGATGGCGGAAAAAAGATTCAGGGTATTCGCTTGTCAGGCCAGTCAATGTTGCGAGAGAATCTGGAATTGTTTATATCTGGCGGGTTTCAATCGGGCAAGTATGATCAAACCAACAGCTCTTTTCTGGTGGTTCGTGATGACAATCAAATTGATATTAATGTGGGATTAAACTATCGACACAGCACCAACTGGATTATACGACCCCAATTCAGTTTAATTCAAAACCACTCTAATATCATCATTGATGAATATAATCAGGCCGATATTTCACTGACGTTAAGACGTGAGTTTAATTGATCAGATGGACACCTTTAGTATCCATTAAGGCAAGAAACTTTCATCATCACCAGTTCAATCGTACCCAGAGTCATGGTGATAATTACAAACCAGAAAAGCGAAATCTTTTTGTGAGGTATTCCCCGTTTTTTATTGTCAAAATAGTTGAATGCCTCCCCCACTGCCAGCAATCCCCCGAAGACGAAAAATAGAACTGTGTTGAGCATTAAATACGCGCTCATGTTGCTTGCATTAAAGCAATTTCTCATACGCATGATATTGAAATTGGTCATCATGATGAAGGCCGCAACTAAAAATGCTGCTACTGTCGCAGCAACGGCAACTACTCCCCAGAAATCCCTTGTGCTCATTAGCGCGAGCCACTCTTCGAGTGTTTCTATTATTCTGTTTGACCAGCTCTTGTGTCGCAACCTATCCTCCGTGCAAATGTGCTCTGTGAGCTTTGCATCATGAACTGCAATTATTAAACAGATTAACTGACGGTCACTCTTCCAAATTTCCGCTTTCCTACTTGTGCCACGACCACAGCACCCGATTGGAGTTGCAATCCCTTGTCGTCAATTCGTATGCCATCGAGCTTGACAGCGCCTTGTGTGATCATGCGCAGAGCATCGGAAGTGCTTTCAACCAAACCGGCCTGTTTAAGCAATTGTGCAATGCCGATCTTGCCATGGGTCGAAACGACATTGATTTCCGGCATGTCTTTAGGTAAAACGCCCTGCTTGAATCGTGCCTCGAATTCAGTCAGGGCTTGTTCGGCTGCGCTACGGTTATGGAAACGGGTAACCAGTTCCTGGGCCAGCAAAACTTTTATGTCGCGCGGATTGCGTCCCTGCTCAGTCTCGGTTCGCCATGCGGTTATTGTGCTCATCGGTTCGAAGGAGAGTAGCTCCAGATAACGCCACATCAGAGTATCGGAAACCGACATGAGCTTGCCGAACATTTCCTGGGGAGGTTCGGTAATACCAACATAATTGCCAAGGGACTTGGACATTTTATTCACGCCATCCAGTCCCTCAAGCAGGGGCATGGTCAGGACGCACTGGGCAGGCTGTCCATGATGCTTCTGTAACTCGCGTCCCATTAGTAAGTTGAATTTCTGATCGGTGCCGCCCAATTCCAAATCGGCCTTTAGTGCTACTGAATCGTAACCCTGCACCAGTGGGTAGAGAAATTCGTGGATGGCGATAGGCAAGTTGCCTTTATATCGTTTGTCGAAATCATCCCGTTCAAGCATTTGGGCAACCGTATGGGTGGAAGCCAGTTTAATTAAATCTACCGCGCTGAATTTATCCATCCAGGTTGAATTGAATACGATCTCGGTTTTTAACGGATCAAGTACTTTGAAGACTTGGTCGCGGTAGCTCTGGGCATTTTGCAGAACTTGCTCCCTCGACAGGGGCGGACGGGTTGTATTCTTGCCGGTGGGGTCACCTATCATGCCGGTGAAATCACCAATCAGAAATAACGCATGGTGGCCCAGTTCCTGCAACTGGCGCATTTTATTAAGTAAAACAGTGTGCCCGAGATGCAGATCGGGGGCGGTAGGGTCAAATCCCGCCTTGATACGTAATGGGAGATTTAATGCCAGTTTCTGTTTTAACTCTGATTCCAGCAGAAGCTCACTGCAGCCGCGTTTAATTAAATCAAATGTGTCTTGTTGTGTCATATTTGTTCTCGTTCAGTCTTGATTGTGCCGCCAACATACAGGATTTACCGGCTTCTTGTATTATAAGGCCTGCTACGGTAGTTCTACATTATCTGTTTCGCAAAACCGGCGTTGATCTGGCAGATTTTGAAGGTTGGGTATTTTCTGGTAAAGTAGCAGAATAATTATGCTGATTGTTTATGCAACCTTTAAATTAGTATTAGCCGGAAAGGCGCGAATGTTAACCCAAAATACTCTGACACAAGAACGAAAATTGAAATTGCGCTGGTTGGTCTCAATGTCGAGTTTGCCTTTGCTTGGCGTCATTACCGCATTCGGTATCATGCCGCAGACCGAGCTTATTACGGCACCCCAAAAAACAGTAGTCGAACAAATTGCACTACCTCAATCTACTCCGATTCCCACGGATAACAATATCTTTTGGCGCAACGAACATGTGCAACGCGGCGATACCGTGGCTGAGCTTTTGCACCGCATGAATGTTGATGATGTCTTGGCCAGCGAGTTTCTCCGCACGAATCAGGCAGCAGAGTCCTTTCGCCGTATTGCACCTGGAAAAACAATACAGGCTGAAACCGGTGCTAACGGTAGTCTTCTGTCATTACGTTACCTGAATGAAAGCGGCAATCAGGTCAGGGTCGAAAGAAGCGCAGGAACCAAACCGGGATTCAAAGTGGTTGTATTGCCTCCCCAGTATGAGCAACGTCTGATCATGCGTACGGGGGTCATCAAAACCACTTTGTTCGATGCAACGGATGAAGCGGGCTTGCCTGATGCGACTGCCAGTCAATTGGTTGAGATTTTTGGCGGCGATATCGACTTTCATCGGGATCTGCGCAAAGGCGACAAATTTTCCGTCACTTACGAAGTGACTTACAGCAACGGCGAACCTGTTCGAAATGGACGAATTCAAGCTGCCGAATTCGTCAATCAGGGAAAGCCATACCGTGTGGTGTTTTT
>Ga0208872_1001753_pt1 | contig 13054 bp, 10 predicted proteins | sample CryBogCBH12Aug08_FD_185508 | JGI IMG/M metagenome (GOLD analysis project Ga0208872, IMG submission 185508) | Freshwater microbial communities from Crystal Bog, Wisconsin, USA - CBH12Aug08 (SPAdes) | ecosystem: Environmental > Aquatic > Freshwater > Lake | place: Crystal Bog, Wisconsin, USA...
GGTAGGACTACCATGTTGCAAGGAATCGTCCATCTCATTATTTTCTTTGAGTATCTATTCTTAAGCTTGGTGCCTTAAAAGAAAAATAGGACCTATGCACGCTATGAGGTATTAGCACACTTAAGAACCAAGAAGGATTGCTAACATCCCTTTCTACTGAAATGAATCGAAGGGGCTTAGCATAAAACCCTACAATATGCTTTTAAACAGATTATTTTAATATAGCTAAAATCCCGCGATGCGGGATGCAGTTTAGGGAGTGGCTACTTAAAAATTAATTCTTTCTTTTTCGATAACTATTGGGCGATTCCTCACGTAATTATGAATCGAGCCAATATATTCTCCGAGCAACCCAATAAAGATCAGTAGGACACTACTAACAAAGAAAAAGCCAATCACTAATGGCGCCAATCCTAATGCAAAAGCATCCCAGTAAAAAAACTTCATCAATAAGTAATAAATACCAAATAGGAAACTGGCAGCGCCCGTTCCAATGCCAACAAATGTGGCCAAACGAAGTGGCATCATGGAGTGACTCACAATACCCAACATAGCTAAATCAAACAAAATATAGAAATTATTTTTTGAGATGCCAGACTTTCTCCGTGGCTGCACAAATGGCAAAGTTTTAATTGGATACCCAAATTCACAAATCATGCCCCTTAAATAAGGGTAAGGATCTGCAATATCACGAATTTTATCTAGTACCACCTTATCGTATAAACCAAATCCAGTTGCATCCCGTACTAACTTAATATCCGATATACGATCGAGTATTAAGTAATACGCTCTTCTAACTAAATGTAGCAATGGATTTGTATAGCTAACTGGCTTAGTAGCTAATACCACCCTCCACCCCTTTTCCCATTCGGCCAAAAATGCAGGTATCAACTCAGGAGGATCCTGTAAGTCGGACGACATGGCAATAGTGGCCGCACCATGAGTTTGCATCATCCCCCAATAAGGGGACCGGAGATAGCCAAAATTTCTCTGGTTAACAATAATCTTCACTCGATCGTCATTTTCCGCAATCCTTCTGAGTATTTTTACAGTGTCATCCTCACTCGCATTATCTATAAAAATAATTTCAAATTCATACTGCATTAGAGGCTCAATTGCGCGGAGAATTCGAGCATATAGTTCTCCTACATTCCCAGATTCATTAAAGCAAGGCGTAAGGACGCTGATAAGTTTTGTCATATTGGTTGCTAGTCGTGTGTTTTTGAAAAGTGAACAAAAGTAAAAATTCTATGGATAAAATAAGAGACCACCATTGTTATGGTCATAACTATTCCCTGTGAAATCCAAAATGGCCATTTAAAAAAATCAACAAATACCCAAATTAATATAGTTCCCAAAACTGCAGTACCACCATAGACTAGGTAGCATTTCATATATTCCGACACCCAATTACCTTGAGTTTTAAAAACGAACATCTTATAGGTGAGAAATGCGACAGATATTGCCAATATATTAGCAATTACTGAAATCATAATGATGTGAAATCTTAAAGAAAAGCTTTCATAAAGAATTAGGCCAATACTATAGCCAAAGATGCTATTCCAAATACCTGCAATTAAGTAGCGCGTTTTTTGATTGAGCCTCATGCTAAGCCTGCGCGCTCGCGCAAAATATCCCCAGTGAGAGCAATTGCTTGCCGCAAAGAATAAACGGGCTCCAATCCTAGTGCTTCACTCGCTTTGTGAATATCGGGGATGTAGCGATTACGATCAAGCCCTTTGGGAGCACCTTTTATTACTACAGTTTTTTCGGGAGCTAAAATCAAACCCACCAACTTCGCTAAATTACCAAGCGAGACCGTTTCATTTGAGCCTACGTTATAAGCTTGGCCAGATTGACCCCTTTGCAAAATTTCCAAAAGCCATCTAGCCAAATCTTCTTGATAGAGATAAGTGCGCAATGGGGTACCGTCACCCGCAACAATGATTTCCTTATCGTACAAGGCATTTTTAATGAAGTTACCAATTGCAAAATGGGCCGATAAAGGCAGGTCAGGCCCCACAAATGCAAAACATCGAGCAATCTTCACTTGCAGATTAGATTGGCCGGCATAGATAGCACACAACAGCTCCGCCTGTCGCTTAGCTACCCCGTACACATTATTGATGTTCAAAGGATCAGGCATTCCTAGATAGATCTCTGGAATTGAGGGCATACCTGATGACTGAGGTCCATAGACACCGCCGGAGCTAGTTAACAAGAATCGCTCTGCGCCAACCTTGACTGCAAAATCTAAAACACGTCGAGTGCCATTGACTATTTGATCGAATCGGTTAAGCGGGGTAAGTCCCGGAATATCCAACGAGTCAGCAGCTGCATGCAAGACATCAGTAAACTCTTCACCCAAAGGAAAAGACTGTGGATCCTGAATATTACCCTGATGCAGTCTTAACCATGAACAAGCCGAAAATTCTGGGTGACGCTGCAAAAATAACCGAGGATCTCGGCTCATGATGACCACCTCAAAGGTCACTTCTTGATTGCAAGCCAAATGCCTTGATTGCAAATAATGCAATATTGACTTACCAAAAAAGCCTGTTCCGCCGGTGAGGAATAACTTCATCTTCAGCGCAGTGTTAGGCGCGTGCCTTGCGGCATAAGACACTAGTAACGACAGCAGTTCGCCACCCCAGAGAAATCTCATTGGGTACAATTTCAATCAACTCTAAGCCCGCACCTTCAACTAGCTTGCACATTGAGTTTAATGAAAAGAAATTAATATGCTCATGCCAATGACGCTTTCTTTGAGATAAATCTGGGGAACCAGAAAATTCTCTCATCACCTCTTCATAGGGAACCTCAAGATATAAGATGGTTGAGTCAGACATTGCCGAAACAATATCTTGTAAGATTGTATGGGGGTAGGGGATGTGTTCAAGCACCTGACTACAAATAATTAAATCGTATTGATTCTTTTTTATCTCATCAAGCGAGACAGCCTTCACGCCATCGATAGTTACCATTCCGGAGATATCAAAAACGTGAACTTCCTTAGCCTTGCTTAGGAAGGGCGTATTGATACCCGTATCACCACCCCAATCTAATATTTTGTTAGGCGTAGGAATGCGCTCCGATAAAAATGCTTCGATACCGTCAATGTAGGGCGCGCGTCCAGAAAAGAATTTATTTTTCTCAGTATATCCAGGCTCATAAAGCTCACGCAATGAGGTGTATGCATCGTCGCGATAGCCCTCATACAAAAAAGAGAGCTCACGGTCAGTGAAACGAATATCCAAAAATAGTGCTCCACAACTTTGGCAATGCACGGAGTTGCATAGGCTGTACGCAAATCCGGGTTTAATATCTCTAAATCCCCAGTCTGCAGTTATCTCTACCGGGTCATAATCCCAAATTCGTTTTGCTATGAAAGGCATAAGAACCGCTGGGGACTTATTTATTTTAATACCAGAACAACAAATACAAGAGCTAGCCACTCGGCCTTCATTTCCGCCGTTAGCATTCATCATCTGCAAGTGCCATAATAATCAACTGAAATACTAAAAATGCTCATAATTCTCCTCTTAAGCGAACATATAGCAGGGCGATCATATCCAAGGATAGAATCCTATAGCCTTGCCTTTTCTGAGTTTGGATCAATTCCAAGTAACATCTCCTTTTTAAGCTGATCTATTGATAACAGCGGACTCATATCCTCAAGTGGCATAGAGATAATAGATCCATCAGGTTGGGGCATAGCCGCCACTTTTGGTGAGAGCACTTCGTCGCTCTTTAGGTGAACATTTAATAGTCTTGGTCCACTTCCTCCAAACGAACCTGCCAACTGCTCTGCTGAAGTAATATCCTCAGCAAGAAGACCCATTGCCTTTGCGACCTCTACAAAATCAGGGATATTGAGTCCAGACGCTGGGCCTGTTCCCAAATACCGCTCTTCAAAATAATTTCGCTGCGTATTTCGAATTGAGGCATACCCTCCATTATTCATCACTACAATAGTGATTGGAAGATTCAATGCTTTTAAGGTTGCCAGCTCTTGTAGATTGAGCATTAGGCTGCCATCACTCTCAACGCATACAGTTGGTATGCGTCCTGCCCCTATGCAGGCCCCAATAGCTGCGGCAATGCCGTAGCCCATAGAACCTAAGCCAGAAGTTAAAAACATGCGCTGACCAATTTTATTGCGATAAACGGTATAAAACACCTCAACAGCCAAACCGGAACTCCCAGTTATGACCAACTGATTTTCGGGAATAGCTTTAGAGATCGTTTCAACAAAATCATAATGACTAATCGGCCCATCCGACAAAAAGGTTCTACCATCCAATGGGGTGTATCTATTTTTCCAATCTAGGCATTTAGCACGCCATTCGCTCCAATCAGGGTGGGCTATATCGGCATTTAATAGCCATGCGCCGATAAAATCTTTAGCATCCGCCAAAATAGGCAACGAAATCTCCATCTGATGACGATCTAATTCGTTGTGGTCGACATCGACAATAATTTTTATAGCATTACGCGCAAAACCACTTGGGTTATAAGCAGTAATAATATTATCCAGCCTACAACCAATACTGACTAAGCAATCACAATTTTGAATTGCAAAATTAGGTGCTCGGGCAGCCACTACACCAGGGCGCCCAACATACAAAGGCGCATCCCAGGCAAGAAGGTCCGAAGCATTCCATGTAAATACACAAGGAATGCCGAGTCTTTCAACAATCTCTTTAAACTCTTTCGCAGCACCAGAAATTCGAACACCGTGACCAGCAAGTACTAGCGGCCTCTTGGCCTTGGATAGTAATTCTCCAACACCCTTTAAAGCATTAGTTAAATCAGCTTTAGCATTGGTGATAGGCGGCTCAAATCCAACCAGCTTCTCTGGATCGATTGGTGCAGCCTGAACATCAAGCGGAACATCCAGCCAAACTGGGCCTGGTCGCCCCTCACGCATATGCCAAATAGCTTCTTCAAAACACTTACGCACATTTTCAGGAGAATCAATGGTTATCGCATACTTGGTGATCGGCTTTACCATCGAAACCACATCTACCTCTTGTACGCCACTTTGACGTAAAGGTCTTCCACGCAATGCGTCAGGTCGTTTCACCTGGCCAGACAATACAAATAATGGGAGTGACTCAATCCATGCGCCTGCAACTGGGGTTAATACATTTGTTGCGCCTGGCCCCGTAGTAACCATGGCAACACCAAACCCAGATTGATGGGTTCTACCATAGGCTTCGGCAGCAATACCGCATGCTTGCTCATGATGACAAGGGATAGCGGTAATGCGAGACTCACAAGCAAGCGCATCGTTTAAATACATTGCGCCGCCACCAGGTAAAAAGAAGACGTCTTCAATTCCCAGGTCTGCCAAGCGATTTAATAAGTAATCGGCTACGCGATAAACTCTTTTTGATGACCCCATTAGACAGCCATCCAATAAGTTAGCATTGATTTTCGGTTAAGATTTTTATTAATTGATTCATCGGTATAGAAAGAATCATTTTTAAAGTGCGTGGATGAAATTTCCTCAACCACAGCACCAGTTGCTGAACGGAATGCATGACGCACGCCAGGCATAACAGTGACGACATCACCAGGTCCTAAAATTTGTAACTTACCATCCAACTGCAATTCGAGCTCCCCATGCAGCACATGAAAAGTCTCTTCTTTTTGGTTATGATATTGCTCTGGATGAAATTGCCCGGGCAAACTCACCAGTAATTTCTTGCAGTAATCTCGATTAACCACAGTCAATATTACTAGTCCAAACTCATCAAATTTATCAATCCCATAATGATGGGAAATTTCTAAATCAACGCCCCCTGGAACTGTTATCTTTCCATCATGGAGTAGATTTTTAACTCGCTTTGCAATATCAAGAATTTTTTCTCTGGTATTGGTAAGGGTAGAGTTGTCTGGGCCAATTGCTTGATTAGCCTCAATGTCTGCACCAGCAATAAATTCAGCATATTTCGAATAGTCATTTGCCGTAAATTGCGAATCATTTGGCGGGAATGCAAAATAAAAATTATCACGAGTAATTCTCTCGCCAGCCTTTATTTTTTGCTTAGCAAACATGCCCCTTCTTAAAGTGCGTAAACCATGTTTTTCCGCTTTATTCTCTGGGAGTCGTGCTTCGCCTTCCCCACAAACCATTACCGTATATGCTGCGGCCTCCAACCAAGCATCTGCCTGCTCTGGTGTAACTGAGTACGCATTAATTGGATATTTATCAGTAACCAAACCAACATGTTTTTCAAAAATATTTGCGCCTTTGGCGATGGCAATTTTGATTAAATCAGTGTTATTTGGGTTTTCATGAGTTGAAAATCCAATGCGCACATTGGGGTACCTCTTTCTTAAAAAGTCTATTTGAGATAAATGCATTTTTTCATCAGCAGTTGGATACTCACCTACACAATGCATAATTGCAAAATCTTTTTTGCGATTTGATAAAAAACTAACTACACGATCAATATCCACAAGCGAGGCACCTGCCGTAGAAGCAATAATAGGCTTATCAATAGATGCGGCCCTTTCTAAAACTGGCCAATCCGTCAAGGAGCAGCTTGCAATTTTGATGATGTCTAAATTTTGATCCTCAATCATGTCAAAGGAAACCTCGTCAAATGAGGTAGACATAGTCATAAAACCATTGGCTCTAATTTCAGAAATCAATGAATCAAACTGCCCTCTAGAAAGGCGAGTTTCTGCAAATCGCTTAATGTATTTAATATCCATCCGCTCTTTCAGATCTGGGTGGATAAAAGTATCTAAATCGCGATATTGAAGCTTAAAAGCAAATTTAAATTGTGGGTAGTTTTTACAAACAGTTCCAAAGGCTCTAATCAACTCAAGCCCATGGGCAATATCACCCATATGATTATTGGCCATCTCAAGCACAAAAAGATTATTAGGTAATCTACTCAAAATTATTCACTCCATTCAATATATTATTGGAACACAAAGTCACGCAATCACTTTTCAGTGGCAAGGCAATACAAAACTAAGCCATAACAGTTGTACTCATGACAACGTAAATAAAATTGGTACCCTAAGTTCCAAGAAGATACTAGTTCCAAAATATCAAGCGGATCTCCCGGCCGATGGTATACAGAAATACAGAGGTTAGGACGTGTTTTTTTTAACAAACGTTCGGCACCCTTCAGCACATCTAATTCAGCACCTTCAATATCAAATTTAATTAAATTGGGATTAAAGTTAATTGCAACACTATCCAAAGATACACACTGTATAAATGTGGATCCACAAGCATCCAATCCACTTGCTAATGAATTCTCTGGGTTAGCAGAAAAGCTCAGTTGCATTTCACTAGACCACAAACCCAGCGGGAGGGGTATGAGATTAAAGTCGCTGGTCTTTGTAATCAGTTTTTTGAAATTAGCCGGATCAGGCTCAAATGCCATAGCAGCATCTATGTAATAGCCGGCCTTAGTCAATCTAGTCAGAGTACTGCCATTAGAGGCGCCGCAATCAATTAATCTTAATTTTTCAGGATACCTAGGTACATCAACTGGTGCATATTCATCGTATAAACTCGGCTCTGGACAATGATCTAAGGCCCCTTTATTCCAGTATTCCCAAGTATCCAAGAGGATGCCCCTGCTAAGTTCATCAGACAATAAAGGAAGAAGGCGCTCAAGTTCATCAATGCGAGATTCATAGGAGAAGGAACTTGAGAGCCAGTATTTATCAGGGAATTTCCAGGCCTTAGAAAATTCGACCATATTCAATACTTTTCCAAACCCCACTTTTTTGAGATCTGCATTAATAGGCTTGGGATTAATATAGTGATTATGGATGGCATTGACACAGACGATATTTTGAAGGTTATCTGGGCGCTCCCAATCATCAAGTTTTAAAATATTAATACCTCGGTATTCGCCATCTTTGGGGTTACGATCAAAAATTGCAATAACTGCCTGATTCATTTCCAACAATAAATCGGCAACTTGCTTGCCCGTCTCACCAGCACTGTAAATTACATAGCTAGTATTCATTAGAATTTAATATTTTTAAGTAGAAACAAGAATCTATACCCATATTACCTGCAAACTTGTTATAGTCTCCAAGAATATTTAGTATCCTATTAAGATTTTTAAAATCTAGATATAAATTTATCTTATCTCCAATATTTAATTTAGTATTCAAATTAATCTGATTAGTTTGAATTCCAGACCTACTATTTGAATAGGAAATCACTTCTAAATCTGGGAAAATTTCAAGTAGATTTTTTATTGAATAATTGTCATATAAGTTATTCCTTACAATAAATTCAACTTTTATTTTTTTAAACTCTCTCACCCCTGCAGCATCACTGCAATATAGATTCTGATCGATAATTTTATATCGATTGCTAGATACATAATCATTCAATAAGGAGATTATTTTCCCTTGCTCCAAGTCTCGGCCAATCAATTTTTCATGCCCTTCATAAACAGATTTTGGCGGATCGAATAATATAATCAATTTAGGAGGCGTTGTTTTTAAATAAGTTAGCTCTCCATTCACTTGCTCGCTATTAATAAAATCGAACCATTGCCCTATAACATTTGTAGGCGGTAGTTTATGATGCAGGTAATAAAATATTGGAATATTTGGGTATAAATAAACATCATTCGAATTTTTTGAATAATTGTTAATAGCGTTTTTTATTTTGGAAAACAAAATATAGGTATCTTCACCAACATAAATCCTCTTGAGCCGCTCATAAGGTAGTGGGAATTGTTTTTTTAACACACTACTCTGCGTTGCCCCCCAAAAACTATATGGTGAAATTAATTTATTATTGGCAATAGTAGCGCATGAAATTATTACTAAAGCATAGATTGGGGTTGCTGAATAGTGAATATTGACTGCATTAAAAATAACAGCAAGAAATAATGCTGATGCAAGAATTGTTCCCCAATTTGCAAAACCGCCAGTTTGAGTATTTGTATACAATAATAATAACATCGTTATAAATATTAGTGCATAATTATTATCCTTTCTTAAGTTATATACTACATTGTATAAAATATATGAAATAACTAATACAAGAATAATTTCACTATTAAATGATTTTGCTATCAAATAAAATATCGCCATCGATACAAAAAACAAAATATTTTTATTTTTCTGAAGGAAAGTCAGTAATATTTCGATATTAACAATTATTTTATTAATTAATTTATGTTCCTTAATTATATTTATATTTATTAGCAAAAATCTGAATGAGAAAACTATTAATATGGCTATAGAGAAAATCTTAGCCATACTGCCCTCGATCAAGAATCTAAATAAAACTTTAAAAGCAGATCCTTTGGAATCTGATTGAAGAACTAATTGATTTACAATGCCTATTATTGAATATTCTATTGAATATGAAAATAATAAGACAAAAGCCGCAATCCCTAAGATGTATCCAAAGGCCATGGTTTTACTTCTTAGATAAATTACTAAAGCAATAAGTTGACCAAATATTATAAATATTCCTACATTCTGCTTTGTAAAGAATAGGGCTGACACAACTATGCCCGCAGTAAGACTCCCTATAAATTGGATTTTTTTGTTTTCCGCTCCGCTAGATATTATCAAAATATATATGCTCAATACAACAAAAAGATCCACCAAAACGTGATAATCATGCGCTGCAAATACTGGACTAGTTATGTATATAAAAGATGCAGTAATTGTTGCTAAGGATGAAATTTTGTTCTTGAAATATCTTTTTAAGATTAGATAAACACATAAAAAAAGTCCTGCATTTGTAGCAATCCCAATATATTTTACGATGAGATAATTTTGATCTATTAATTTATATATTAAGTAATGCATGTAGACAAATAATGGTGCTGCAGGTAATTGAAAATCTTTAAATATTTTCAAGCCAGACCGCATCAAATAAGCATAAGTTATCCACCACCCTTCTGATAATGGTAGATATTTATTTGACAAATAAAGGTTGAATAATGATATTGGCAATACCGTAAATAATAGCCAAATAACTTCTTTGTATTTTTTATTCAAAATTTACACCCAAGAATGTCTCAATCTGAGTTACCGCATACTCCAGCATCTCTTTCGTTAACGCAGGCTGAACACCAATCCAAAATGTGTTGTTCATCACATTGTCAGTATTTTTAAGTTCACCACTAATTCGGTACTGAACATCTTTCATGTAAGGCTGACGTGTAAGATTTCCCGCAAACAGCAACCTTGTACCAATCTTGTTTTGATCTAAATAGGTTGTGAGATCCACGCGCGAGACTGGGCAACCCTCTTTTAAGGTAATTGGAAAACCAAACCAGGACGGATCTGAATCGGGTGTTGCCTCCGGTAACTGCAAGAACTCTTCACAGGACTTGAAACGTTCTTTTAAGAATGCGAAGTTATCTTTACGAGCCTGTATAAATGCCGGGGCTTTTTCTAATTGAGCTAGAGCGCAGGCTGCCTGCATATCGGTAATTTTAAGGTTGTAACCTAAATGGCTATACGTGTACTTATGGTCATAGCCGTATGGCAAATCGCCTAACTGCCATGCGAACCGCTTCCCGCAGGTATTGTCTTTACCAGGCGCACAGTAACAATCACGACCCCAGTCTCTAAAGCTCTCGGCTATTTGCTTGAGTTCATGGTTATTGGTAAAGACTGCACCACCCTCACCCATGGTGATGTGGTGGGCTGGGTAAAAGCTCAAGGTCCCAATATCCCCAAAGGTGCCAACCATTTGACCTTTGTAAGTTGTGCCTAGCGCATCACAGCAATCTTCGACTAACCATAAGTTGTATTTTTTACAAAGGGCTGTGACCACATCCAAATTAAAGGGATTACCTAAGGAGTGGGCCAACATAATGGCTTTCGTTTTTGGACTAATAGCTGCTTCAATTTTGGATGCATCAATGTTGTGAGTGATTGGATCGACATCAACAAAAACAGGCACAGCGCCAAATTGCACAATCGGATTGACCGTCGTTGGAAATCCTGCGGCCACACCAATGACTTCATCACCTTTTTTAATGGCACGATCACCCAACTTAGCAGAAGTTAGAGTTGAAAAAGCCACTAAATTGGCGGAGGAGCCTGAGTTCACGGTAATAAGGTGTTTGACCCCAATAAACTGCGCAAGCTTCTTTTCAAAAAGATCGTTAAACCGTCCGGTAGTTAGCCAACCATCTAAAGAGGCTTCAACCATGTTCTCGAGCTCTTTAGAGTCGATGAGTTTGCCTGATGGGGGAACGAGGGTTTGGCCGGGGATAAATGTCTTAGGAGCAAACTCCAAAGCGGAATACTCTTTTACTAATTCCAAAATTTGTTTACGAATTTTGTCTTTAGAAAATTGATCTATGGAGATATTAGTTTCGGTCATTGTTTTTATTTATTAAAAAAGGTTTATTAAGAATTCTACGAATTTTGGTAACTAGCAATTTGCTGCAAACTCATCTCATGCATATTGCCATGCTGTTGATAAGCTTGGTGCCATTGCGTGATATTTTTAATTGCTTGCTCTAGAGTCCAGCGCGGAACCCAATAAAGAGATTGACGCGCTTTTGAGCAATCGAGTTTTAACGAATGCGCCTCATGAGGTTGCTCACTTTGATCTTGAGTCCAACTAGCCGCAGAGCCCCAATTTTTAATGAGTAAATTAATTACATCTTGGACTGATCTAGCATCCTCATCACGGGGACCAAAATTCCAGCCGCCATCAAACTTTGCACCCTCTTGATAAAGGGCTTGGGCCAATACTAGGTAACCCGATAAAGGCTCTAAGACATGTTGCCAAGGGCGTGTTGCTAACGGATTGCGGATCATCAAAGCTTCTTGTGCTTCAAAGGCTTTAATGGCATCCGGAATGAGGCGATCTTCCGACCAATCACCGCCGCCAATCACATTGCCGGCTCTAGCCGATGCAATGGCGACTTGATGATCGGCGTATTTTTTTGGTGAAAAGAAAGACTCTCTATACGCACTGGTAACTAGCTCAGCACAACCTTTGCTATTGCTATAGGGATCATGACCGCCCATGGGCTCATTCTCCCGGTAGCCCCAAGCCCATTCTTTATTCTCATAGCACTTATCAGTGGTAACAACGACTGCTGCTCGTACGCAATCTAAAGCGCGAATCGATTCAAGCACATGTACAGTGCCCATGACATTAGTCGCATAGGTTTCTACTGGGTTGGCATAGGAATAGCGCACTAAAGGTTGAGCCGCCATATGAATGACAATTTCTGGCTTAGCATCCGCCATTGCCTTTTGTAACAATTCTAAATGGCGAATATCAGCAATATGAGATTGTTCAAGAATGCCTTCGACCTTCGCTACTTCAAAAAAGTTGGGGGCTGTATTGGGTGCTAATGCATAACCTGTGACTTTGGCCCCCATCGAGGAAAGCCACAAAGATAGCCAGCCACCTTTAAAGCCGGTATGCCCCGTTAAAAAAACCCGCTTACCATTCCAAAAAGATTTGTCGACTGAAGCAGTCTTAGCAAGCTGCGCACTTGACATGCTTAAGCCCAAACCTTCCAGGGCGCTTTGCCAGCAGCCCATAAGTCTTCAAGATGCTGTTTATCGCGTAGTGTATCCATCGGCTGCCAAAAGCCAGAATGGGTAAAGGCTTCTAATTGGCCACTTGAAGCGAGTATTTCTAAAGGCTTCTTTTCCCAAAGCGTGCTGTCATCTTCAATCAAATCTAGCACTTTAGGAGAAAGCACAAAAAAACCACCATTGATATACATGCCATCGCCATGGGGTTTTTCAATAAAACTTTTCACGGAGGTGCCATCCATATCCAGCGCTCCAAAGCGGCCTGGGGGTTGTACTGCAGTCACCGTAGCTTGTTTGCCGTGCGCTTTATGAAAGGCAATCAATTTTGTGAGGTCTACATCAGCAACGCCATCACCATAGGTAAAACAAAAATCTTCCCCATCTAAATAGGGGGCTACTCGCTTTAGACGACCTCCGGTCATCGTATTCTCACCAGTATCGATTAGGGTAATTTTCCAAGGTTCAGCGTGTTGCTGGTGTATTTGCATGGCATTGTTATTCGCCATATCAAAGGTCACATCAG
>Ga0208872_1001754_pt1 | contig 13052 bp, 14 predicted proteins | sample CryBogCBH12Aug08_FD_185508 | JGI IMG/M metagenome (GOLD analysis project Ga0208872, IMG submission 185508) | Freshwater microbial communities from Crystal Bog, Wisconsin, USA - CBH12Aug08 (SPAdes) | ecosystem: Environmental > Aquatic > Freshwater > Lake | place: Crystal Bog, Wisconsin, USA...
GCAATGATTCCAAATTTCTCGGTCAAATAGGGGATCATTGCTGCGGCCACCCGGGGATCAACCGGGGTCGTAGCTGAATAATCCATGTAAATGGGAAAGTGCATGCTCATGATCGTTTTATGCCATCGCCAATGAAGCTTTAGTATTGCGCTTGCCGATCGTTACCGGCACCACGCCCGCTTTTTTCTGGTCATCAATATGTTTTTCAACCAGTTGCTGCAAATTTACAGCCGATAAATAATCATGCAGCACTTCATTCAAGCCGTACCACAATGAATGCGTACTGCATGGCTTGCCATCCATGCAATCGCCCCTGCCTTCGCAATTGGTCGCATCCAAAGGTTCATCTACGGCCTTGATGATGTCGGAAATTGAAATTTGCGCACCAGGACGTGCCAGATAATAGCCACCGCCTGGTCCGCGCACGCTTTCCACAATATTGTGGCGGCGTAACTTGCCAAACAACTGCTCCAAATAAGAGAGTGAAATTTTCTGGCGTTCGCTGATACCAGCCAAGGTGACCGGAGCTGAACCTCCACGCGTCGCCAGATCAACCATCGCCGTCACAGCGAAACGTCCTTTGGTAGTGAGTCGCATTATTACCTCCAATAAATTTGAATAATTGAATGAGTGAACTTTCGTTGCGGTAAATCCACCACTTCGAAATACCCACTGCTGAAAAGGATAATATAATACCCGAATGAATCAGTCAACTATCTTATTCAAATAATTTGGATCAAACTTATCGGCAGTAGCACGCTCTTCTTCAACACTCACGCCCATCTTTTCCAACTGCTCGAGAATACGGTTAATACGCTGATCTACCACCATGCTATGCCCAAGCAAACCGTGAATGGCTTTAGACAAAGGATCGTTCTGGTCATTCCCTATCCCATAAGCATTAAAACCCCGATCCTTCTTGGCTTCGTCGAGTATTCGCGCCGGAATTCCGGCAGCCGTTGCGCCAGCAGGTACATCCTTGACCACCACGGCATTAGAACCGATTTTAGCATTAGCGCCGACATGAATCGGACCCAGAATTTTCGCTCCTGCCCCTACCACCACACCATTCCCCAGTGTCGGGTGACGCTTGCCTTCTTTCCATGAAGTACCACCCAGTGTTACACCGTGATACAAAGTTACATCGTCTCCAATCTCGGCGGTTTCACCAATTACCACGCCCATACCATGATCAATAAAAAAACGTCTGCCTATGGTCGCACCGGGATGAATTTCAATACCGGTTAACCAGCGTGTCAGGTGAGAAACAAAGCGTGCCAACCATTTAAAATGATTCTGCCAAAGATAATGCGCCAAGCGATGAAAAAGACGTGCATGCAGGCCCGGGTAACAGGTCACTACTTCAAAAGTAGTCCGTGCTGCCGGATCACGGTCAAACACACTCTTGATATCTTCTCTGATTCCATCAAACATCATGCACCTGCCCGCTTTTATCATTTTTAACATTAAACTCGTGCAACGAGACCCTCTCCCCCTCTACCGCTTGCGGGGGAGGGCTGGGGAGGGGAAAACGGGCATCACGAGTTTCATCATTCAGGGCGGCACATTTGCCATGCCCGTTAGTTCGGGTATTGTAACCGCTCGTGGCACTCAGAATGCCCCGTAAAATATTGATCTCTTCCTGTTCAAGACGCGCACGTGCATACAATCGACGCAATTTTTGCATCAGCTTGCTTGGATGCTTGGAGTTAAAAAAACCGATCTGGTTCAATACACTTTCAAGATGAACAAAAAATCTTTCCACTTCTTCATGCCTTGCCGGCTCGATCTCAGCTTGACGCAAGTTCAATCCAGCATACTGCAACGCCACGCTCAACTCGTAACTGGCCACTTGCACAGCAGCGGCCAAATTCAGGGAACTGTATTCCGGATTGGCGGGAATGCGCACCAACAGATGACTTTTACCCATTTCCTCATTGGTCAACCCCGACATTTCGGTGCCAAACAGTAACGCTACCTGGTGCGTGGCCGCATATTGCGCAAGCAGCGGCATGGCTTCTCGCGGCGTCAACACTTCATGCGAAATATCCCGCATCCGCGCGGTCATGGCAGCAACAAAAACCGTTCCTTGCAAAGCCTCCTCTATGGAACTGCATACCACCGCGTTGCGCAATAAATCATCCGCACCTGCAGACATGGTATCTGCCTGCGGGTCAGGAAAATGTCGCGGGTTGACCAGATACAAGGACTCCAGCCCCATCGTTTTCATCGCTCGTGCGGCGGCTCCAATATTTCCGGGATGCGTGGTATGACTCAGTACCACGCGTACGTTGTTCAAAATATTTCGATTATCCAAGGTGTTTATCCGCGTTTATTGCAAAATTATCGGGCAGGGATGATAATGGAATTATGCCCCACCCGCTCACCCTGAAACGCGAAAATCAGCTTTTACTCACTCTCGCGGGCATCCAGTTCATCAACATCATCGATTTCATGATCATGATGCCGCTTGGACCGATCCTGATGAGTGCATTCGGCATGAGTACGCATCAGTTCGGACTTCTTGTTTCATCCTATAGCTTTAGCTCTGCTTTCTCGGGATTATTGGCAGCAACGTTTGTAGATCACTTCGAACGCAAGCGATTGTTGCTGACTGTCTCAATTTTATTCGGCCTTTCCACGCTGGCATGCGGCCTTGCCCCAAGTTATTCAACGCTCATAGTCGCGCGGGGGTTGGCAGGTATTTTCGGTGGAATTATGGGTGCGATGGTGCAAACTATCGTGGGTGATGTCATTCCGTTCGAACGGCGAGCCCATGCCAGCGGGGTAGTATCAACAGCCTTTTCAATTGCCACCGTTGCCGGTGTGCCCCTGTCGCTTTGGTTAGCCAATCATATTGGATGGCGTGCCCCCTTTTTCATGATTTCGGGGATGGCCGTTTTGTTCGTTGTTATCGGCCTGCGCCTTTTGCCGGAACTGCGCCAGCACATCAGTACCGAAAAGAGAAATCATCCATTTGTGGCGATCTTGTCCGTGCTACGAGACTCAAACCATCGGCATGCTTTACTTTTTTCCTCGCTGATCATCTTTTCCGGCTTTACCGTGATTCCTTATCTAACCCTTTATGCGGTCAGCAACGTGGGTATTTCGCAACATGACATTCCCTTCATCTACTTTGCAGGTGGCGCGGCAACCTTATTTACTGCGCGACGAATCGGACGTTGGGCTGATCTGCACGGCAAGGTAAAAGTTTATCGATTGGTGGCAGCTTCAGCAATATTTCCATTGCTGGCAATCAGTCAGCTCGGAAAGACTCCACTTTGGGTTTGGCTGATTTGTACGACCGCATTTTTCGTGCTTGTTTCCGGACGCATGATTCCCGCAATGGCGATCATCACCTCGGCAGCTCAACCCAAACTTCGCGGCACTTTCATGTCGCTTAACGCCACCATGCAATCATTTGCCATGGGCTTGGCTACCACACTGGCCGGTTTTATCATCACGCAGAACAGCACAAAGGAAATCGTCGGTTATGCAACAGCGGGATACGTAGCAATAGCTGCAAATATAATGGCAATCGTTTATGTTTCCCGTATCGTAATGCAAAATCAAAAATAATGAATTTACAAGCGTTTCTTGATCCCTGTGACCATACGCCACACCAGCCAGCCGTTCCGCACCCAGTTCACCGCACGCACGGGACGCCATACCACCGCACAAACCACAACCGATCCCAGCAAAACTGGATGCCGCCCAAGAAATCGTAGCGCCGCACCTCCCTGATCCAACACCATCAAAGTCCCGCGTAACGGGGCTATAGCCCGGGTCAATTCAGTACGTTGAGCCGTCGCCGTGGCAATCAGCACGCCCCGACGCTCAGCAAGCTGGAGTAATTTCGCGTTCATGGTCGCGAATTCAATTGTTCGCTGTCTTTGGACAGCTCAGCCAGACTGGATGAAAATAAGCGCGGCTTGGTGCGTGCCTTGACAACCACCACCCGCCATGACAAAGCTGCCCCCAGCAAAAACAACATTGAGGGGATACCCAAGGCCAACAGACGGTTCGTATCCCACAGCAGCACCACGACGAACAGGGTAACCATAACAGCCCCTATCCCCGCACAAAATAGTGCTATCAGCGTCCACAGCAGCATTGAACTGAGGCGCAACCGTTCCTCTTCAAGCTCAGTCGACAACAATTCCAGCCGGGTACGCCCGATGGCTAAGAATGTGGCAACCAACGTTTTCAGGGAATCAAACAGCCCTCTGTGTTGGTCTGCATTAGCCTCCTGTTCCTCAGCAGCCATAGAGGATTAACGGCGTGAAATTAATGCACCGAGCAACAGTCCAACCGCAGCCGCAATTCCAACGGCCTGCCAAGGGTTTTCATGTACATAGTCGTCAGTCGTCTGCACTGCCACTTTGGCTTTTTCAACGACCGTTGCGTGTGCATCAGCCAATCGAATCTTGGCCGCCTGAAGCGACTCACCCGCCTTGGCACGTGCTGCGGCAATCCGCTCACCGGTCTGATTAGCTGTTGCCTTCAACAACTCCTCCGCATCGGCCACAACCACTCTCAGGTCTTCCATCAGTTTTTCTTTGGAGACCGGTTCAGCTACCATTTCATTTGATACTTTGGATGTATTCATTTTGTACTCCTTCGTGTTGAAAAAACTTTACAGCAAGATCATGGTGTCGAGATGGCATGTTAAACAATATCAGGGGTCTGGCAAAGTGGCACTCGGAAAATCAGGTAAAAAACATCAGGACTCTACCTTACCTGCCACACTGTACCATGGACAAATGGTGACAAAAGAGGATTTTTCAACTGCCAAGGTAATCTAATTTGTATTTATTCGGCATAATGTCCGCTGGTTATTACGCCTGCGTGCTACATCAATTCACGTGTTTCCAATTTAACATCATCTGTAATGCCTGCCCAATCCGGTGAATTAATTCCTTGCTGCGCACAACGATGAAATGTGGAATGCGGCCAAGCTATCACGCGCTGAACATACCCATACTTAACCGAATTGAAATGGATGTAATCCACATGCCGCAGCAAATCCAAATCATCACGTATTTGATGTTCCCAAAATCGCCGTTGCCATATTGTTGATTCTCGATGTTTGATTTTTGATGCTGTCATCCAATCGGCACGATGATAGTCTTTCCTGCACGTGACAGAAAACTCCCTTTTGATTAATTTCCAGCGGGTAGAAAAATCGGCATCTCCTTCGGTTAATGTCCACACACAATGCAAATGATCGGGCAATAATACCCACGCATCAATAATGAGCGGATGCGCCACCCGCTCCGAAATGATTGCAGCATGCAACGCGTTACGGAATACCTCGGTACAAAAAATTGTTTGCCGCCGATACGCCACCACCGTAAAAAATAGCATGCCCCAACAGTTGCAGCACGACGATATCGTGACATGATTTTTCACACGAGGTGTGTGTCCAATTCAGCAATATATTCGCATCACTCAAGGTAGGCAAACGGTTTCAGCTGTTGGCCCACACGATGGATTCAACATGTTGTTACCACGTAGTCACAGAAACGTGCCATGAATTTTGTAGGGTGGGGAAACAGTTTCATCGTTAGCCCACGCGGAGGATTTGGTATTACACAACCGCGTGGGCACAACAACGTGCCCACCCCCCGGCTCATTTGACGTTCCGGTATAGCTATGTTCAAAAAATAATAGTGCAAATAAGATAGGCACCATTCCGGTGCCTGCAGATACACTTACCGCAACAATAACAATTATTATTTCAAGGAAGGTTTGTTAATTCAACAACTGCATTTCCTGTAATTATGTAAAGTGTTGAACCTTTAACGCCTACACCTCCAGGATTAGTGAGTAACCCTGGTAGCCCACCTGCTGTAAATCCTGGAGTGCCAGCAACCCCAGCCAATGTTGATACCTGCCCAGTAGAAGCCACGATCTTACGAATTGTACTATTTCCCGAATCGGCAACATAAATATTGCCTGTATTATCAGTAGCAATACTCATTGGATAATTAAATTTCGCAGCAGAACCAATTCCGTCCGAACTACCTGCAACACCAACCGTGCCTGCTATCGTTGTCACTGCTCCGCTAGAAATAACGATTTTGCGTATTGTGTGATTATAGGTGTCTGTAACGTAAAGATTTCCCAACCCATCTGCAGCTATTGCAAAAGGGTAGTTAAATTGAGCAGCACCAGAGCCAACCGAGCCAGTGCCATCTCGACTACCGTGTATTGTTGGTGTTCCGGCAATCGTAGTTACATTTCCATCTGATATTCTGACCTGACGAATATCCGTATTGGAACTGTCGGCAACATAAAGGTTGGTAGCTGTACTGTCGATAGTAAGGCTTGTTGGATATTGAAACCTTGCAGCTGAGCCTATAGCATCTGTCTGCCCAATTACCCCTGGAGACCCAGCTAAAGTAGTTACTACACCAGTAGGCGAAATTTTACGTATTGTGTGATTATAACTGTCCGCCACATATAGGTTGCCTGAACTATCTGACGCTACTCCATACGGTTTATTGAAAGTCGCCAATAATCCATTATTATTATCTGCACTTCCAATTACGCCAGGTGTCCCTGCAATTGTTGTCACCACGCCTGCAGAAGAAATTTTGCGAATGGTGTTATTGCCAGTATCTGCCACATAAATGTTACCTGCGCCATCATTCCCGATTCCAAAACCACCTTCGTTTGGTACTGGCCCAGCAGATGTAACAGGATTTGTAAAGTGAAATAATGCATTTGCTCCAGTATTATCCACACTGCCAGCTGATGAAATATTGCCCGCAAAAATTGATAAAGCAGGTGGAACTGACAAATTTACAGATACGCCACTTGCGGCATTGACATTAACCCAAAAACCTTCGCCATCTTGAATATTTGTTAGTACACCATACCCCTTTGACGCAGCATAAGTCGTAAGCGCAGCAGACGTCATACTCGGAGCAAAGAAGTCCCACTGACCTAGAGTTTTATCCCATACCCAAACTGTTGTCACGCTTGGGCTTATGCCCGTTGGCGTTGTCGCATTTCCAAAAACGGCAACGGGGTCAATGGCTGAGCCATTATTATTTCCTTCCAGATTCCAGCCTTGAACCAGAGAATGTGTCGATGCGTAAGCCTGCGCTGCAATAAAAAATGACACCACTGCAAAAACCAGTTTGACAAGTTTGAACATTTCACCTCCCTAATAGATCGACTAACCAAATCATTATGATAAGAAAGCTGATTTCTAATTAATATAGGCCTAATGGCCTAGTTAATTTCAAAAATGCATAGGCAATTCGGACTGGATAGACATGGACTGTGGATTAAATTTTATTAAAAGCTAAAAAAACTTCGTCCTATGGAAGTGGACATCACTTGACTGGTATTGCCTGTCAGAGTAGCTGACATACCTTGAAACTGAATCCGCTAACCCGCGTAAGGCGCAATTATGAAGGACGACAATAAGCAAAGCGCATTGTGCCGGATGAAAACATATTCGATGCAACGTCCGTTGGATTTGTTTATTGAACCTACTTGGGCTTTATGTAACAACATTAACAGCAAGCGTAGCCCGGATGCAATCCGGGATTCATGGCACTCCACTGAACCTTGGGACACCCCTGCGCCCTGCCGTTCGCTCCCGGATTCCACGTTGTTGCATCCGTGCTACTGCTGCCTTCCCCTCTTCAGTCAAGTTGGATGAGCTGCGATTTTATCTTTCCACGCGGAATGAAATCCGCGTAGGAGCAAGGTGCCCCCGCCCAGCTGGAGATTTCTCGACGATTTATTTAACCCGAGCGTGCGGAATATTCGGGCTGCTCGGGTTTACCACAATGCTTTGCCGCCCCGGTGACAGTAGCAGATCCATATCTTCCATCGGCACCGCACCAAGAAGAACTTCATCCCCTAAAACAAGCGCACCGACGAAACAGATCCGATTCTCAAACGATACCTTCACAGGTCCGACATAGGGAACCTTCATCGACCGCCCATCGGCTACGGTAACCTCGCGCAGGGATTCCGTTTGCAAGTCGAGTTGCAACGCGATGTGCTCAGGCAGGCACAACATAAGTGCTCCCGTATCAGCAAGAGCCTTGATGCCCACTGGCCGAAGTTCCGGTTTACGCGGGTTGCTCAGTTCTATATTAGCAAAGATATGTCCCATAAACGATCTTCCATTTCAGTTGCCTGCCCGCAGTAACAGCCTTTGCTACTGGTCTGACTTTACTATAGTAACATCGGCATCCAACTTATCCACAAACTTCTGCAACTCTATCGGCAACGGCGCGTTAAAGCACAGCGGCTCGCCGGAAAGAGGATGCGTCAGCGCGATTGAATGAGCATGCAGAAACATACGTTTCAGCCCCTGCTTCATCAGTTCCCGGTTACGGGGGAAATCGCCATATTTATCGTCTCCGGCAATGGGAAAGCCGAGATGAGAAAGGTGCACCCGTATCTGATGGGTGCGTCCGGTTTTGAGTTGTGCTTCGAGCAGGGTGTAGCCCGCCCATGCTTTTTGCAGAGTAAAGATAGTGTGTGACTCTTTTCCGTCTTCACGCACCATGACACGCTTCTCGCCATCCTGAGTGTCAAATTTGTGGAGCGGCAACCTGACGTGCTGCTTGGCATTTTTCCATTGTCCCAATACCAGGGTCAGGTAACGCTTGTCCGTTTTACCGTCGCGCATCTGCTCGTGCAAATGGGTCAGGGCGGAACGCTTCTTGGCAAGCAGCAACACACCGGACGTTTCCCGATCCAGACGATGCACCAATTCGAGAAATTTGGCTTGAGGTCGCGCGCTGCGCAGTTGTTCGATCACACCAAAACTCACTCCGCTGCCGCCATGTACCGCCACGCCGGAAGGTTTATCCACGGCAAGCAGCGCATCATCTTCGTATAAAATCGGAAATTCGAGTGCCGGAACATAATTTTTTTCCACCGGTTCTGCTACCCGAACCGGTGGAATACGCACTTGATCCCCCATTTGCAGACGGTAAGTTTGATCCACCCGCTTTTTATTGACGCGTATCTCACCGCTGCGCAAGATACGATAAATATGGCTTTTGGGCACGCCTTTAAGGTGTTTGCACAGGAAGTTATCGATACGCTGGTCGCAACTGCCCTCATCAATTTCAGCCCATGTTACAGATTCTTTGCGTAAATCATTCATTTTGCTTATACTTCGCGCTCGCGTGTTGGTTAAGCGGGAAACGGGATGTAAATTCCCCGTCATCGTGGAGCAGGCAATTATGCCGCCGCCCCGTATCCAGCCGCAATCCGGTTAATGTCACTCACCGGGAGAAGCAGTGATGGTAATTGATTTGCGCGCTCTAGGCACCCTGGATTTTGGGCACCTGTGGATTTTACCGTGCCGCCCTTATGACAAAATCGGCGACACCTGTTACACACGACGACTTGATAACTGATAACGAGAACAATACTTTGAACGACCGTCTGCATCCCAATCTCAAAAGTGATTGCACGACCCTTATTCGCTTTCTCGCGCACGGTTAGCCACGTGTAGCCATGTCCTGCCCGTGCCGGAGCGCGGGAGAAAAATATAATGAAACGCATGTTATTCAATGCGACACAGCCGGAAGAACTCCGTGTCGCCATTGTTGACGGTCAGAAACTCATCGACCTCGACATTGAATCCGCCGGTAAAGAGCAACGCAAGAGCAATATTTACAAAGCTGTAATTACCCGTATCGAACCCAGTCTGGAAGCTGCTTTCGTCGAATACGGCGGCACGCGGCACGGCTTTCTGCCTTTCAAAGAAGTTTCACCCCAGTTTTACCTCAATGGCAGCGGTGGTCGCCCCAGCATTAAGGAAGCGCTGCGCGAAGGCCAGGAACTTCTGGTACAAGTGGAAAAGGACGAGCGCGGCAACAAAGGCGCGGCACTGACCACCTACATCAGCCTGGCCGGTCGTTACATCGTGCTGATGCCAAACAATCCCAACGGCGGCGGGGTATCACGCCGCATCGAGGGAGAAGATCGCAACGAATTACGCGACGTTCTTGCGCAATTGCAGGTTCCACAGGGCGCCAGCATCATCGCGCGCACTGCCGGTATCGGGCGCAATCTGGAAGAATTGCAATGGGATCTCAACTATCTCACCCAGTTGTGGGATGCGATTGAAAATGCGGCAAAATCCGAAAAAGCTCCGTCACTGATTTATCTCGAAAGCAGTCTGGTCGTACGCGCCATACGCGATTACTTCCACCCGGAAATCGGCGAAATTTTGATCGATACCGACGACATCTTCCAGCAGGCGCAAGCTTTCATGAGCACGGTGATGCCGGGCAATGTGGATCGAATCAAGCGCTACCGCGATGATGTGCCGCTGTTCTCACGTTTCCAGATCGAGCATCAGATCGAATCGGCCCATGCCCGCCAGGTTAATCTGCCTTCGGGCGGAGCGATCGTAATTGATCACACCGAGGCACTCACGGCTATTGATATTAACTCGGCGCGCTCCACTCGCGGTGGCGACATTGAAACCACCGCACTCAATACCAATCTTGAAGCTGCCGACGAAATTGCCCGGCAGATGCGTTTGCGCGATTTGGGTGGGTTGATCGTGATCGACTTCATTGACATGGAAAGCAGCCGCAATCAGCGTGAAGTGGAAAACCGCCTACGCGATGCCTTGCATTACGACCGTGCCCGTGTACAGACGGGTAAGATTTCTCGCTTTGGTTTACTTGAATTATCCCGCCAGCGTCTGGCTCCCAGCCTTGAAGAGACAAGCTACACCCCTTGCCCGCGCTGTAACGGTATTGGTCATATCCGGGGCACTGAATCTTCAGCCTTGAATATCTTGCGCATCGTGCAGGAAGAAGCCATGAAAGAGCACAGTGCGGCTATTCAAGTACAAGTGCCTGTTGATGTGGCAACCTTTTTGCTCAACGAAAAACGATCGGACATCCATCGGATCGAATCGCGCTTGAAAGTCAGTATCACGCTGATTCCAAATCAACATATGGAGACTCCGCACTATAGTGTGGCCCGTTTACGCCTGGATGACATGACCAGCGAGAATCAGCAAGCCAGCTACAAGTTGGTGGAACGCCCTGAAGAAACCAAGGACACTGCTGCGTCACAAGAAATCAAGGCTCAACGGCCTCAGGCCGCAGTTCAGGGCATCACACCGGCACAGCCTGCACCTGTTCGCGCAGTTCCTGCAACGCCGGAAGAACCCTCTTTCTTCGGGAAAATTTTCGGCTGGTTCAAACCAAAGACGACAGAAACTCCCACGGAAAAAATCGAAGTTGCAAAACCGCATAGCACCAACGCGCCACGCCGCGAAGGCAATCGACCGGATGGAAATCGTCAGGAAGGAAATAAGCAAGACGGTAACCGTCAGCGCAACAAACCCCGCCGTGACCGAGAAGACCAAGCTCGCCCCGAAAAGCAAGCACGTCCGGAAGCAGTGCCAAAAGCTCAGGAACCCCGTAATGAGCGCCCACCGCGTCCTCCCCGCGTAGCGATCGAAAAGCCTGTTCTGGAAAGTGTGCCCCAGGCTGATGCCCCTGTTGCTCCTGGTCAAACAGAAGAATCGGGCAACCGTGGGCGCAAGCGCGGTCGGCGGGGCGGTCAGCGCGAACGTGAACGTCGTGAACAACAAACCACTGAATCAGGCTCGGGAGAACCGCTTGCAAATGTTGAAGCGATCACTATTCCGGCAGTTGCAGTAGAAACTCAGCCTCAGCATCAGAGTGTTTCGGAAGCCCAGCCTTTTCCTGCAGTAGCAGAACAGGCGCATACTGAACCACAAGTTCAGCCAACTATTATTGTGATCGAACCTCAAACTTCTGATACGATTGTCCAAGTTGAGGCAGAAGTTCCTGTGGTAGCTCCGATAGTTGTTGTTGCTACTCCGACTGTTGTTGCTACTCCGACTGTTGTTGCTGTTCCGGCTCCTGTCATTGCGGCTGCCGCGTCTGAACCCGTTCAAACCAGCTTTCCAATGATCGACGCCACCCCGGTTGTTGCGAGTGACTTGATCCAGATCGAAACTGCGCCAGCCAAACTCGCTGCTGTGGCTGCCCTTCAGGCTGACGCTCCGCAACAGCCTACATCGCGCCGCCGCTCGCGTCCACGTGAGGTTTACAGCATGGAAGGCAATGAACCCCTCGTGCAGATAGAAACGCATAACAATCCGCCGAGTTAATAAGTCAGTTCAGTGGATTGTTAATGAAGTAGTTAGAAAACTGAGTTAAATAGCTCCAGAAGCTTAGATGTAAATAAAAACCGCACGAAGTTTGTGCGGTTTTTATTTGCTCATTCAGCATAGTGAAAGCTATCCATTTTTAAAATGCGACTTGCGAATATGCTCAAGTAGCCCTTCAGCCGCATCCTCAACCAAATCCAGCACATGCACAAAACCCTCTGCTCCACCATAATAAGGATCTGGTACTTCGCTCTCATCATATTGTTTTGAATACTCCAGGAATAACCCCAGATGGCTTTCTGCATCGCGTGGACGCAAGCGGTGCAGTATTGAAAGATTGGCTTGATCCATTGCCAAAATATAATCGAAGCACTTAAAGTCAGACACCTCGATTTGACGCCCACGCAAAGTACCCATGTCGTAACCTCTCAGCTTTGCGGTCCGCTGTGCGCGGAAATCCGGAAGGTCGCCAACGTGATAATCATGGGTGCCTGCGGAATCAGTGGTAATGTATTGGCTCAGTCCAGCCCACTCAACACGCGCACGAAACACTGCTTCAGCGGTGGGAGAACGGCATATATTTCCCATGCAAACAAATAGTACTTTCACCATATCTTGTTTAATTCAAGACCAATGAATCTTGATAGGTTCCGATAAAAAAAGCAGGGACACCCTGCTTTTTAAACTTGCACAGTATTACTCGGATTAGGGTGAAACCCCAGCAAGAGGCCACCGCTTGTCATTCAAGCTGATCAGACGTAATTGAAAATCACGCTCCCTGGATAGTATTTATCTACAAAGATTTCGATTCGCTCTCGCTCGGGCAGGGTGTATTCATCAAGTTACCAACCGCCAAACCCACGATAGTAATGCCAATAATGACACAAATCATCCCGGCAAA
>Ga0208872_1001756_pt1 | contig 13046 bp, 12 predicted proteins | sample CryBogCBH12Aug08_FD_185508 | JGI IMG/M metagenome (GOLD analysis project Ga0208872, IMG submission 185508) | Freshwater microbial communities from Crystal Bog, Wisconsin, USA - CBH12Aug08 (SPAdes) | ecosystem: Environmental > Aquatic > Freshwater > Lake | place: Crystal Bog, Wisconsin, USA...
GCCAGGTCCACCGCCAGTCATAGCCCAGATCAAATCAAAGGAGCGTAAGCCACCAATAAAGGAGAGCAGGATGACTGAGAACATCGCTGGACGAATGAGTGGGAGGGTGATTGAGAAGAATTGATTCCTCTTGGAGGCACCGTCAACAGATGCAGCTTCATAATAATCCTTTGGAATGGTTGCGAGTCCGGCAATATAGATCAAAGTTGCAAAGCCAACACCCTTCCATACATCAACCAAGCTAATTGTAAATAACGGTAAGAAATTGGAATCCGTGAGCCAGCCTGGCCCAAATGCAGTGATGCTCACCCAATGCAACGCAGCGGTAATTCCCGCATTAACCGGTCCATGAAAAGGATCTAGCAGCACTTTAAATGTTAATCCGATTCCGACTGTAGAGAGCAGTGTTGGGAAGAAGATAGTCGATCGTAGAAATCCGCGCGTGCGAAGCCGAGTCGTCAGAAAGTTTGCGATCAAGAGACCGAGAACTACTTTGATGATTGATGTAGATACTCCGTAAAGGAACGTATTAATAAACCCAACTCTAAGATTGGGATTATCGAAGTACGTTCGGTAATTCTCTAGGCCAATGAACTTCCAATCTTGCAAGTTCCAACGAGTGAGAGAGAAGAAGAATGAGATTCCAGTAGGAATAAAGAAGAAGAGTAGGTAGAGCACACCTGCTGGTAGTAGGAGAGTCTTTGGATAAGCGCTCTTGCTCATACGCTTTGAGGCCACGAGTGAGATCTCCTTTAAGGAAAATTGAAAACAAATTTCGGACCGGGATTGTTGAGGGTGGCACCTGCTGCGCCACCCTCAACCCCATCCCTCGATAGGTAATACAGGTCTTACTTATTCAATTGTTTAGCGATTTTGCTTATTACCAACCTGCAAGGCCGAGCTGTTGTGCCTCTGCCTTTACATCTTGGTCATATGCAGCTGCAGCTTGAGCTGCGGTGATCTGTCCAGAACCAACCTGAACAGTGATCTTCTCAAGGTTTGGACCCTTTACAGGTGATACGAACTCAAGAGCTGGCGCAGTGTGGCCGTTTGTCTTGAAGTAGGTAAGGAGGTCCTTTGCAATTCCATCGATTGTTGATGGAAGAACTGCACCCTTAACGAGATATGGTCCGGCTGGTGAGGCAGCTGCATTCTGTGCTGCGATACCTGCTGGTGAGTTGATGAACGCTACGAAAGCCTTTGCTGCTGCAACGTGCTTTGTAGAGTTTGGAATATAGACAGCTGCTGGCATCCAGATTGTTGCACCATTCTTTGCAGATGATGGTCCTGGTTGCGCGAAGAATCCAATATTTGCCTTTGGATACTGATCATCGAGTGTTGCAGATGCAAAGCTGAGCATTGGATAGATAGCTGCCTTGCCAGTTGCAAGTGCTGTTAATCCATCGGTGAACTTTGCTGATGGGTAGTCGCGGTTTGTATATCCAAGCTTGTGAACTTGCTCGAGATATCCAAAGCCAGCTGCAGCAGCAGGTGTTGTAGCGAACTTTGCCTTATTTGCTGTGTAATCAGCAGCGAATGTTGGTACAGCAGCATTTGTATTGAAGAAGTCTCCAAGGATCAAAAGCTGTGATGTCCATGTATCGCCATAAGTCTGCTCGATGCAGTCAATGCCGGCCTTCTTGATGATCTTGCAATCATTCATGAGGCCTGACCATGTTGTAGGAACCTTTGTGATTCCGACCTTTGCAAAGACATCCTTGTTGTACAACATTCCGCCACCCATAGCGGTTCCAAGTGGGGCACCGTAAATCTTGCCGCCAGCTGAAACTGTTGGGTAGAAGGATGAGAGAACGTTCTTCTGCCAAGACTCGTTTGTAAGGTCAACGAGATTCTTGGTTGGATTGATTGCTTGGAAGAGTGATCCTGAGTTGTACCAGAAGACATCGTCCATGGTTCCAGTTGAAAGCTTGGTCTTCACCAAGTTGTCGCCATCAGTTCCGCCTGGGCGCTGAGTGACATTGACGGTAATGCTTGGGTTAGCGGCCGTGAAGGCCTTCGCTACCGCAGTAGCAACTGCCACTGAGGCAGATGAGTTATCGACGAGAAAATTGATGGACTCGGCTGCGCTAGCTGGGCTAGCCATCGAGACCACAAGAGCGGCAGGAACGGCTAGAGCCAATGCCTTGCTCATACGCTTGATACTGATTGTCATACGACCTCCTGAGATCGCCGAGGGTTTGAAATTGAATCGTTTCAACTTCTGACCTTAATTTAAAGGGCTCGAGGCAGAGAATCAATAGCGAAAAAGCCTTAAACGATAACGATTTCGTTATTTCAATGGTGATCCTCAACTACCCCCATCTCACCCCCCACTGGATTAATTGAAATTCTCCTGTATCGTTTCAATTATGAGCGTGAGTATTAAGGATGTTGCCCTGAAAGCAGGGGTTTCCCTTGGTACCGTTTCAAATGCGATCAACCGTCCAGAGATCTTGGCGCCGGCAACCTTAAAGAAGGTCCAAAAGGCCATCTCTGACTTAGGTTTCGTTCCTAATGCCTCTGCCCGAACTCTGCGCGCTGGCAAGACTCGCGTCCTTGGATTAGTCGTCCCTGATATCTCAAACCCATTCTTCACAGATCTAGCAAAGGGTGCGAATGATGCAGCGCTTGCTGCCGGATATGTTGTCATTCTCTGTAACACCGATGAAAGTTCTGAAAAGGAAGATCAGTATCTCGACGTTCTCAGTTCGCAGAATGTTCAAGGAATTCTTATTACCCCCGCGCGCGAAACGAAGAAGAGCTTAAAGGCGATAACTGATCGAGGAATTGCTATCTCACTCGTGGATCGCGAATCTGATGGCGCTGAAGTCTGTAGCGTAGCTGTTGACGATGCAATGGGAGGATCGCTTGCGCTCAATCATTTGTGGGAGCAAGGACATCGAAAAATTCTTCTACTAACCGGTGCAGCAAATATCCCCCAGGTAGCTCAGCGTGACTCTGGTATCAAAGCTGCAATCGCTGCTAAAAAGAAAGATGACCGACCTACACTTCACATACTTCGTGTAGAACAAATGTCTGCATCTGCTGCCTCCTTAGCAATAGAGAAATACCTCACCGAAACTGGTCTTGATTGCACGGCCATCATCTGCGGCAACGATCTCCTTGCTCTCGGAGCTATTCGATCTCTACGTTCACATGGCTATGAAACTCCCAATGATGTCAGCGTTGTCGGTTATGACGATATTGATTTTGCATCCAGTGCGACGGTCCCGCTGACCTCTATCGCTCAACCAAAATACCAACTGGGATTTGCTGCGGCAGAACTTGTTATTGATGAATGTAGAAATCCGGCTTCACATGTCCATCAACGGATTGCATTCCAACCTCAATTGATAGTACGTGGATCTACCCGTTCCATCCTCAACGACAAAGTAAGAGAGAAGAGACATGCCTAAGAATTTCAAGCGCCAGTTCCCTAATCTGCGTGAACTCTCTACTCTCTTAAAGTTCGAATTACCCACGATCCATAGGCGCGAACGACGTCTGCAGAAGGCACTCACCATCTGGGATCTCCGCGCTATCGCTAAAAAACGCACGCCGCAGGGGCCATTTGATTACACCGATGGAGCTGCAGAGACAGAAGTAACCCTTCGTCGAGCACGTCAGGCATTTCTAGATGTCGAATTCGTCCCTAATATTTTGCAGGATGTATCACGCGTTGATTTAACCCGAACATCATTGGGCCATACATTTAATATGCCGGTCGGAATTGCGCCAACAGGTTTCACGCGCATGATGCACTCCGAGGGTGAACGAGCTGGTGCGCGTGCTGCTGAAAAGTTTGGAATTCCTTTCACGCTCTCCACGCTGGGAACAACCTCTATAGAAGATGTCGTTGCTGCAGCACCACAAGGTACGAATTGGTTCCAGTTGTATATGTGGAAAGATCGTGAAGGAAGCATGGCTCTCGTTGAACGCGCCGCAAAGATGGGCGTCAAAAATTTGATGCTAACCGTTGACGTTCCCGTTGCTGGCGCGCGTTTACGTGACTCATACAACGGAATGACCGTGCCACCGAAATTAAATACGAAAACAATTCTTAATGCGATTCCTCGTCCAGAATGGGTATGGAACTTTCTTACGACCCCACCTCTTCAATTTGCCGCAATGAACAAATGGGATGGAACAGTCGGAGAACTTCTCGATTACATGTTCGATCCCACCATGACCTTTGAAGACCTTAAGTGGATTCGCCAGCAATGGAAAGGAACATTGACAGTAAAGGGAATCCAAAATGTTGAAGACGCAAAGCGATGCGCAAAATATGGCGTAGATGCAGTACTTCTCTCAAACCACGGAGGACGCCAACTCGATAGGGCGCCAGTACCTTTCCACCTACTTGGTCAAGTCAAGAAAGAGTTAAAGAAGGATATGGAAGTTCATATCGATACTGGGATCATGCACGGTGGCGATGTCCTTGCCGCGATCGCACATGGCGCTGATTTCACCTACATCGGACGTGCCTATCTCTATGGGCTCATGGCTGGCGGGCAAGAGGGCGTCGAACGTGCGCTCACGATTATGCAGGGTCAAATGTCTAGATCTATGAAGCTACTTGGAGTAAGTTCCCTTGAAGAGCTCGAACCAAAACATGTAAAAATCCTCAACACCCACCAAGGCTTAGGAAGGCTTCCTGAATAATGAAGACTCGCAAAATCGGATCATTTGAAGTCACCGCTGTTGGAATCGGTTGTATGCCCCTCTCGGATATGCCCCCAAAGACTCCCAGCATGCTCGATGATCGCGCAGCTGCGATCTCAGTAATTCATGCCGCTCTAGATTTTGGCGTTACCCTCCTTGATACAGCTGATATCTATGCCCCAACGTGGAACACCATTGGCCATAACGAGCGACTCGTTGGTGAAGCAGTTCGCACCTGGAGCGGAACACCAGCCCAGAAGGCGAAATTAGTGCTTGCTACAAAGGGTGGAATCACTCGGGATAGAGAAGATGGCAACTGGTTCGGAGTTTCTGGTCGCAATGCAGATAAGCATTACCTCTTTCGCGCAGTTGAGGCCTCTGCACTCCGATTAGGTGTTGAACAGATTGATGTGTGGCAGCATCATCGCCTAGATCATTTCATGCCATACGAGACTCAGGTCGAAAATGTTATGGCTCTCAAAGAACATGGCTATGTAAAGCATGTCGCTGTCAGCAATGTGAATGCTGAACAACTTCGCCGAGCTATAAAAATTGGTGGTACACCGGCTGAGGGTGGAATTGTCTCTGTTCAGAATGAATATAGCCCTCGATACCGCAACTCCCGGGAAGTTATTGATATCTGTACTGAGTATGGAATCGCCTTCTTACCGTGGTCACCGCTTGGTGGAATTGGAAAGGGCTCTAAAGACCTCGCCTCCGATCGCTTTGGCTCATTTAATTCAATTGCTGAGGCTAAGGGAGTTTCACCATTTGCTCTTACTGTTGCCTGGCACCTTGCTAACTTCCCAACATCAATTCCAATTCCAAGTTCAACGCGGAAAGAGAATATTCTTGAAACTATTGAAGGTGTAAATATTGAGATATCTGCATCTGAGCTTGCTGAATTAAATGCGAATCTACCAACCACAAGTCCCGTTGATGGCGAGCTCTTAGACCAGCCCCCATTCCGCAATTAAGAATTCTTAGCGACCGAAGTCATCCTCAATGCGGATGATGTCATCCTCGCCGAAATAAGTACCTGTCTGAACTTCGACAAAGATGAGTTCTTCTGTGCCTGTGTTATGAACTCGGTGGGCGACGCCGATACCAAAGCTCACTTCATCACCAGGTCCGATCTTTCGAACAACGCCATCGAGGGTAACTTCACCGTGGCCTGCGACGATAAACCAATGTTCTGCGCGCTTTTCATGGCGCTGATAAGAGAGGCGCTTGCCCGGTGTCACCCAGATGGTCTTTACCTTGTGGGTTGGATACTCCTCGAGAACTTCGTATCGCCCCCATGGTCGCGTCGACTCTTCAATCACGGCCCCAGTCTACCTGCACCGACCTGATGGGATTACTCTTCTCCAATGGCTAAAACTATAAAGATTGCTTCACATGATGCTCCATCAGCTGATGCTTGGAGCAAGTTCATGGGTACTGGATGGGCACCATCACCGCTCCATGGTATTTCCGAAGCGCGTGTAGCAAAGTTCTCAGCCGATCGCCGTAAGAAATTATCTGATGCATTTCCTGGGGAGAGAATTGTTATCCCTGCTGGTGAACTTAAAGTGCGTAGCAACGATACTGATTATCGATTCCGTGCCAATTCCGCATTCTCATATCTCACCGGAATTACCGCACTAGATTCAGTACCCGAGTCAGTCTTAGTACTAGAGCCAAAGAAGAATGGCCATGAGGCGCTTCTCTTTATCCATCCCCGTTCACCACGCGACTCAGAAGAGTTCTATCGCGATCGTGCACATGGTGAATTCTGGATCGGCCGTCGCATGACACTTGATGAGACGAAGACCCGTTATGGAATTGAATGTCGCGATATCGATTCACTCAAGAAGTTTCTCGATGATGAGTCAACAATCATTGTGCGTGGTGAAGATTCACTCGTCGATAAGGTAGTTGGCAAGCGGAAGAAGAAAGAGGCCGAACTCGACGTCTTTCTCTCTGAAATGCGTTTGATTAAGGACTCGTTCGAGATTGCCGAATTACAAGAAGCTGTCGATGCAACAGGTCGTGGCTTTGCAGATATGGTGAAAGTCTTTGACTCTGCAGTCGGCGTACGACGTGGTGAGCGCGTTATTGAAGGTGCCTTCTTTGCTCGCGCCCGTCTCGATGGAAATGAATTGGGTTATGACTCAATCGTTGCAAGCGGCTCACATGCCTGCATTCTCCACTGGGTACGTAATGATGGTGATGTACTTGATGGTGATCTCATCTTGATCGATGCTGGAATCGAGTTGGATTCGCTCTATACCGCCGATATCACGCGCACCTTCCCAGTGAACGGAAAGTTCACCCGCGCGCAGCGAGATATCTACGACTTGGTCTGGAAGTCACAGCAGGCTGGATTTGCCGCATGTAAGCCTGGTGCAAAGTTCATGGATATCACCAAGGCCTGTCATCAAGTTCTTGCCGAAGGTCTAGCAGCTCTCGGAGTTCTTCCAATCTCAGCTGAAGAATCGATGAAGCCCGAAGTTGGATTGCACCGTCGTTGGACGATTCACGGAGTGAGCCACATGCTCGGTATCGATGTCCATGATTGCGGCGAAGCGCGTCAATCAGAATACCGCGAAGGTGTGCTTAAGCCAGGCATGGTTCTGACAGTTGAACCTGGCCTCTACTTCCACCCTGATGATCTCCATGCGCCAGAGCGGTTGCGCGGTATCGGTGTTCGCATTGAAGATGATGTCTTAATCACTGAAACTGGCTGCGAAGTTCTAAGTAAGAATATTCCTAGCCAAGCAGATGATGTCGAGAACTGGATGCGTTCGCTCGCTTAGAGGTAATTTCCAATCCCAGCAGCACCAATTCCAAGTACCAAGGTAAGCGCAAGATAGAGATAAGCCTTGCCTTTGTGGTTCTTCTTGATCAGATGGTGGGCCTCAACTGCAAAGGTTGACCAAGTTGTAAATGAACCCGCAAAACCAGTGCCGATCATGAATTTAACATCGTGGTTGTAATGCACGGTCATTCCCAAGATAAATGAACCGACAGTATTGATTCCTAGTGTCTCAATCGGAATAAGCGATTGATGCAACTTTTTAACCTGTTGATCAACGAGATATCTCGCTGGAGCACCTATTCCGGCACCTAGGGCAATTAATAGCTCAGTATTCATTTCACTAACTTCTTCTCAAGAAGCTCATGCGTTGTAAAGACGAGTATGTAAGTACCAAGGAGTGAGGCGATGGCATAGATGATTGCTGATCTGATGCCACCAGTTTCAAAGTATTGATCGATCTTCAATGCGAATGCTGAATATGTTGTGAAGCCACCGCAGAATCCAGCGCCTAGAGCTGGGCGCCACCACCACTTGGCAGATTTATGGTGGCGTGAATAGAGAAGTACGGCAACGAGAATGACTGAGCCAATGTAATTCACAAGGAGAGTTCCCCAGGGAAATCCACGCTCGGTGAAAGGAAGTGAGACTGCCCAGCGGGAGAGTGAGCCGACTATTCCACCAAGTGCGACAACTGCAACGTTCTTCAGTTTTGGCCTACTCGCTTCACAGTGCGATTGAGAAGTCCAGAGACAATCGAGATCACAAGTGCAGCAAAGAGTGCCGACCAGAAGTTATCGATCGTGAGGGCAGTCGACCATCGAGCAGTGAGCTCAAGCATCGCAGCATTGATCACCACGATGAAGAGCCCCATCGAGAGAAGCACTGCTGGGAGAGTCAGGACTTTAAGGATCGAACCGATCGTGACATTGATCAGCGAGAAGAGAAGGGCAACCCAGAAATAACTCCAGGCGCCACCATGAACTTTGATGCCAGGAATGAGCCCAGTAGCAGCCCAAACGGCGAGTGCGCTAGCAGCCCAACGTACGAGAAGTTTCATACCTAAAAGGGTACTGGATTAACCTCTCGAGATCATCGATCTGAAGATTAAAGAATGCCCTCGCGCTTACGGATCTTGCTTCCAAGCCAGCGAAGTGGATCGTACTTCTCATCAACAACGCGCTCCTTCATAGGAATGATTGCGTTATCAGTGATGCGAATATGTTCTGGGCAAACTTCAGTACAGCACTTTGTGATGTTACACATTCCAAGACCGTGCTCTTCTTGAGCGGTCTTCTTACGATTGCGTAAGGTATCAAGTGGGTGCATATCGAGTTCTGCGATACGAATAAAGAAGCGAGGTCCAGCAAAGGACTTCTTATTCTCTTCATGATCGCGAATAACGTGGCAGGTGTCTTGGCACAAGAAGCACTCAATGCACTTACGGAACTCTTGGGAACGCTCCACATCGATCTGCTCCATGCGAGGCTCACCTGGCTTCATTCCCTCAGGCATAGAAACAGATGGAATCTCGAGCGCCTTCTTGTAGTTAAAGGAGACATCTGTAACGAGATCCTTGATAACTGGGAATGCGCGAAGTGGTGTGATGGTGATCGTCTCATCTTCAGCATATGAAGCGACCTGAGTCATGCAAGCCAGACGTGGCTTACCGTTGATCTCCATCGAACAAGAGCCACACTTACCAGCTTTGCAGTTCCAACGAACAGCAAGGTCGCCCATCTGTGTTGCTTGAACGCGATGGATGATGTCGAGTACTACTTCACCGTGGTTCGCTTCAACGGTGACATCTTGCAAGCCACCAGTCTTATCGTCGCCGCGCCAGATGCGTAATTTGAGAGTACGTGCCATTAGTTGGAACCGCCTTTCGCAATTTCTGCCGGTGTCATGTACTTCTCTAACTCATGGACATCAAAGAGGTCGAAGAGTTCCTTTGGAATCTCAGGAAGTGCTTGCTTCTTGATCGAGACCTTCTCGCCATCAAAGCTCGCAATGTTGTTGACCTGACGCCAGGTTGAATTCATCGTTGGGAAGTCATCGCGAGTATGTCCGCCACGTGACTCTTCACGTAGAAGTGCTGACTTTGCAGTGCTCTCAGCAACTAACAACATATTGTCGAGATCGAAGGCCAAGTGGAAACCAGGGTTGAACTTACGATCGCCGGCGACCGAGATATTGGCGCTGCGCTTACGGATATCGGCGATCTTTTCAATCGCTTCTTGTAGCTCAGCACCAGTACGGATGATTCCGACCAAGTTATGCGTAATCTCTTGGAGTTCTTGGTGGAGTGAATAGGCATTTTCGCCACCAGTGCGTGTGAATGGCGCTTCGATGCGAGCAGCTGCCTTCGCAATCGTTGCATCGCTCACTGGGTTTGCACCGTGTGACTTCACATATTCGACTGCGCCCACACCGGCACGACGGCCAAAGACGAGCAAGTCAGTAAGTGAATTTCCACCGAGACGGTTTGATCCGTGCATTCCACCAGCAACTTCACCAGCTGCGAAGAGACCGTCAACGCCAACTGCAGCAGCAGAATCTGGATCAACCTCTACGCCACCCATGACGTAGTGACAGGTTGGGCCAACTTCCATCGCTTCCTTGGTGATATCTACGCCAGCAAGTTCATAGAACTGGTGCCACATAGATGGCAGACGCTTCTTAATAACATCAGCAGGGATTCGCTTTGAAACATCGAGGAATACGCCACCGTGTTCAGTTCCGCGACCAGCCTTTACCTCGCTATTAATAGCGCGCGCTACTTCATCGCGGGGGAGCAACTCAGGTGGGCGGCGGTTGTTATCTTGATCGAGATACCAACGATCCGCTTCTGCCTCGTTATCTGCATACTTATCTTTAAAGACATCTGGGATGTACTTGAACATAAAGCGCTCGCCGAGTGAGTTGGTGAGAATTCCACCTTCACCGCGAACGGACTCTGTTACAAGGATTCCCTTAACTGAAAGTGGCCAGACCATTCCAGTTGGGTGGAATTGCAAGAACTCCATATCAACAAGGTTTGCACCGGCCTTGAGAGCAAGTGCATGGCCATCGCCAGTACCTTCCCAAGAGTTCGATGTAATTTTAAATGTCTTACCGACACCACCTGTTGCAATGACAACTGCAGGAGCTTCGAAGAGAATCTCTTCACCAGTCTCACGGCGATATCCGTAAGCGCCAGCGATCTTGCCATTCTCTTTGAGAATTTCAGTGATCGTTACTTCAGCAAAGACTTTGAGGTTCTTTTCAAAATCGCCGAACTCTTTCTTATCTTGCTGCTGCAAAGCAACAATACGTTGCTGCATAGTGCGGATGAGTTCGAGACCAGTGCGGTCACCAACGTGAGCTAGGCGTGGATATTCGTGTCCACCGAAGTTACGTTGTGAAATCTTTCCTTCTTTGGTGCGATCAAAGAGCGCGCCCCACATCTCAAGCTCCCAGATGCGATCTGGTGCTTCCTTCGCATGGAGTTCTGCCATGCGGTAGTGGTTGAGGAACTTTCCGCCACGCATTGTGTCGCGGAAGTGAACCATCCAGTTGTCATTGTCATTGACGTTACCCATAGATGCAGCGGCGCCACCTTCTGCCATAACAGTGTGGGCCTTGCCGAAGAGGGACTTACAGACAATCGCTACTCGTAGACCGGCATCGCGCGCTTCAACAGCAGCACGAAGTCCAGCTCCACCAGCACCAATGACGACAACGTCATAGGAATGCTTCTCTAGATTTGCCATGTTCTCTTAATCCCCCGACTTAGAAGAAGTACCAGTTAGTGATCGCGTGGGTCGCGACTTCACGGACATAAACGTCAGCGAGCGCAACACCGAAGAGTGAGACCCAAGCGAAGTTCTGGTGGTAATGGTTGAGCTTTGAAACGACGGTCCATGCCTTGTAACGGAGTGGGTGCTTCGAGAAGTTGCGAAGACGTCCACCAACTGTATGGCGGCAGGTGTGACATGAAAGTGAGTAGAACCAGAGGAAGGTTGCGTTAGCAAGTAGGACAAGTGTTCCTACTGACATATGGCCCCATTGCTTCTCTGGATTTCTAAATGCTAAGAAGGCATCAACAGTAAGCAAGACGTTGAAGACGAGTCCGGCATAGAAGAACCAACGGTGTGCATTCTGCATAATAAGAGGTGCTCTTGTTTCACCGGTGTACTTTGCATGTGGCTCTGCAACTGCACATGCAGGTGGTGACATCCAGAATGAGCGGTAGTACGCCTTACGGTAGTAGTAACAAGTAAGACGGAAACCAAGTGGGAAGATCAAAATTAATAGCGCTGGTGAGAGAACCATTCCAAAGATATGGATGATTCCAAATGGCGTACCGAGAAGTGATGCACCCGCTATACACGCAGTCGAGAGACATGGTGAGTAGAACGGTGAGATCAACGGCTCTGCAAAGTAATTGCCATTTTCAAATGCGCGGAAGGTCGCATAGACAATGAATGAGAGAAGTACGAGGACTGTGATGAGCGGTTGGATCCACCATTTATCGGTGCGCAGTGTGCGCTCGGATATCTTCGCTCTACCTTCGGAAAATACGCCTGTAGCCATAGGAGAAGTCTGCTCTCCTTGCGAATCGTTCGCCAGATTAGGGTAAGCGCAGGGGCTGTGAAGTCAGCCACCTGCGCTATCCCGTTTACGTACTTGTACTGCTCTGGCGGAGGACGTGGGATTTGAACCCACGAAGGTTTCCCTTGCCGGTTTTCAAGACCGGTGCACTCGGCCGCTATGCGAGTCCTCCGTGGGCAAACTTACCGTTGAGGCAGGCATCCCTCAAAATCGAAGGCTCCGATGAGCACCTTAAGCAGGGAGTTCGATCAACTCTTCAATAATACGAGCGACGCTATCGGTGTGATGAGGCTCTGCAACGAACTTGGCATATTTGATGCCATCGCGGTGGCCATCGCCCATCGCCCATGATCGTCCCGCCCAGGCGAGCATCGAAAAGTCATTGGGGTTATCGCCAAAGCTTACACAATCATCAGCGGTAAGACCATGACGTTCTGCAATCTTGGCAAGTGTCTCGCCCTTGCTCACACCAATCGCTGAAATTTCTAAGAGCGACTCAGTTGGGTTCGAGTGAGTAATCGTTGCTAAATGCCCAACTTCGCGTTGAGCAATCTCAAGCATTTCATCGGATGTCATGTCGTAATCACTACAACGTGCGAGCATCTTGAAGGCTGGGCGAACCATGCGCTCTTCGATCTTCGCAATCGGTTGCATATCCACGCCGATATCCCAACGCGGAACATAGGCAAGTTCATGATGGAACTCATCGCCATATTCGATTGCAAACGAAATATTCGGAATGTGTTCGCGCAGGACGCGAGCAATCTCTTTCTGGTTCTCGATTGGGATTCCCCACTCTTCGAGAACTTCATCATTGACAAAGTCATAAAGCATTGCGCCATTAGCACAGATGGAATTTCCAAATCCAAAAGCATCGCGGATCTCAGGCATCCAACGCGGAGGTCTTCCCGTTACAAAATAGATATGTATACCGAGTTCATGCGCCTTCTTAAAGGCATCGACAGTACGTTGGCGTATCTGAGAGTTGTCATAC
>Ga0208872_1001759_pt1 | contig 13027 bp, 12 predicted proteins | sample CryBogCBH12Aug08_FD_185508 | JGI IMG/M metagenome (GOLD analysis project Ga0208872, IMG submission 185508) | Freshwater microbial communities from Crystal Bog, Wisconsin, USA - CBH12Aug08 (SPAdes) | ecosystem: Environmental > Aquatic > Freshwater > Lake | place: Crystal Bog, Wisconsin, USA...
GTTGTTGCCCCGTTGCGCAGACGCCGTCCTTCAAAGGGTTCTTACGGTTTACCCGAAGAAGAAACCATTATTTAACTGCTAGAAGATCCACTACGAATATGAGTGTTTCGTTTGGTGGAATGTTTCCAGCGCCTTGTGCGCCATAGGCCAAAGCTGGCGGGATGATAAAGAGGCGACGTCCGCCGACCTTCATTCCAGGAATTCCTTGCTGCCAACCCGGGATCAAATTGGTAAGTAGAGAAGTAAACGGCTGAGAAGTCCACGAAGTTTGATAAACCGTTCCTGTCTTAAAGGATGCAACGACATATTGCGCTGTAACAGTCGATGAACTTACTGCCGCCTTGCCAGTTCCAACTGTTATGTCCTTGCTAATCAATGTTGTTGGAGCGGCACCAGATGCCTTACCAATCACAGGTGCAACCTTTGTATCAGTGGAAACGGAAGGCAGGACAGTTGGGCCAGCCGGAGCGGTAACCGCAATGAGATCGACGACGAATATCAAAGTCTCATTTGGTCCAATAGGACCTTGACCCGTAGCGCCGTATGCGAGAGCGGGAGGGATAACTAGCAAGCGACGTCCGCCGACCTTCATTCCAGGTATACCTTTTTGCCAGCCGAGGATGACGTTAGACAGTGGAAATGTTGGCGCGCTCGTAGAACCCCATGAAGATTCAACAACCTTGCCGGTCTTCCATGACATCAAGACGTATTGTGCTGTGACGGTCGAGCTGCTTACTGCGCTCTTGCCTTTTCCAACCGTAATGTCCTTACTGACCAAGGTTGTTGGAGTTGTGCCACTTGGTTTGCCGATGACCGGAGTTACTTTTGTATCGGTGGAAACGGTAGGCAGTACAGTCGATCCCATTTTGACCTTTCCAGAGTAGTCAGTGGCGGCTTGCGAACTTTGAGAGATGGATGGGATCAGCAAAGTAAGTGACATTGTGGCTGCGAGAGAGACTCTCATTCCCATAGATTTCCGAAAATTCATTAATTCTCTCCCTTTAAATCTCAAATAAATCAGGTGGCGATACTAGCAAACGCCTAGAGTTGGACCATGTCAGATCAGAAGACCGAACGCCTTATTAATCTGACGATGGCCTTACTCGCGACTAAGAGATATCTCAGCAAGGGCGAGATCTTCTCTCAGGTTGCTGGATACACGGGTTCCGCCGAGACCAAAGAGCGGATGTTCGAGCGAGATAAAGATGATCTTCGCGCCTTGGGTATCGAGATTCAGGTGGGGTCACACGACCCCCTATTCGATGATGAATTGGGTTATCGAATTCTCGAGAGTGACTATGAATTTAATCTTGGGGATCTAACACCCGTTGAACTCTCGTATCTCTCCCTTGCAGCCAAGTTGTGGCGAAACCAGTTGTTCGCTTCAAGTGGCGCCTTAGCCCTGGTAAAGATTGATGCTCATAGTGGTTCGGCGCTCCGAGAAGAATTTGGAACATCTCTTCTCTCGCTGGAAAATGAGACACCATTATTTGCTCCCTTGTGGGAGGCCATTACATCTAAGAAATTGATCTCATTTACCTATAGAAGTAAGACTGAGGCAAAACGAAGTATCGCCCCTTACGGCCTGACTATGTGGCGAGGCGCGTGGTACCTAGCGGGGGAGGATCTCGAGAAGAAAGAGGTTCGAGTCTTCAAAGTTGCTCGCATTACCTCAGACATCTCATTTGAGGGCAAGAGTGATTCTTTCGTGCTCCCGGAAGGATTTAATATTCAAGATCACCTCATCATGGTGAGAGATGAACCCAACGTTGAATTTACAGCACGTGTGCGCGTTGGAAAGTGTCAGAGTTTGCGTCGCCAGAGCACTGCGGAGAATATTGACGGAGAATGGGATCGCATCACATTCACACTTGGAAGTGATTGGCGCGAGAAAATACTTTGGTTTGGTCCAGACATTGTGCTCGAATCACCAAAAGATAAGGTAGAGGAAATTAAATCTCTGCTACGGAGCAAGTTATGAAAGAGACCGCTCTAGATCGCGTTGAACGCGCTCTCAATCTAATCCCTTTCATATCCAGTAATCCCGGTTTATCCATTACTCAGATCGCTGAGAGATTTGGAAGCACACCAACCCAAATATCGAAGGACTTAACCCTGCTTCACATGTGTGGATTACCGGGGTACACACATCTGGAACTTCTAGATATTGATTATGAAGATCCTGAATTCATTCAAGTAACTGATGCTCAGGTGCTAGACCAACCTCGTTCACTTACCCAATTAGAGAGTCTCACCCTGGTCCTTGGCCTACAACTCCTCGCCGAACTTGCCAAGGATCCGCAGGAGCGAGAATCCATTATTGCGTTGCAAAGTAGATTGAGCTCCATGATTGGTGATGAGGTAAAGAATTCAATCACCATCACCGATGGTCTACTCGAAACTCCAATTGTTAAAGAGATACAGGTAGCGATTTCACAGAGTCGAGTTATTACTTTTACCTACGACTCCGCATCTAGCGACACCATCAATTCGCGCAGAGTTTTCCCGTTAGAAATTCTCTTTAAAGATGGAATTGGCTATTTGCAAGCTGCCAACCCTGAAACTCTTGAAATACGCACCTTCAGAGTTGATCGAATTATCGAGATGACTGTGGGGGAGGTGGATGCAGAGATCCATTCGCGCCTTAGTACTCCAACACATTCAGAGATCGAGATAGAAATTGAGATGGGGGAGGATGGCCTCTTCTTCCTTGAAAAACATAACGAAATTGTTACCTCCTACCAAGAAGTCGCCGGCAATTTCCACATCACTCTGGCTGTGAGTTCCCCTGACTGGATAAAGCGGGTTATAGCCTCTTGGCCAAGCAGAATTAAAGTTGTAAAACCGCTAGATTTAGCCGAAGTCATAGAAGAAATCGCGCGCCAGACACTCGACAACTACTCCTAGGGGTATTTCGAAGTAAGATAGCGCCACCTCGAGATTGGAAGATAAATGGGAGACCTCAAGCCCTGGCACATCGTTATCGTCGTACTTGTCTTTGTCGTTCTCTTTGGAGCAAAGCGACTACCTGATTCCGCGAAGTCGGTTGCTAAGTCACTTCGTATTTTCAAAGACGAGTTGAAGACCACAGATGAGAAGAAGACCGAAGACGGTTCTTCTTCCGCCTCTTCCAACTAGGAAGTAATCGGTGGCCACTGAAGATAGTGGTCGGATGTCGTTACTGGAGCACTTTAGAGAGCTTCGTAAACGCACTGTCCGTTCTGCCCTATCAATCGCCGTTTTCGGAACTGTAGGCTGGATTTTCTACTCCAGTATCGTCCGAATTCTTACCAGACCTGTCTGCAATCTCTCTCGAGCTGCCTCGACTCCGCATCATTGTGGTGTGCTTTACATCGATGGTGTTCTAGGCCCTCTTAATCTGCAGATATCGGTAGCGATTGTTTCCGGCGTGATCTTGGCTTCTCCTATCTGGCTCTATCAATTGTGGGCCTTCGTCGCTCCGGCGCTGCACAAACGTGAGAAGAAATATTCCATCCTCTTTATCGCTACGGCTACACCTTTCTTCGTAGCTGGTGCTGCTCTTGCTTATTGGATCTTGCCCCTCGCGATCAAAGTTCTCCTTGGATTTACGCCAACCACGCTCACTAACCTCATTAAATTCAGTGATTACCTCACCTTTGTGCTGCACCTGATTCTGGTCTTTGGATTAGCCTTCGAACTTCCAGTCTTCCTCGTTGCGCTTAATTTCGCTGGGGTTCTCTCTGGTAAATCAATCTTAAAACCTTGGCGCATCGCGGTCTTCGGAATCACCCTCTTTTCGGCTACCTTCGTTCCAACCAGTGATCCATTCACCATGGGGATACTTGCTCTACCGCTTGTAGGATTTTATTTCGCGGCAGGCGGTATCGCGCTCCTCAACGACCGCCGCCGGGCTTCTAAGATCGTAGAGTGAAATCTCTAGTCGTCATCAACCCGGCTTCCGGTGGTGGCAAAGGTGCTTCAATCGGCGCCAAAGTGCGGAACGTTTTGACTTCTCGCGCTCAGGATTTTGAGGTAGTTCAAGCACCTTCTCTGGAAGAATCGCTTAAAGAGATAGAAAACCTTTGTGCTCACAATAGATTTGATCATTTGATCTGCGTTGGGGGAGATGGGTTGATTCATGATCTTATTCCGCACGTTATCAAATACGAGATTCCACTCTTGGTTGTGCCGGCAGGTACTGGCAATGATTTCGCCCGGACTATCGGAACCTATGGCAAGAAAATTGAAGATATTCTGCAGATCCCAACCGAGCACTCTCCGGCGGAGATAGATGTTGGGTTGATTAAAAGCGGTTCGTACTCGGTCCCATTCGTGCAGATATTAAGTACTGGTTTTGATTCTGTGGTCAATGCCCGAGCCAATAATTTTAGATTCGTTAAAGGAACCATTAAATACGTAGTGGCAGTGCTCCTTGAGGTCTGGAAATTCAAAGCAGTAGATTTCACACTCACAATTGATGGGAAATTAATTACTCAAAAGGCGATGCTCGTATGCGTTGCCAATGGGACGAGCTACGGGGCGGGAATGAAGATCGTTCCCCACGCTAATCATCAAGATCGCATGCTTGATGTGATGGTGGTTGACCATGTTAATCCTTTGCGCCTTCTCTTAGTCTTCCCACGGGTCTTCTTTGGTACGCATATCAAGCACCCCAAGGTGCATTTCTATTCTGGTGAAAGTATCGAGATAAACGGAGACACCCAGGCATATGCTGATGGAGAACATATTTCTGCGCTACCTATCCATGTAACTCTTTCTGACAAACCTCTCCAGGTCTTTAAAGCATGAGTACTCCAGCTGAAAGATATGCCGCGGCCAAGGCGAGAAATACCTTTAAAGCAACCAATGAATTTGCCGCGAAATTTGATTTCCCGCTAGATGATTTCCAAATCAGCGGATGTCACTCTTTGGAGTCAGGCAAAGGCGTCTTAGTCGCCGCGCCGACTGGCGCCGGCAAAACGATCGTGGGGGAGTTTGCAGCATTTCTCGCGATGCAACAAGGAAAGAAATGTTTCTACACTGCTCCGATCAAGGCTCTCTCGAATCAAAAATATTCCGATTTTAAAGAGATGTTCGGTGAATCCAATGTTGGTTTGCTTACTGGTGATACCAGCATCAACTCCGAGGCAAATATTGTTGTCATGACCACCGAAGTTCTGCGAAATATGATCTACGCAGATTCAAGGACTTTAAATAATCTGCAATTTGTGGTTATGGATGAGGTCCATTATCTAGCCGATAAATTTAGAGGCGCCGTGTGGGAAGAGATTTTGATTCACTTGCCAGAGACCACCCAAGTTGCCTCGCTCTCTGCAACGGTCTCTAATGCAGAAGAATTTGGAGATTGGCTCAACGAGGTTCGCGGAAATACCGATGTGATCGTTTCAGAAACCCGTCCAGTGCCGCTCTACCAGCACGTGCTCTTTAATAATCGCCTGCTCGATCTCTTTGTTGAGGATGGACGAGTCAATCCTGAAATCGTCAGGTTGGAAAAAGAGAGCTATCGCAATACCCGCACCGGACATGGTACTCATCGCTCTAAGGGTTCTGGTTGGAATGATCGCGGTCCAAACATTAAGCAATTGAGCCGTCCAGATGTTATCGAGAAGCTTGACCGTGAAGGTTTGCTCCCCGCGATTACCTTCATCTTCTCCCGTAATGCATGTACCGCAGCGGTGCATCAATGTTTGGTAGCTGGAATTCGCTTGACCAATGCGGAGGAGCGGAGCCAGATTCGGGAAGTGGTTTTTAGAGCCACATCAAATATTCCAGAAGAAGATCTCGTCGTTCTCGGTTTCTCAGATTGGCTAGATGGGTTAGAGCGAGGCATAGCCGCGCACCATGCGGGTTTGCTTCCATCTTTCAAGGAGACGGTCGAGGAGTTATTCCAACGTGGTCTTATCAAATGTGTTTTCGCTACCGAAACTTTGGCACTTGGAATCAATATGCCTGCTCGTACAGTGGTGCTTGAGAAGCTAACCAAATGGAATGGTGAGGCACACGTAGCGATATCTCCAGGTGAGTTCACCCAACTTACAGGTCGCGCGGGACGTCGTGGAATCGATATTGAAGGCAATGCCGTAATTCTATGGAGCAAAGATATTGATTCCGGATCGGTCGCAGGCCTTGCTTCTACCCGTACTTATCCGCTCAAGAGTAGTTTCAAACCTACCTATAACATGACGATCAATCTGATTTCTAGATTTGGCAACACCATCGCTCGCGAATCACTTGAGTCATCTTTTGCTCAATACCAGGCTGATAAAGCGGTTGTTGGACTAGCTAGACAGATCAAGCGCAATCAATCTGCGATTGCAGAGCTCCGCGAAACCATGATCTGTCATGCAGGAGACTTTGAAGAGTACGCTGAAATTCGATCTGAAATTAAGGCGATCGAGAAATCCTTTGCAAAATTAACCAAGGCGAAACGAATTATTGCGGAGGATGAGTTAATCGCCGCCCGAAAAGCGCTGCGATCACATCCCTGCCATTCATGCGGAGACCGTGAAGCACACTCCCGTATTGCAGAAAAAGTTGATCGTTTGCTCCGCGAAACTAAGGGTTTAGAGGAGCGGGTGAGCAATAGAACCGACCTCATCGCCAAGCGTTTTGATCGGGTTCAGATCATGCTTGAGCGCTCTGGATACCTCAAGGACGGTGCGATCACCGAATGGGGAACCCTCCTCGCAAAGATTTACGGTGAGACCGATCTCTTAATAGCCGAACTCATCAAGCGGGGTAGTTTTGATACCTTAGATGGCCCGGAGATGGTTTCAGTTTTATCGGCGCTGGTCTTTGAAGCCCGCCGCGATGAATCTCCCAAGATTCCCAAAGGAGCGGTTGAGGAATCTCTCAACGACCTCATTCACCATTGGTCAGTGATCCACTCTGATGAGATCGAAATTGGTTTGGAGCCAATGCGAGAGCCGGATTTGGCTTTCTGTTGGGCCTCCTACCGTTGGGCGAGCGGGCATTCACTTGCATCTATCTTGCGCGGAACAGAACTTACCGTGGGTGATTTTGTTCGATCAATGAAGCAGATCATCGATCTCTTGCGACAGATCGGAAATGCCTCACCGCATCTCTCGCAGACGGTAGAAAATGCCTTACGTAGAATTGATCGCGGAATTGTTTCTTACGCGGGGATAGTCGGATGACACTTCTTCTCTTGGATAGCGCTTCGCTCTGGTATCGCGCCTATTTCGGAATGCCGGATACATTGTTCTCGCCACAGGGCGAACCTATTAATGCCATCAAGGGATACCTTGATATGTCCGCGAGGTTGATAACCCAGTACCAACCTTCGCGTTTAGTTGCTTGTTTAGAGGGCGATTGGCGTCCAAGTTGGCGGGTCGAACTTTTTCCTGGCTATAAGGCCAATCGCGTCGATGAGAGCGGTGAAGAGGAAGAGCCAGACACATTAGGTCCGCAAATTCCAGTCCTCCTAGATATCTTGGAAGCTTTTGGAATACCCATGCTTGGTGTGGATGATTACGAAGCCGATGACATTATGGCTACTTTCAGCGTGAAAGAACGCGGTCCAACCTATGTTGCAACAGGCGATCGCGACCTCTTTCAATTGGTTGATGATAAACGTCGAGTAAAGATCGTTTATCTTGCAAAAGGTATCTCTAATCATGATTTAGTAGATCGAGCCTGGATCAAGGCACGGTATGAAATCCCGGGGGAGAGGTACGCCCTCTTTGCCATGATTCGCGGAGATGCATCGGATGGTTTGCCTGGAGTGCGCGGCATCGGAGAAAAAGGGGCTGCTCTGATCGCAAACAATTTTGAAACGATTGAGGAAGCGCTTCAAGCAGCGCACGATGGTGATGAAAGATTAACTCCAGCGCTTCGTAAGAAGTTGATTGAAGGAAGTGATTACGTTGCCATCGCACCAAAATTAGTGCATTGCGCACTGGACGTACCCATTCCACCAATGTCGATTGCAGTTCCCAAGAAACCAGCAGATCTCTCTGCAATCATGGAATATAAGGAACGCTACGGTCTTGGCGCTTCAATCGATCGAATGATGGCGGCACTCAATTGGTAGCTGCCAAAACACTCGTCATCATTCCCACCTATAACGAGGCGCTGAATATCACCGATGTAATTCATCGATTACAAGCGACAACTTCTGATGTCGACATTTTGATTGTCGATGACAATTCTCCGGACGGCACAGGAAAGATCGCCGATTCCCTGGCCAACGATTCAATTTTTGTTTTACATCGCCAGGAAAAAGGCGGATTAGGTCCCGCATATTTAGCGGGATTTAAATGGGGCTATGACAAGGGTTATGTATTCTTTATTGAGATGGATGCAGATGGAAGCCACCAACCTGAGGAAATATCACGTCTTATTTCAGAATCTAAGAGCTCTGATCTAGTTCTGGGAGCCAGATGGATACCTGGCGGAAAAGTCGTGAATTGGCCGCTGCATCGCCGGTTAATCTCCAAATTCGGCACCAGTTATGCCTCGATAGCTCTAGGTTTGAAATACCGAGATCTCACAAGTGGTTATCGCCTTTTAAGTCGACCATTAATTGAAGATATTTTTTCGACTAATGTGACAACGGTTGGTTATGGATTTCAGATTGAATTGGTCAGAATTGCGGCAAAGAATCATCGGAAGATAACCGAAGTGCCAATTACCTTTGTTGAACGGGTGGCGGGGAATTCAAAGATGAGCAAGAAGATCGTTTTAGAAGCCTGGGTTAAGACAACCCTGTGGGGTTTCCAACGTATTATCAATCGCCGATAATCTACATTATGTAAAGTAAAAGAAATCCAAAACAACTCACGCTTTGAACTGGATTTGGGCCCACTCCTCTGGCAAGTGGGTGCCATAGACCCCGTGAGAGCGTAAAGAACTCGCTGGATGGGGTGAAACTTCAACCCCTTCAACGATCTTCTTCTGAAAACGACCCAGAAAGAATTTCCAAATATCTCCATCGATAGGCGGTAAAGATCGACCATTCGCTAATGGTTTAAGGCTCTCCCACGGAATGGCCACCTCAGCGCTCCAACCCTTATCAACGTTCGAGGGATCGTTGAGGGTTCCATCGATCTGGACAGCTGTCTCCAAACCCGGCATATCGAACCCACGAAATGCCCATCTGGTGCCCCTAGGGTGGGTTCCAAGCCAGAAGGAAGCCCCCTACGGTCGTAATCGCCGCCAAAGGTAAAGGTGTCATTTCGGGATATATCAAAGCTCTCTGGGGGGAATTTGGCTGGATTAGGGAAGGAATCGCGCCAGATAAAGAAAACCTCATAAATCGTATTTAGAGCGTTAAATTCCAGCTCGTAGTAGCAATCCCCGCCATCGATAAAGAGTTCAAGGTCATTTTCCAAAAAAATGAGGGAATCCCTCTGGGTGATTTCTGCTCGGACATCTGGTTCTTCGGCCCAAAAGGCAACGTAGAGTTTCGCATCACTCCACCGGATGGCCGTCTTGGTTAGAAACTCAGCCTGCTCCCCTGATGCCATATCGACAAAGGGAGGGCTCCAGGTGCTCTCTGCCCAGATACTTTTGGTGATGTCGCCATCTACCTCAAAATCAAAATCAATCTTCTGGGCAGAGTAGTCGGCCATTAATTGATGGCTAACTCTTCAATAGGGGTACATGAGCAGACCAAGTTGCGGTCTCCAAAGACTCCATCAATGCGACCAGTTGCGGGCCAATATTTACCTTTATGGCCCATCTCCGGATCTGCACCAAATGGATAGGCGGCAACTTCGCGGGAGTACTTTCGATCCCAATCTGAACGCAAGAGGTCACTATCGGTGTGAGGCGCGAATCGAAGTGGCGATTCCTCAATAGTGAGTTCACCGTGTTCGATATCAGAAATTTCGGCGCGGATAGAGATCATCGCGTTGATGAAACGATCTAGTTCGCCGATATCTTCCGATTCAGTTGGTTCGATCATCAAAGTACCGGCAACTGGGAAGCTGACCGTAGGTGCATGGAATCCATAGTCCATCAAGCGCTTTGCAACGTCATCAACTGTCGTTCCAGTGCGCTTAGTGATATCACGAAGATCAACGATGCATTCATGAGCGATGTATCCGTGTTCGCCCTTATAGAGAACAGGGAAATGTGGATCCAACTTCTTGGCGATGTAATTGGCAGAGAGAATTGCAACCTCTGTCGCACGTGTGAGCCCCTCCCCTCCCATCATCTGGATATAACTCCACGAGATCGGCAAAATTCCAGCGGATCCAAATGGAGCAGAGCTAACTGGTCCAGGACCGGAAGGTGATCCAACGGTGAGATCGAGCGGATGATTTGGAAGGTATGGCGCAAGATGTGCGCGGGAAATTACTGGACCAACACCAGGCCCTCCCCCTCCATGAGGGATGCAGAAAGTTTTATGGAGGTTGAGATGAGATACATCTGCTCCAAATTTTCCAGGTTGTGCCAAACCAACAAGCGCGTTGAGGTTTGCACCATCAACATAAACCTGTCCACCTGCATCGTGTACCAAGCCGCAGATTTCAGAGATTGCAGCTTCGAATACTCCGTGTGTTGATGGGTAGGTAACCATCAAAGCAGCAAGTCGATCTCCGTACTCTCCAATTTTAACTTTCATATCATCGACAGAGACGTTACCTGCATCGTCACACGCTACGACAACAACTTTCATTCCAGCCATAACGGCACTTGCGGCATTTGTTCCATGCGCGCTCGATGGAATGAGGCAGATATCTCGCTCGTGTTCACCTTTCGCATCTAGATAATTGCGAATCGCGAGTAAACCTGCGAACTCACCTTGTGAGCCGGCATTAGGTTGCAAGGAGACGGCGTCATACCCAGTAATAGAAATCAACCAGTCAGAGAGCTCTTGGATCAAGCGACGGAAACCGAGGCTTTGATGCGCTGGAGCGAATGGGTGCAAGGATGCAAATTCTGGCCATGTCACCGGAATCATCTCCGTTGTTGCATTCAACTTCATAGTGCATGAACCCAACGGGATCATGGTTCTATCAAGAGCAAGGTCGCGATCAGCAAGCGTGCGAATGTAGCGGAGCATAGAAGTTTCAGAATGGTAGGAAGTGAAAACTCTGTGCGTCAGGAATTTTGTCTTGCGCTGCAGAGATGCTGGAACTTCAGAGAGAATTGAAGTATTTGTTGCATCGAAGATTTCGAGCAGATCTTGTACATCTCGGGAAGTAACGGTTTCATCTAATGAAATTCCGATGCTTTCATCCGAAATTTTACGTAGATTAATTCCCCGGGCAATCGCCTTGGTAAGAATCTCATCCGCATTAACCTGTGAAACAACAAAGGTATCAAAGACTTCACCTTGGGCAATCTTCAAACCCTTTGCTGCCAATGACGCGCGAAGATTATGCGTGGTGCTCCGAACGCGCTGTGCGATTGCGGTGAGTCCTTCAGGTCCGTGCCACATTGCATAAAAACCTGACATGACGGCGAGAAGTACTTGTGCGGTACAAATATTCGAAGTCGCCTTATCGCGACGAATGTGTTGTTCGCGGGTTTGGAGTGCTAGTCGGTATGCAGGATTACCGTGAACATCGACGCTCTGCCCTACCAGGCGACCTGGAATAGAACGTTCGAGTCCTTGGCGTACCGCCATGAAGCCTGCGTGCGGACCTCCAAAGCCCATCGGAACTCCGAAGCGTTGAGCAGAACCAATAGCGACATCAGCCTGGTACTCCCCCGGAGACTTGTACAAAGTAAGTGCGAGTAAATCGCAGGCGACGATTGCAAGCGCGCCGATCTCGTGAATTGCTTTGATCGATGCGGTGAGATCGAATACCTCACCATAGGTAGAACTATGTGCAATCACTGCACCAAAGATCGCTTCTTGCATCTCTGGAAGTGCTTGGGCGGTTCCTTCAATAATTGAAATCTTTAGGGGCTTAGCGCGAGTATGGATTACAGCTTTGATATGAGGATGGAGATGTGAGTCGACGAAAAATGCAGCTTCATCACTTCCGGTCCAGACTCGACGTGCAAGTGTCATTGCTTCAGCAGCCGCTGTTGCTTCATCAAGCATCGATGCATTTGCGATAGGCAAACCGGTCAAATCTCCAACAACCGTCTGGAATGCAAAAATCGCTTCAAGACGACCTTGGCTAATCTCTGGTTGATAAGGGGTGTATGCGGTGTACCAGGCCGGGTTTTCTAAAATGTTTCGTAGGACAACGGGAGGTGTGATCGTTCCGTAATATCCAGTACCGATGTATGAACGCATGACCGCATTCTCTGAGGCATATCCCTTGAGCTTCTCAATCGCAGCAACTTCAGAGATTGCATTGGGCAGAAGGTCGGCCAACTTCTCGCGCATCGCGATATTTTCAGGAACAACCTTTTCAATCAGGGAATCCAAAGAACTTTCGCCCAATTCGGCGAGCATCTGGCGGACCTCTTTTTCATCTGGTCCAATATGACGATCTACAAAGTTCTCGCGGACTGACACCTAATCCCCCTTATGGATTATTAAATCTCCTAGGGGAAGGATAAAGAGTTTTAGGCGCCTTTGCGCTTTCGGCGCATGGCCAACTCGTCATTGGACGATGTGACAATGGACCCATCTTCGGCGGATTCACCTTGAAGGTTGGCAAGTGATCCCTCAACCTCATTCCACACCTTGTTGATGGCGATTCCGAAAACTCCTTGACCACCTTGAAGAAGGTCGATGATTTCGTCAGGGCTAGCGCACTCGTAAATCGAAACCCCGTCGCTCATGAGGGTCATGCTCTCCAGGTCTGCTACCCCGCGCTTGCGAAGGTGTTCGACTGCGGTGCGGATATTTTGAAGCGATACGCCTGTATCCAAAAGGCGCTTAACGATTTTCAACACCAAGATATCTCGGAAGCTATAAAGACGCTGTGAACCTGAACCTGTTGCACTCTTAATGGTTGGAACGACTAATTCTGTACGGGCCCAATAGTCGAGTTGGCGGTAAGTAATACCCGCAGCTACGCATGCTGTTGCTCCGCGATAACCAACTTCAGAGGTTGCTTCACTCATCGCTATCTCAATTCTTGATACGTCG
>Ga0208872_1001761_pt1 | contig 13017 bp, 16 predicted proteins | sample CryBogCBH12Aug08_FD_185508 | JGI IMG/M metagenome (GOLD analysis project Ga0208872, IMG submission 185508) | Freshwater microbial communities from Crystal Bog, Wisconsin, USA - CBH12Aug08 (SPAdes) | ecosystem: Environmental > Aquatic > Freshwater > Lake | place: Crystal Bog, Wisconsin, USA...
CAAGTCAGCACTGCTGTCGCATCATTCCACCAGCGCGCTGCACACCGGAGTTTCCACCACCGCCGGCGTGGTAACCTTGAGCGGCATTGCCAAAAATGACGCGGAAAAAAGCCTCGTCACCAAGCTCGCCACCGACATCACCGGCGTGACCAGCGTGGTCAACAACATGACCATCGCTGTGCCGTTGGCCGACAAGTAAACCTTTGCTTCTGGCGGGCGGGTGCGGAAAGCGCGCCTGTCCGCCACCGAAAGAAAAATTATGTTATACACGATTGCCATGGTGCTGCTGATTCTGTGGCTGCTGGGATTTGTGACCGGAGCCACGATGCACGGATTCATTCATGTCCTGCTCGTTATCGCCATCGTGGTGGTGTTAGTCCGGATCATTTCCGGTCGGAAACCAATTTGAAACCACCGCCAACCAAAAAATGAACACAAAAACCATCCTTTCCGTTCTACTCATCACGTTAGGCATTGTGGTGCTCGCCTACGCGGGTCTCACCTTCACGACGCCGGGCAAACCCATAGATTTTCTGGGACTGCACTTTGAGACCACCACCAGCCATTTTATTTCGCCGGCGGTGGGCGCGCTCGCGCTGGTCGGCGGCATCGTGCTGTTGCTCGTCAAGCCCAAGAGCATCGGATGAACGAAGCTGCTTCAACTGCCACCGCCATTGCGCCGAACGGTCTGCGACCGCTGAAATGGAACGAAGTGGTCAAGCGTGGTGACTTCGTCCGTGACGGACGCCAAGGTTTTGAACCGTGGGTCGGGCCGAGCGGATTTCGCGCCGACGCGTTCGTGAAACAAATTTACCGGCAGTTGAAACGCCGAACCACCGGCGTCAGGAAATCACCGTGAACCGGTTAAATCAATTGGGGCTGACCATCGGCCGAATTATTAGACGAGTTCGTTTATTGCCGCAGACCATCATGAATCGCGCGCGGCAGCGGCAGCAGCAAATGGTCTTGAATGAACTGGAAGTCGAGCGGCTCGACCGGATTCGCAACCCGGAAAAGTATCGCGGGAAATGATTTCCGCCAGACTATCTGCCGAGCGTCGTGCGGCGATGACAAAATCATAATTTCGTCCTCCCGCAAGATCATTTCCAACGGGTTGGGCTATGGGGTGTTCACCCCATAGCAAGTTGGTAACAATTATCCGATGGTGGCGGTGGCTGGGCGACCTGCCGTTGCGAGATAAAGCTTTCTGCGCCGCTTCGCTGCCCGCAAGATGTCAATATGAAGCAAAAACTCATTCGGCTGTCACAGCGCTATGTGACGGCGTTGCGAACGCACCTGCAGCCGGGCGTCCGCGCGAATCTGCTGCCGGCGCTGGCGCTCGGACGCCAGGCGGTCGCCCTCGGCGTAAAGACGCTGGAACTGGCCCGGATTCATGAACACGCGCTCGACGCGCTCAAATTATCCAAAAGTAAAAACGGCTTTATCAGGCGGGCGGAATTGTTTTTTGCCGAGGCGCTCACGCCGATTGTGAAGACGCATCGCGCCGCGCAGCAGAGCAAAACGGATTTGCACCGGTTAAAGGCGACGTTGAGCCAGCGCACGCTGGAGCTGGCCGTCACCAACCGCCAGTTGCGGCGCGGCGTCCTCCGGCGCAAGAGCGTGGAGGCCGCGCTCAAGAAAAGCGGGGTGCATTACGCCAAGCTGTTGAAAGAATCCCTGCAACTGCAGGCGGGTTTGCGGCGACTGACGCATCAGGTGCTGGCCGCGCAGGAGAAGGAACGCAAAAGCATCAGCCTAGAACTTCAAGATGAAGTCGCCCAGACCTTGCTGGGCATCAATGTCCGGCTGCTCTCCTTGAAACAGGAGTCGCAGAACAACACGAAGGGGCTTAAGCTGGAAATCGCCAGCACGCAGCGGCTGGTGACTAAGTCGGCCAGCTCGGTGCGGCGCGTTGCCCGCGAACTTAGAAAAACATGAAACGTAAACTCTTCAATTCATCGCGCCGCTATCAGGACGCGTTGCGCAACCAGATGAAGCAGGGCAAGCAGGCCAGTCTGGCCTCGGCGCGCGGCGTGGGCAGCCAGGCGCTGGCCGCCGGATTGCAAACGCTGGACCTCGCCAAACTCCACGAGCTGACGTTGGTGGCTGAACTCTTGCCGGGCATCCCCGTCGGCAAACGCGCCGCGCTCATCAAGCAGGCGGGAAGTTTTTTTGCCGAAGCGATTCTGCCGCTGGAGAAATCTCATTTCAGCTCGCAAGCGGCCGCCGTCTATCTGCGAAAAATTATTGAAACGTTGAGCCAGCGCACGGTGGAATTGGCGGCGTCGAATCTGGAATTAAATCAGGAAATCAGCCACCGCAAGACGGCGGAGGCGGCGCTCAAAAAAAGTGAGCACCATTATTCTGAATTGCTGGCCCAGTCGAATCACCTGCAGGAACAGTTACGGCAATTATCGCGGCAGATTCTCTCGGCACAGGAAGAAGAGCGGCGGGAAATCAGTCGCGAACTCCACGACGTCATCGCCCAGACTCTGACCGGCATCAACGTCCGCTTGGCGGCATTGTCCAAGGAGGCTGCAACCAACACCAAAGGGCTGGACCGCAACATCGCGCGCACGCAGCGGCTGGTGGAAAAATCCGTGGACATCGTGCACCGGTTCGCGCGCGAATTGCGCCCGGCGGTGCTGGACGATCTCGGCTTGATTCCCGCGCTGCATTCGTTCCTGAAAAATTTCACCGCGCGCACCGGCGTCCGTTCGCATTTGAAGGCTTTTGCCGGCATCGAAGAATTGGAGACGGCCCGGCGCACGGTGCTGTTCCGCGTCGCGCAGGAAGCGCTCACCAACGTCGCCCGCCACGCGAAAGCCAGCCGCGTGGAAGTGAGCCTCCAAAAATTGCCGGACGGCATCTGCATGAAAATCAAGGACGATGGCAAATCGTTTCAGGTGGAGCGCACCTTGCACGCCAAAGTCGGCAAAAGCCTCGGTCTGCTCGGCATGCGGGAGCGACTCGAAATGGTCGGCGGCAAATTGAGCGTCGCATCCGCGCCCGGCCAAGGCACCACCATCACCGCGCAAATTCCGTTCGGGAAAATCCGGTCAATCACCAAGCCCGTCCGCTGAAACCAAGGTTTGAAATTTTATGAAACGAATCACCGTTCTGCTCGCCGAAGATCACATGGTCGTGCGCGAAGGGTTTCGCAAAATGCTGGAACTCGAAGCCGACTTCGAAGTGGTGGGCGAAGCGCAAGACGGGCGACAGGCGGTGGCGCTGGCCAATAAACTGCGTCCGGCCGTGGTGCTGATGGATATCGCGATGCCGCATCTCAATGGTTTGGAAGCCACCCGGCAGATTCTCAAAGCGTTGCCCGCCACCAAGGTGCTCATGCTTTCCGCGCACAGCGACGACGCGTATGTCAAGAACGCCACCGATTCCGGCGCGGTGGGATTTCTGCTGAAGCAAACCTCCGCCCACGATGTATGCCGGGCCATACGCGAAGTTCACGCCGGGAAAACTTTTTTCAGCCCTTCAATTGCCAAGCATTTTAACCGGCTCAATCCGCCGTTGCCCGGCCGCACCGGCACGCTCAATTCAAAAGTCGCCCAACTCACTTCGCGCGAAATGGAAGTCTTGCAACTTATCGCCGAAGGCAAGGCCAACAAGGAGACCGCCTCGGAACTTGGCATCGGCATCAAGACCGTTGAGAAGCACCGCGAGCATCTCATGCAGAAGCTCGACATCCACGACACCGCCGGTCTCACCCGCTACGCCATCGGCGCCGGCATCATCGAGAGCAGCGTGCAGTTGACCATCGTGTAAATCACGATTGAAGCCCGAGCGCCTGAATCGCCTCGGTCAAATTTTTGCAGGTGACCACCGGTAGTTGATGCGGGTAATGAAAAATCGTCAGGATGTTCATTCCGATATCCTTGCTGGGATCAGGAATCACCCGCACCACCATACCCACGCCCGCTTGCCCGATTAATTCCATCAGTTGGCCCAGTTCCGTCGTGCAGTCCAGCCCCATGAACTCCATCTGAGTCAAATCCACGAGATAACGGAAGCCCGGTGGCAAACTGGCCAATTGCGCCACCACCGCCGCGCGGCCGTTTTTAAAATCCACCGGTCGCACGGTCCCAATGAAACTAACATACAGCAATCGCTGCAACGGGTTCGAGGTGACGAGTAACATGACGAGTAGCGTAGCCTGCTAAAAACGGGAAAACGAGCGAATAACCGGGCGGATATCTATGTAAACCAAATCAGCAAGTCACCCATGGGGTGAACACCCCATATCGGCAGCCGATGGATGCGAGTAGAATAGGTCAGGAAAAAATCATGAGTCACGACCCGCAAAACCAGCCGGTGGTCGGCGGTGAGACGCAAGTCCAGCAGGCGCTCCGCACGTCCGAATTAATATATCGTCGGCTGTTTGAGGCGGCGCAGGAAGGGATTATGATTTTGGATGTGGCCACCGGACGCATTACGGATGTGAACCCATTTGTGGTCCGGCTGCTGGGATTTTCCCACGGTGAAATGGTCGGCAAAACCGTCGGGGAATTGAGTCCGTTCAAGGACGTGGTTTCCAATCAGGCCATGCTGGAGCGGTTGCAAAAGGAAGGCTATGTCCGCTACGATAACCTGCCGCTGGAAACGCGGGATGGCCGGAAGATAGCGGTGGAGTTTGTCAGCAACGTGTATCAGGCCGGCGACCAAAAGGTCATCCAATGCAACATCCGCGACATTACCCAGCGCAAGCAGGCGGAGGAGGCGTTGCAACAGAGCGAACGGAGCTACCGGGAAATTTTCAACGCGGCCAGCGACGCCATCTTCATTCATGACGCGGACACCGGAGCCATCCTCGACGTGAACGACTCCATGCTGCAGCTCTTCGGCTTCAGTCGCGAAGAAGTCTCACGGCTGAAACCTGAAGAAAGCAGTCTGGGCACCAGCCCCTACTCCGGGGCGGAGGCCGCGCAGTGGATGACCAAAGCCGTCACGGAAGGCCCCCAGGTTTTTGAATGGCATGCCCGGAAGAAAAGTGGCGAGCTTTTCTGGGTGGAAGTGGCCCTCAAGGACGCCAACCTTAGCGGAAAGCGCCGCCTACTTGCCGTGGTCCGCGACATCACCCAGCGCAAGCAGGCGGAGGAATCCCATGCCCGGCTGGCGACGGCGGTGGAGCAGGCGGCGGAAGCCATCGTGATTACCGACCCGCAGGGCATAATTCTTTATGCCAACCCGGCGTTTGCCAAAACCACCGGCTACACTGTTGCAGAGGCCATCGGCCTAAATCCCAATGTGCTCAAGAGCGGCAAGCATGATGCGGAATTTTACCGCCGGTTGTGGGCCACCATCCAGCGCGGGGAAACTTGGCGCGGCCATTTCATCAACCAGCGCAAGGACGGAACCCTGTTCGATGAGGACGCCACGATTTCACCGGTGCGGGATGCCGGTGGCAATATTGTCAACTATGTGGCCGTCAAGCGCGATGTGACGCGGGAAATGCGGCTCGAAGCCCGCATCAATCAGGCGCAAAAGATGGAATCCATCGGCCAGCTCGCCGGTGGCATCGCCCATGATTTCAATAACATCCTTGCCTGCATCATGGGCTATCTCGATCTGGCCAAGTTGGCCGCCGCCAAGAATCCCGATTTGCAGGACTATCTGGAGCACATCGCAAAGGCCACCGACCGGGCGGTGGATCTCGTGCGCCAGATCCTCACCTTCAGCCGCCAGAACAAACCGGAACGCAAACCGATTAAATTAAACCATGTGGTTTTGGAAGCGTTGAAATTATTGCGGGCCAGCTTGCCGGCCAACATCCGCATCATAACGGAATTGACCGAGACGCCCACCGTGCTGGCCGATGCCTCAGCCATCCATCAGGTAATCATGAATCTCGGCACCAACGCCTGGCACGCCATGCGCGATAAGCCCGGCACCTTGAAAGTTGAAATGGGTGTGCTGGACGTGGATGAAAACGTGGTTAATAAAAATCCCGACCTGCATCCGGGGCGGTATGTGCAACTATCTGTCAGCGACACGGGCTGCGGCATGGATCACGCCACGCTGGAACATATTTTTGAACCGTTTTTCACCACCAAAGCTCAGGGCGAAGGCACCGGTCTCGGCCTGTCGGTGGTGCATGGCATCATGAAAACCCATGACGGTGGCATCTCTGTTTACAGCGAGCTGGGCGTGGGAACCGCTTTTCATTTGTATTTCCCGGTGTTTACCACCGAGCCGGTGGCAGCCGCCATTGAAACCAAGCTTATTCCCCGCGGTCATGGCGAACGCATCTTGTTGGTGGACGACGAAGAAGCGCTGACCCAGATGGGAAAACAGATTCTGGACCAACTGGGTTACACCGTGACCACCACTAACAGCGTGATGGCGGCGGTTGCCATCGTCCGCGCCCAGACCAAGCCGTTTGATTTGGTCATCACCGATCTGGCCATGCCGATTATGGATGGCATCAAACTCGGCGGCCAGTTGCTGAAAATCCAACCCGACCTGCCCATTATCCTGACGACCGGCTTCAGCGGATTAATTACCGCAGAGAAGTTGCGGGCGCTCGGCTTCCGCGAATTGTTGAACAAACCCAGCACCATCCGGACGCTGGGCGAAACCGTGCATCGCGTGCTGCACCACCCGCCGGCGGCAGACTGAACCAACTCACAATTCAAAAAGGGTTCTGGAGTTAAGTTCGCGTTTGTCGGCTAAAAGTCTCTTGCCCTCCGGTGGGAGAGCATAACACCCCATATCTTTCCCAAGGCAGCCCAACTAACGTGTCAGCCTAATGAAATATACAAACAAAAAAAATATAGCCACAACCAACGCAATGTTATCGGTGCCGAATCGCACCAAACGATTGACGACGGGATTTCTTCTGGCCGCCGCCGTGACGCTGGCCGGTCATGATGTCCTGGCAAATCCGATGGCGGTGAACCTTGGCACGGCCGCACAATTTGGGATTCTAGCCGGTTCTGCCGTCACCATCACCGGCCCGACCACGATTAACGGGAATCTGGGCTCGTCGCCAACACCGGCCATTGTCCACTTTCGGGCAGGAAGTTCGCAACACCATCAATGAAGCGGACGAACTGGACGACGCCGACACGGCGGATCTGTTCACCGAGATTTCCCGCGGCATTGACAAGTGGCTGTGGTTTGTCGAAGCCCATTCCCAAGCAACGAAATAAAAATATGAAACCTTCGCTCGCCAAATTTGCGGCTATCGTGCAAACGCCGGTTTTCCCGAAAACGCTGCATCAATTCCGGCCGGTTAAAGCCGCTGCCACGCCAAAGCCGGCCAAGCGGGACAACGTTTTTTCCAAGTCCCGCGACACCCGCGAGGATCGCGGTATCCGGGAAATGAAAACCTCACACAATGATCAAACCTTTCATGCGCGGTGATTGTTGACTTATGATTTCCAATCCCTTGAAACAAGGTTCCTTGACCGAAAACTCCGCCGGCCTCGGCACCGTCACCCGGAAAATGGTGCGCGAGCGGGCGGTGGAACTGGCGATCATCAATGGACGTCCCAAGCAGGAAGTATCGAAAACCGATTGGGAACAGGCCAAGCGGGAATTGACCGGTCGGCCGGACATGGATCCGAAGCAAGCCCTGCTTGAAGCCGCGCCAGAATCAGAACGCTGGGATCCTGTGCCTGGATCAACCGGACACAAGGTTTCGGCAACACCCAGCGAAGACGAGGATGAAGAGGGGCGTAGTGACAACGAGCAACTTGTGGTCGAGGGGATGGCTGGCGCAGAACATAATCAAGCGCGCCAGGCCGCCAGCACTGTCACGAAAGCGGATTGATTAATTTGCCCGCACCACGGCTCTCTCCCCGAATCCAGCCGGTCAGTTAGTTCTGCCGTTTCCCCTCTCTGATTCTCTGCCCTTCAAGGTGTCTGCATTGGAGCTAGCCACACTCCAATGTGCAGGTGATAGATTTCGGTTATCTGCTTTGTCCTGCGGACTAGACTCAACCCCTTTTTCATCGAACCGGTAGGTGTGCTTCCCAATGGTGACGATTCCCGCGCCCCCGTCAACCAAGAGCAGGGCGGGAGGCGTCGTCATGTTGGTGATGCCCCGGTGCATGGGAACAAAAACCGTCAGTGTGGCAACCGTTCCTCCAGAATGAGGAAGTCCGTTGCAGGCAAGGTAGAGATGGTTCTTCTCGGGTGCATCGTTATGACCGTGGCGGCAGAGGAAATGCCACTCCTCGCTTCCCAACGTCGAGCCCTTGGGACCGGCCATGCCAATCCAGACCGGTTTGGCCGGCGAAGCGATCACCATCGGCGTGGGAGAATGCGGCTCAATAATCTCCTGCACATCATCCTGGCAAAGGAATCCTTGATCCGTCTTGGAAAGGATGTTCTGCACATGCCAAAGGGGGCCGCACACATACGAATCGGTCTTGATTTTTCCGGTCACAGTGTCAAAGACGATCAGTGCTCCCGTTTTCTTCTCCAAGATAGCTTCCCGGGTCAGTTGAAGAGCCTCCCGCACCCGGCCCCAGTCAACCAAGGTGACAATTTTGGCATAGGAGTAATCAGGAAAATCAGTGATATCCGCGGAGACAAGTTTCCGACCGATATTTCCTAGCCCCGTCTTGTTCTTTTCCAGGACGGTTTCCTTCGGATTCGTGAAGACCTTGGCGAACGGAAGAAAGCGTTCATTAACTGGCCTCACGATGAAGAGATCATGGAAGAACATCGGGCCGGCGTCGTAGCCGGTTTCATGGAGAAAGACGCTTCCATCGCTGCCATAGGTGATGATTCCCCCGATGGCACCATGCGAGTGACTGCCGTTATGGAAGGTGTTGAACATCACGAACGGCGCGTCCGAGCGCTTCGTCGCTTCGCCCAACAGGATCACCTTGCTCGGAATCCACTCGCCTTCGGGCGATTGCTGCCTGATGACGACAGAGGTCTGAATTATGCCGACGGGCTTGATTGCCTCTTCGGTGACAGGAAGGGCATTGAAGACCTCATCCACATTCTTTCCCTGACCTGCCGCTTGGTCATAGCGGAAAATCCGCTCGGCGCAATCCCGGAAATGGGCCGCTGCTCCGCCGTATTTCGCCGTATCCTTAAACTGATGGGCCGCCTCTTCAAAGGCAGCAATCCACAATCCCCAAGATCCCCATTGGGAGTCACTGAACGAAGGGAAAACCCCGACAGGCATGACATGACGACTCCAGTCCATCATCCAGTCACAGGCCTCTTTGCGGCGGGCATCGGTCAGTTCCGGAACATACTTGAGCGGCATCTCTTCCATCAACCGGAGGAGCTCATAAACGGAAGCCGCGTCATAGCCGCTGGAGTCCTCGTTGATTCCGAAGCGTGGCGGCTGATTAATCACCGGATGCTCATCAAGCCGGCCGTGGTCGAGTTCTCTGATCGGCTGGGAAACCGTCCCGTCAGGTTGGAGCCGATAATGATAGGGATAATTGATGCCTGACTTCAGCGGAAGAGAACTCCAAACCCGCATCGGCTCCAGCTTGGCGGGAAGATCGGGTCGTGCCTTGGCAAAGACCGGATCGGAATGCAGTTCCTCTTCCAGAAAGTTCGCGCCCATCAGGACGCCGAGGGCGTAATTGTTCATGTGGTTGGAGAGACCGCCCATGCCCGGTTGAGGCATCAGCTTCATCCGGTAGGCGATAATCTTTTCCATCATCGTCCGAGTTCTCTCCAATTCGTTACCCTTCAGGACTCCCTGTTCCTTGAGAATCCGGCAGGCATCCACCACGTCCCTGAAGGCAAAGCAAAGCTGACCCCGCGAAGTCCCATCTTCAAGTTTGTCTTCGTCATAGCCATCCACAGTCACCTTATTGGCGGTCTGAATAATCCGAAGCGCATTGTTGAGAAATTTTTTTTCGCCCGCCTCGTCTCCGTTGTTCAGGTGATACACGCCCGCCAGAGCGACCGGCAGGGCATCATCGAATTCACCCCTCCCGCACATGGCAAACTTCCCGTCAGGCGGCGGGTTCGGCGCACTCAATACTGATTTGACCATTTTTTCCCAGCGTCCGCCCATGTCATGGGAGACCCAGTTATCAATGGCCTTGAGATACTCCTCCTTGGTGGCCGCTTGCAGCGGAAGGATGGCGGTGAGGAAGAAGACAAAAAGCGGGAGAAAACAAAAAGGCATTTTGCTGGGATTCCAATGGGGGTTGTCGCCTACAAACGCAGCAGGTTGTTTTTCAGTATTTTCTTTCAGTTCACGCGCCTCGACCATACGTTGGCTGAGCGTTTTGTTGGCATTATGTGCAATTTCCATCAGTTCCCATTTAAAGACACCCACCGCAGAAAAAAGTTACAAGGTGACAAAACAATATAAACATTCTCAGTTGCCTGTATCCGTATGTTCTGATTGTGTTTTTTATTTCGATTGCCTTGATAGGTTTTTCATCAAAACTTAACCTCCGCCGCCATCTAATCTGTTGACTGTGTTCATTGCGTAGGTGATCATGCGCCTTCATGGCCAAAGCCTCACCATCTTTGCGTCCCATCCTGCGAGCTACTTTAAGAATATCTACACCGGCTTTAATACAACGGGTGGCGAAAAGGTAACGCAGATCCTGTTGGGCTATGTGGTTTTTTTGGTTGGTTTTGTCTTTCCTAAAGTAAATACCGCTGCTAGTATGTTGTAGCAAGTTTTGAACTCGCGAAAACGATTGTCATCTTCATCTTTAGCCGGATGTTGCTCGAGTTTTTTAAACTGCAACAGTTTCTGTAGCAGACCGGTTTGGATAAACAGCTACGAGGTGCGATGTAAAGATGACAAGTTCTAAATAACGTTTTTTGCCAATGAAATCAAGGCGAAGGAAGGGTGGCTGAGTGGTTAAAGGCATCTGACTCGAAATCAGAAGTAGTCGCAAGGCTACCGTGGGTTCGAATCCCACCCCTTCCGCCATAACCATTTCCTCGGCTTTTCGAGGATTTCAGGGTTTCAAAAGGGGGAAAATCGGTCGACTGTCAGTGATTTTGTCAGTAACGCGGCAGACGGCGTGGATATTTTCCACTCCTCCCGCCTACTGGTCACCACGGTTTCACTGCGGTTTAACGGTTTTCAATTCGTGTCCGTAAACTGAAAGGCACGATGCAAGCTAGATTCACACTATTCAAACGCGGTAGCGTTTTTTACAGTGAAGACCGGAACACCGGACAGCAGCGGAGTTTGAAGACGCGCGACGAGGCGGAAGCCCAGCGCGTCATTCAGGCCAAGAATGACGCGGTGAATTTGCCGCAGATGAACTTGGTCATGGCCAAAACCTATCTCTCGGCCCAAGACCCCAAAATGATCACCCGCACCTGGGCGGATGTTTTTGAACGGTTTTGCGACCGCAGCAACGCCAATACCCGGATGCGGCATGAGCGCGTTGTCCGCACCAAGTCGATGCAGTTTTTGAAAGCTAAACGGCTCATCGAAACGACCGCCGATGATTTGTTCGCCGCGCTGAAAATGGGCTGCAATTCGACGATTGCCTTCCTGCAAACCATGCACAATGACGCCGTCGGCATGGGCTGGATTCCCGGCCCCATCCTGCCGCGCAAGCTTTGGCCGAAGATGCACAAGAAGGACAAACGCGCCATCACCGAGGCAGAGCACATTCTGCTCATGTCCGCCGTGGACAACGAATGGCAGCTTTATTTTCAACTGCTCTGGTTTATCGGTGCCGCGCAGACCGACGCCGCGAACCTGACCGATGCCAACATTGATTGGAATCTTCGCGTGCTGCGTTACGACCGGCAAAAGTTGAACGGGCGCAGCTTGCCGCCGGCGTGTCTGGTGATCGGCAAAGGGCTGGAGGTAATCTTACGCCAGTTGCCTAGCGCTGGCCCGCTGTTTCCGAACATCAAATCGATGGACGACCGCAGCCGCGCTTGCTTCATGTGGAAGCTCTGCAAACGGGTCGGCATTCAAGGCGTGTCGCTGCACAGCTACCGCTATTCTTGGGCGGAACGGGCCAAGGTGGCCGGCATCCCGCAGCGGTGGGCGCAGGCGGCGCTGGGGCATAATTCCAAAGCGGTGCATGATGCCTACGCCCGCAACGCGCAGGTGGTCTGTCCGCCGATTGACGAAATCCGAACGACGGCCACGCCTCATTTTCCACTTTCGAATTGAGGCCATGAAAACAATGCGGTTGAGTCGATGACTCAATCGCGCGTGGGCATTTTTTGGGGACTCGCGCGTCCCCAAACCCCGCGCCAGAGGCAGAGCCTCTGGACTCTGTTCCCGCTGCGCTGGCTTTGACGCGTTGCGCCCTTTCCGAATCTCGGAAAGGAGTTGGTGGGCTGTCAGTTCGCCGCCGGGAGCGATGGCTGGCCGTTCACGGGTGGCTGCCCCGGTTGCTGCTTGCGGGCATTTTGCTTCTGCCAGTGTTGGGCAATGGTCTGGGTCAGCTTCACCAGCCGCGCCCGGTCTTTCATCAGCTCCATAATATCGACGGTGGCGAAATACTTAGTGGAATTCTGCGAGGGATTGCCCAGCGGCTTGAGCAGCTTGGCGGCGACCAGCGCCGGGATGTCATGCACCTGACAATTCAACACCCACGCCGTCTGCTCCGCCATCAGGCGGGCCGGCAACTGCCCTAGCAGCAGCAGAAATTTGTGTTGATCGTCGCGCATAAATCGGTTCAGCAATCGCCCGGTGTTTCCTGCCCAATGGCAGTCGCATCAAGGCATAGGAATTCTACAAGGAGCCTTCGCCGGCATCCGGCAGCGGGGGCGCTCCGCGCCCCCGCCACCGGACACCGGCCAAGGAATCCCGTTAAATTTGACACGCGCCACAATTGCTTTGGCGTTTTATCGGCAACACTTCAGCGGCTTGTCAGCCACCGCGTTTTCGTTCCACCGTGGGCCGCTTTACACCCTTCTCAAGGGTCGAGTCCTCTTAGGCCGGAACCGCGTGACCATGCCCGCAAATGCCGAGGCTGTCTCATCGTAAAGCTTACTCGCCGCGAGAACGCTCTAGCCGTTAAACCTCGCCGCTTTCGTCACCAGCCCGTTTTTTCATGTGTCCTGACCGCAGCGTCTGTCTCC
>Ga0208872_1001766_pt1 | contig 12977 bp, 13 predicted proteins | sample CryBogCBH12Aug08_FD_185508 | JGI IMG/M metagenome (GOLD analysis project Ga0208872, IMG submission 185508) | Freshwater microbial communities from Crystal Bog, Wisconsin, USA - CBH12Aug08 (SPAdes) | ecosystem: Environmental > Aquatic > Freshwater > Lake | place: Crystal Bog, Wisconsin, USA...
GGTGCATTCGGCGGTGGAAGCCGCATTGCGCAAACTGGAACTGATTGACTACCTGCCCGACAGCGAGGGCAAGCCGACGATCAAGGTGTTCCAGGGCCGGCGCGTCATCATTGACGACAGCATCCCTGTTCGCGCGGGCACGACCAGTGGCTACGTCTATACGTCGTATCTGTTCGGCCCCGGTTGTTTCGCACGCGGCAATGCGTCGCTGAATGAACCGGTGGAAGGCGGTCACGGCACGAAGGCGGTCGAATGGCAACGCTCGGCGTTGGACAGCGATACCAACTTCATCAACCGTCGCCGTTATCTCCTGCATCCGCGCGGTGTGAAGTTCACCAGCTCCAGCCTGGCGGGCGTGAGTCCGACTAACGCTGAGTTGGAAGCGGTCGCCAACTGGACCCGCGTCTTCGAGGCGAAGAACGTCCGCATGGTGGCGATTGACCACAACATCTGAACAACGGCGTCGCGGGATGGGTGAAAACCTGTCCCGCGACGCCTCCTGATTTTATGAACGGGCTTTATCCCATTCCGAAACGGCAGCGGAAGCTGGGCGCTTTCCCCTCGGCGGACGCCATGCGGGCGGCCAAAGCGGCGGCGCTGGCGGCTGAGTCCGTGCTTCCCGTCGTGGAAATGCCTACTGCCAAACCGTTGAAAGTTACGACGCCGAACCAGTCCCATGATGACCCTGCCGACAAATAGAGGTCGCCTCTGGCTCGCTCTGCAAGCGCAGAAGCATCGCCGCGCCCGGCAGCATCGGTTGCTGCCCGCGCCGGTTTTGCGCGCGGCGTATCCTGATTTGCTGCGGTGGGATTGGGATTTGGCGAATCCGTTCAAGTGGAACGTCTGGACCAGCCTCAACGGCGGCGCGTCGTGGTTTCTGACCGAGGATTATTGGATGTATGGCGACGCCCGCCAGTTCGCGCCCGATGGCGGCAGCGAATTTTATTTCATCGTCGGTGTGGATGCTGCCGGTGTTGAAATTACCGAGCGCAGTAATTGGATACGCCCGGATGATGCCGTGCCGCCCGTGCCGCAGAGCGTGCAAGGGCTGCAACTTTGGACCCGTGTCGAATCGCTGGCCGGGATGTTTGACGGTGATCGGGTGGCGACTTGGCCGGATGAGTCGGGCCATGAAACGCACCTGGCACAATCCAACTTTGATTACCGGCCGGTTTATCGGAGCAATGACCTTGGCCAACCGGCGGTGATGTTTGATGGCACGGATGATTTGCTGACCTCGGTCGCGTCGGTGTTCAAACCCGACCAGCACACGATTTTCGTGGTGGCGATGCCGCTGGCCACGGGTGAAAACGACATCCTCGGCACTGGTGGCTCGGGGGATGGCGATGCGCTGCTCATGCTTTATAGCAACCATTTGCGCGGTCATGCCTGGCGCGGTTCGGATGCCAACGCAGTGGATGGCGTGACACCAATTGACACCGAGACGCTCGCGGTCTTTGAACAATCGGTAAGCGAAACCGACATCACTTTGCGTTTGGACGGTAACAATGAGGCTTCGATGGGCATGAGCGGCACGCCCGCGAATACGCGCAAATGGGTGACGCTGGGTTCGCGGAGCACGGGCTCGAATTTTGCCGGTTACATTCTGGCGGTGCTGGTCTATGACCGCGCCTTGACTGAAACCGAGGCCAACACGATCCGGCAGTATCTGATTGATACCTACGCCGTGACGGTGCCGTATCCGCCGCCCGCGCTGACGCTCCATGACGGTCTGGTTGCGTATTGGGCGATGGAAAGTTCGGACACCAGCGAGCCGGATTTGTCGGGCAACATGAATTATCTGCAAAGTGATTCGAGTCCCAAGATCGCCGGCTTCATGGGCGCGGCGTATGACGCGGGCGGCGATACCGGCGGCTGGCCGCCGGGCATGACCTGCGTTGGCTATCCGTTGAACGGCGTTGGGGATTATTCCTTCTCGCTGTGGGTGAGCGGCAACATGCCGACGGCAGGCGCCCTGATTTCGGCTGGCAATTTGTTTGTCGTCAATGGCTGGAATCAAGGTGGCTCCATGCAGGACATCACAGTCCATCCGTATGACGACAGCACCAATTCGATCAATCTTGGTTTGGCCTGGGGTTACTCCCCGGAAAGTTGGTCGCATCTGGTCATCACCAAATCCGCCACGCTGTTCTGCTTTTATTTCAACGGCTCGTTGGTGGGTTGGGCCGACGTGTCCGCGTTTCCGTATTCCTCGCTGATGGATCAAATTGCCATCGGCTATGGCGGGAGCGGGCTGATTGACGAAGTGGGTTGCTGGCGGCGGGTGCTGTCGGCTGACGAGGTGGCGCAGCTTTACAACTACGGCAGTGGTCTGTCGTTTGATTACTTTTAACAACGAAAGGAAAAACTATGAACGCAATCGCAATCAAACCGAAAACCGTGGAACTGGTGCCGGCCCGCACGGCGCAGCTCTCTGAAATCACCTGGCGCACGAGCGATGACGCTTTCCAGCGCAAGCTGCAGGTCATCGTGAACAACGCCACGGCTTTCACCGTCGCGGGCGCGGATTATGACGCGCTCGGCCAGTGGACGGATGAAACCATCAAAGGGCTGATACTGGCGCGCTACGGTCTGGAACTGGCGTAACGCTTATGCCGCTCACGCTCATCAAAGAAACCGGCGCCGGTCTGGTGGACGCCAACAGCTACGCGGACGTGGCCGACGGCGACGCCTATCACGCCGGGCATCTTTACGCCTCGGCGTGGACAGGCGCCACGGCTGATCAAAAAGCCGTGGCGCTCGTCATGGCGTCGCGCCTGATCGACGCCGAATACCAATTCGGCGGCACGCGGTCGGTGGCGACACAGTCGCTGCAATGGCCGCGTGAGGACTGCCCTGATCCTGACGCGGGCGACATGGTCGCCGAGACGATGGTGCCGAAGGCCGTCGTCGAGGCCGCGTGCGAGTTGGCGCGGGAACTCATCATCACTGACCGCACGGCCGCGCCGGCTGGTGAAGGATTGAAGTATTACAACAATGCCGGCGTCCAGACCGGCTACGACAAGAGCGACACGCGGCCAATCATTCCCGCCGTCGTCCAGGCGTTGCTCGCGAAGTTTGGTTCACTGACAAAAGCCAAGAGCGGCGCGGTGAAACTTGTGCGCGTATGACTGAGCAAATCCAAAATCTGAAAAAGTTTCGTTTCATCCCGGAGATCACCCTGGGGAACGTGCTGCAACTGCTGTCCATTGCGGCGGCGGTCATCGGGCTTTGGGTGAACATGGACAAACGCATTTCCGCCGTCGAACTGCGTGAGAGTTATTCCATCGAGGAGCGACGCGACATGAAAAAGAGTCTGGCGACGCTGGCGGAAAATCAGGCGGTGATGGCCCGCACGGTGGACCGCATCAGCATCCTGTTTGATCAACACACGAAAGGAGATCCAAAATGAAAAAATATGCACCGATTCATGTCGGCACCCGTTGGGCGACCGAGCACACCTGGGGCGTGATGGTGGAAGGTATTGGCCGGCCCGCGGCTGAATTATTGTGCGTGGGCTGCACGCAAGCGCAAGCCGAAGGCATGGCGGCAAAGCTCAACGAGCGGACAGAAAACTCCGCGCCATTGAAGATGGTCGCGCCATTGGTCGCCGTGATGCTGGCGGCAGTCCTGTTTTCCGGCTGCACCCTCGGGCCGCTCAAGGGCGGTCATGCCAGCACGGTGAGTAAATCCACTCAAGGCATTGAGCAATCTGTCGTGCAAGGTGACAACCCGGCGCAAGCCTCGCGGCAGAATCAGGAAACGGTGCGCACGAAGTCTTACACCGTGCCGGCCGGTTCGCGCATGGTGGAGACGCGAGTGTCTGCGGACACGAGCGGAGCGCCCGTCACCAATGCCACGGCCTTGGTAATCAGCGCGCCGATGGCTGTGACCGAACATGAAGCGACGCGAGCAACTACGGAATTGGGAGCGGCGCAGAAAGACACGGCGCGCGAATTGAGCGCGAAGCTGGCGAGCCTCAAAGGCATTGTGTGGATCGGCGTGGTCGTGTTCCTGTTCGGTCTGGCGACGATGTTCTATCCGCCGCTGAAACTTATCATCGGCAGCGTCACAACGAGCGCTGCAATCATCGTGGGCGGCCTGGCGCTGATGATCCTGCCGACGCTGATCGTGGGGAATGAACTTTTGATTTTACTTGGCGTGGGCGCGGCGGTGGGTGTATGGTTTTTTGCACACCGACACGGCCAGTTGCGCGGGTTGGTGGATGCGGCGAAAAATCAGGAATTGACCGGAAAAACGCCTGACAATTCCTGACTGGAAAAACTCATTTTGATGCGTTTTGGTGCGTGAGCCAAAAATTTAGAAACGCATAAACGCCAATGTTTATGCGGGTATAAACACGGATGCGAAAATCGGCAAAGGATTCGATTCCCTTCACCCGCTCCAATCTTCACATTCGTTAGTAAAATAAGGCATTTTATCAGATTCAGGCGCTCGCAAAGTCTGTTTTGCATAAAAATTGCATAAAAGGCTCGGCGTCGGTTATAGTGGGTTTGGCGGTCGTTTTGGTCGCCTTTTAAACCCATGCCTATGACCGTATTTGATACGGGGCCGGGTCTGGATCAGGTGGTTGAGTCATTCACCATCATAACAACAACCCCAAATCCGATGGTGGCGAAGGTGCATGATCGAATGCCGGTGATTCTAGGCCCGGAGCATTATTCGTGGTGGCTGGAACCGAAATTTGACCCCGTGTTTTTGAAGACGTTGCTGCGCCCATATCCAGCTGAAGACATGGATTGCCGTAGCGTTTCAAAACAAGTCAACAGCGCGAAATATGACGGACCGGAGTGTTTGACTTGAATCTGGGCAGGCAAAACTTGAACCGCCCTTATTTTTTACCGGGTGTTTTATCTTTTGCCGAGTCGATGATTTTCAAACCTTCAACAATTCTCACTACGCCAAAAACGACGAGGCAAATGACGATTATCCATCCCGAGCTGTGATGGACTCTGAACGACCGGGACAAAGCAGGAAGCTGTTCCTCCATCGTATGCGCTAGAGCCGAATCTGCTTCCAGAACATGGCCGCTAAACAGATTGCCTGGTTGCGGAAACAAATGAACCGTATTGTGAGTAGGATCATAGGCGTGGGGTGCGGCATCATCGTGGCTGTTGCTCGTCAATAACATGATTGCCGAGAGAATTATTGCTAAAAGAATAAGACCAACTCCCTGCAATATTTTCTTCGTCCCTTCCCATTCCATTTTTTCACCCTGAACGGTCTCGACAGGAACGGGTAATGCGGCGGCGCATCCAGTCAGTCACGGTGCGCAGCCCGATTCCGAAGTGGTCAGCAATTTGTTTCTTGCTGTGCCAAGTCCCTTCATTCGCTACTTCGCTCATATTTACTTGGCCGTCATAACCACCCTCTCTCCGGGAGAGGAATTATTGGTCGCTGTTGGCCGCTGAGAGCGTGGCTCTCGGCTGCAAATAAACATCAGTTACGGGAATATGGCGACTGCACAGGTGGCTGGTGAGTGAACAGACCGCCCGATTTGAAAGTTTCGGTGGAAAATCCCAAGAAATCAGAAAAACGTGTCCACCAGATTTGAAGGAGGTTTTAGGCAGCGAATTCCGGCTTAAACGAGCTTGTTCACGAATTGAGGTGAATTCACCGGCTGTTAACGGCCGGTTTGTTTTTCCCGATATTTCCTTTTTTTCTTCCGCTCTTGGAGTTTTTTCTCGTTCGCTTTTGAAGCTGCTGGCGTGATGTTTTCGTTATGAAAAATACGGCGCAGCCGGTTGTCCCAGTCAGGATTGTGGAGCATGTAAATCCATAGCGCTATTGGCAACACCTTTCGATCCCAACGCAACCGCCAGACAAAATATTGGCGCTGCACTTCAAGGAATGCGGCTAGAGCAAATGCTTCGTCAAACATTTTGTCAGCTTGTTTGAAATCAATATCCTGCATCGTTGCAGGTTTGGACTTGTTCCTGGCTTCCCTGATTTGGCCACCCGATAGTTCAAACAGCAGTGGCTCCAGTTCTTTCCATGTGCCTGCTTTCGCTTCAACCTTCCATTCCAAGCTGGTCAATAAATCACGGATCGCCAGAAGTTGTTTTTTATTGTTGGGAACAACGCCGGGAGCAAGCCTCTGATTGATGCGTGTCACTGGGCCGACGGGAATGCTTTCAAGTTTTCTGACCAGCCCATCAAAAAACGCGAGCAGACCGAGCTTGGGATAACGGCGGTCGAGGTGGCGCATGACTCCGTCGAGGTGTTCAAAATCCACTTTCGTGATTTTTATTGCCTTTCCCAGCTGCCCGATTGCCGTAGCCAACCGGTTGAGTTCATCGACGGTAGGCCAGCAATCAAGTGAAGATGCGCCAGCGTAGGGGATGGCAACAAGCTTCTGGAGCCGCTCAAGACAATCCCCAAGCCGCGCCACCAATTCTTTGCGCGGTGCCGGCAAATCGCTTTCGGGCTGCTTGGGCTTACGGCTGGACACAGACAGAAGATGCACTGCTTGCAGCCCTTGGAAAAGTTTGAAATTTGGACGCGCGTCAGAATTTGCGGTCAAAACAATCGCTTTTGAGACCTATGGGCACTAACGCATATTAAACAAATATGTGCTGAATCGCATATTGACACATTATTGGACTTGGCGCATAGTCACTCCCATGAAGACACTGGCTCGTGATGCCCGTCAACTCGGCAACCTGATCCGTAACGCCCGCAAGCAGCGGGCCATGAGTCAGAAGGCCTTGGGCGACCGCGCTGGTCTGCGGCAGGAGACCATCTCGTTGTTGGAGAGCGGCAACCCGGCGGCAAGGGTGGAGACCGTGCTTTCGGTTCTGGCCGCCCTCAATCTCGAACTCCAAGTCGTTCCCCGCTCCAAAGGCGGATACCTTCCTGACTGATGCCGCGCCCGCGCCAACATATCCCGTTGCAGGTTTTGCTGAACAACCGTCCGGTCGGCAGGTTGGAGAAGGAATCCTCTGGTGCGATTCATTTCCGCTATGACGAAGGCTGGCTGGCGAAGGGGGATGCCATTCCTGTTTCCCTGTCGTTGCCACTGCGTGAGGATGCATATCGTGGTGAGCGGGTGACGGCGGTTTTTGAAAACCTGTTGCCAGACTCCGATGTGTTACGACGGCGGATTGCGGAAAAGGTCGGTGCGCGCGGCACGGACGCCTACAGCCTGCTCTCTGAAATTGGGCGGGATTGCGTCGGGGCGTTGCAATTCATTCCTGCTGGGGAAGAGCCGCCAAAGAAGAAATCTGAAGTAGCAGGCAAGGCAGTCAGTGACCGAGACATTGAGCAACTGCTTGCCAACTTGGCGCGGGCTCCGCTCGGCTTGGATCGCGAGCAGGACTTTCGGATCTCTGTTGCCGGCGCACAGGAGAAAACGGCACTGCTACGGTTCAAGGGGAAATGGCTGAAGCCACTGGGCACCACGCCGACCACGCACATTCTGAAGCCGCAGATTGGAGCGCTGCCCAATGGCCTGGATTTGTCCAACAGCGTCGAGAATGAATTTTACTGTCTCCGGCTCATGGCCGCGTTTGGTCTGCCCGTGGCCGCTGCGGAGATGAAAACATTTGGCAACACGAAGACGCTAGTGGTCGAACGCTTTGATCGGCGTTGGGTTGACAAAAAACAATTGCTACGCCTGCCGCAGGAAGATTGCTGTCAGGCGTTGGGCTGCCCACCAAGTCGCAAATATCAGAACGAAGGCGGTCCGGGCATCGTGGACATCTTGAAATTATTAAAAGCCGCTGATGCACCCGCCGAAGACCAGCAGCTGTTCCTGAAATCACAGATCATCTTCTGGTTGATCGGTGCGACGGATGGTCACGCCAAGAACGCCAGCATCTTTTTGGGGCCAGAAGGGCGCTTCCAACTGACGCCGTTCTACGATGTGTTGTCGGCACAACCGAGTTTGGACAGTCGCCAGATCGAGCGTAAGCAGATGAAGCTGGCCATGTCGGTGGGAGACAGCCGGCATTACCGCGTGGATGAGATTCGTGGGCGTCACTTTGTTCAGACAGCGATGCGAGCTGGCCTGTCGCGCCGTTTTGCGGAGGAGACTCTCGAGGCGGTGACTGCAACGACCGAAGCTGCGTTTGATTTGGTAGAGGCAAAACTTCCTACCGGATTTCCCAGGAAGATGCACACCTCGATCAAAGCCGGAGCATTGCAGCGGATGAAACAGATGGGCGCGGATTGACCATAAACTATTCGCTCGATTCAGGGCTGGAGCTGGCCTAGATTGGAGTCAGCGGCGGGCTGAAAATCGGAAACAGTTTTTAGTGACAATTAGTGACACGGTTTCTGCCTTTTGGTGCCGATTTACGCCCAAGTGTCAAAAATATAGACGGCGTTAAGTGGCTGAAATAAGCGTATTTAGGCATAATCGGGCAAAAGAATTAACGATTCGATTCCCTTCACCCGCTCCAATTCAATTCTCGCCAATAAAATCAATGGTTTCGTAAAAGTCGGCCTCCCAAAACGTCTGAAATGCATAAAATATGCATAAAAGGCACAGGGGTCGGTCACAGTGTTTGTGGTGGCTTTTTTGGTCGCTTTGGAGGTGGTTTTTATTCCGAGCCTATGACCGTATTTGTCCTACCCCTCCTGCTACCATCGCCACCATGAGCATCAAAATTTTCGGCTCGTGCCCTGGCCGGCGGACAGCCGCCGGGGTGATCAATTTCACCTTCAATTTGTGTTTGGTGGCCAACGCGAACCAGTGTTGGAGGCCGTGACGTGAGTGCGCGAAAACCGCCACCCAAGCAACGGACGGCTGACCCGAATCAAGTTGAGTTCGGCATCATCTGGGATGTGTCGGCCTATCCATTCAAGTTGCGCGCCGGAGATGTTTTCAAATTCAATGAACGTCTCTGCCGCGTCCTGCGGGTTAACTACAGTTCGGCAGTTGTCATCATGAACCGGCCGGTGCGAGCGTTCAAAACTAGGTTCGACAAGGCGGTTAAGTTTCAACCGCCGCCCCACCAGTTTTACGTCTCGCCGAATTCCGAAGTGGCCGTGCTTAATCGCAAGGCCAAACGGTAACACCAAGGCGATTCTTTGAATCGCCTTTTTTAATTTGCCGTTATTGGCAAGTCCGCACGTCTTCACCAAATCGGCAATGAATCATACGCTTCATGTTGGGTTCACAGGGAACATTCAACACTTAACCAAAAGGAGATTCATCATGGCAGTTCAATGCGCTTCATTTACCACCGGCATCGTCGTCATCACACCCAAGAACGAATTGCCTGACAACTTCGTGAACAGGAATTAGATCGTCGTCGCACGCTTGAACAGCAGGCAGTTTGTTGGGAAAAGGCGGCCCAATTGAGGGCATTTGCAAACGCATGTGAAACGCGGCTAAAAAGCCAAGGCACAACCGTTCAAGATTCATCCACCAAACTTTGGCTGGATTGGGTTCGCCGGTGCGCCGAAGAACTTGATCCATTAAATGGAAACTATTTGCAGCGCGCAATCCGCTCACTACCTGAGCAAATGATAAAACTGGGTGCGCTGGAATGAAGGGAATATCCGCAGAGAATTATTGCCGGTTTTCATCCGCAAACTTACTGCAACCAGTGTTCAGCCGGTTTCAACAAAAACTCATCGAGTGGAATTCCTTGTCCGCCAACAAGCAGTTTGCGCTTCGGTTTGAATTGTTTGGCAAAGGCCTCCATTCCTGGCAGGGCTTCGGGGCGGCGTCCACTTTTCACTTCGATGGCGGTGATGGTCTTGCCCCGGCGCAAAATGAAATCCACTTCCTGACTGCGTTCCCGCCAATACGTTAATTCTATGTCGCTTCCAAAACTGGTGTTGAGCAAGTGCGCGCCCACACTGGATTCCACCAATCGTCCCCAATAATCGCCGTCCCGACGGGCTTCAGTCATTGTCCGGCTGTCCTGTGCTGTCATCAAAGCGGTGTTTAGCACTTGTAGTTTGGGACTCGATCCCCGTTGGCGAATGATCCCGTGGGCATATTTGGAAAGTCCTGCCACCATGCCTGCACCTTGCAGCAAATCGAGATAGTGTGCCAGCGTGACGGTATTGCCGGCATCTGTCAGTTGGCCAAGCATCTTTTGATACGAGAGAATCTGACCAGAATAAGCGCAGCCCAGATGAAATAAACGCCGCAGCAACGCGGGTTTGTCCACGCGCGTCATCAGCAGAATGTCGCGGGAGATGGTGGTTTCAATCAACGAATCCGTGACGTAACGCCGCCAGCGTTCAGGGCTGGCAATTAGTTCCGCCGAGCCAGGATACGCACCGTAAAAAATGTATTGCTCCACATTCCAGCCGAACGCCTCGTGCATTTCACCGAACGACCAGTGGGGCACTGGAATTAATTCAAATCGTCCGGCGAGGCTTTCCGTCAAACCACTTTGAATCAGAAGTGGAGCCGAACCGAGCAGAACAACTTTCAGCGGCACACCTGCATGGGTGTCGGTATCCCAAAGCAACTTCACCACATTGGACCAGTCAGAAACTTTTTGCACCTCGTCCAAAACCAACAGTGCGCCCGCCTTGCCTTCCTTCGCCTTGAGCCGGGCCAGATCCCATTGCTGCTCAATCCAAGTGCGGTCGCGCAGGCTCGGCTCATCCGCCGAAGCGTAATGGGCCGGCAGTTTGGTTGCCAGCATGACCTGGCGTGCCAAAGTAGTTTTACCCACCTGGCGCGGTCCGGCCAGCACCTGCAGGAAACGGCGTTTTTCTTTCAGCCGATTCAACAATTTATCATGCAACAATTGGCGCTTCATACAAATTACTCAATACGTTGAGTAAAAATACTCAAAAGCCGGATGTCGTCAAAATCTTTCTGTAGGGTATTCGACCTGTAAAACACCAGCATGGCAAATCCGCCCAACTAATTTGAAAGCTGCCAACGAAGAGGCTTTGCGTTGACAATTGAACACCACTTTACACCACCATAGACACGAGGGTTCGATTCCCTTCACCCGCTCCACTCCACTACTTCAAAGCTGCGCAAAATCCCTATTGGAAAAATAAAACGGGCGACCCGTTGTCAGGTCACCCGCGTGAAGTTGATTAATGGCGGATTTACTTGCTGGGTTCCGTCGGCAACTTGGCGTCGTTCCAGCCCGAAATGCCAGCGGACATGTGTTTGATGTTTGTGTAGCCCAGTTTCTGCGCCGCCTTGGCCGCTTGCAGATACGCACCGCACTTCGGATTACCGCAATAGGCGATGATGAGCGTGTTCTTATCTGCCGGCAAGCTCGTCGCCAGATCGCCCTTGATCGACGCGAAACTCAACGCGCCCGGCACATGGCCGGCCTTGTAAGAATCGGGACCGTTCGCATCGATGATCACTGCTGACTTGGCGTTGGCCGCTGCGAGGACATCGGCGGGGCTGATGTCGGCGAATTCACCGGCGTAAACGGAGGCGGAGATAAACGCCGCGGCGAGGAGGGTAATAATTTTTTTCATTGTGGTTATTTGGTTATTGGTTGGTCGTTCCGCAATTTGACCAGAAAGACTTGGAACTGTTCAATGAGAAACGGACTTGGCCCGTCCGGCTCGGACCGCCATGGTTAAATAAAAAGTCCCGCCAACACTTTGACGGTGCTGGCGGAACCATGCTTTGTAACAAATTTACTTTTTCTTCCCATGCACCTTCGCCGCGACTTTCAGGCGGAGGCCGTTCAGGCGGATGAAGCCGGTGGCGTCGTCCTGGTTGTAGGCCTTGGTCGGGTCGGCTTCCATCGTGGCGATGTGCGGGTTGTAGAGGCTCACCGGGGATTTGCGGCCGCTGACCATGATGTTACCCTTGTAGAGTTTCACGCGCACCGTGCCGGTGACGTTCTTCTGCGATTCCTCGACGTAGGCCTGAAGCGCGAGGCGTTCGGGCGCATACCAGAAACCGTTATAGACAAGCTCGGCATACTTCGGGATTAGCGCGTCGCGCTGATGCATGACTTCGCGATCCATCGTGATGCTTTCCATCTGGCGATGCGCGAACAGCAGGATCGCGCCGCCGGGCGTTTCATACACGCCGCGAGATTTCATGCCGACGAACCGGTTCTCCACCATGTCAACGCGGCCGACGCCGTGTTTGCCGCCGATCTTGTTCAACGCCTTCATCACGCCGAGCGGATTGAGCTTCTTGCCGTTGACCGCGACGCAATCGCCTTTCACGAAATCGAGTTCGACGAACTCGGGTTTGTTCGGCGCGTCTTCGGGCAGCACGGAAAGCGTTGTGAAATAGCTGCGGTTCTTCAAATCGTAGCTGTCATACCACGGGTCTTCGAGAATGCCGGCTTCGTAGGAAATGTGCAGAAGATTGCGGTCCATCGAATACGGTTTCTTGGCGCTGGCCTGCACGGGAATCTTGTGCTTGGCGCAATAATCAATCATCTCCTGCCGGCCGGGAAATTCCGCACGATAGCGTTCGTCGCGCCACGGCGCGATGACTTGCAAATCCGGCGCGAGCGCGGCGGCGGTGAGTTCGAAGCGGACCTGGTCGTTGCCCTTGCCGGTGGCGCCGTGGGCAATGGCGTCGGCTTTTTCCTTCTTCGCGATCTCGACCATGCGCTTGGCGATGAGCGGGCGCGCAATGCTGGTGCCGAGAAAGTATTGGCCTTCGTAAATCGCCCCGGCGCGCAGCATCGGATAGATGAAGTCCTTGGCGAATTCTTCCTGCAGGTTATCAATGTAAATCTTGGAAGCGCCGGTCTTGATGGCTTTGGCTTCGAGACCGTCGAGTTCCTCTTCCTGCCCGATGTCGGCGCAGAAGCCGATCATCTCGGCGTTGTATTTTTCTTTGATCCACGACATCAGAACAGACGTGTCGAGACCACCGGAGTATGCGAGAACGATTTTCATGTGGGCGATATTAAACCGCGAAGTGACCGTGAACGCAAAACGGAAATGAACAGTTACCAACCCAACGATAAAAGTAAATTTGCGCTGACGATTGCGCCACCAAACTTGCGCCACGCCCGTTTCAACTGTGCCACGGCGTCGCG
>Ga0208872_1001770_pt1 | contig 12958 bp, 10 predicted proteins | sample CryBogCBH12Aug08_FD_185508 | JGI IMG/M metagenome (GOLD analysis project Ga0208872, IMG submission 185508) | Freshwater microbial communities from Crystal Bog, Wisconsin, USA - CBH12Aug08 (SPAdes) | ecosystem: Environmental > Aquatic > Freshwater > Lake | place: Crystal Bog, Wisconsin, USA...
TTCCCGCGTGACATCGTAGGAGACGTTGAGGATTTTTATGTCTGCCGCAAATGCCGTGCCGGTCACCGACAGCAAGCCTGTCGCGAGTGTCGCGCACACCGTTTTGTGAATCCAGTTCCGCATGGATGATTTGAATTTTTGTTTTCATGGGAACTTCCGGTGGACCGGTCAGCCGCCTGTAAAATTGTTGATTGTTTCGTCAGGTCTGTTCTGGACGGCCTTCCGACCTGTCCAGTCGCACCCGCTCGGTTTTCTCGATTTGAATCACGCGGGAATCATGCACCACGATTTCCACGACGCCGTAGCGGAGTGATTTGACGTTCTGGACGACCAGCTCCAGCCATTTCGCATCACCACCACTCACCGGCACTTTTTGTTGAATCTGGCTCATAAAAAGAAACGACAAAACAAGTCGTCATTAAGGACAAATAAAAATATAGTTTCTAAAAATCCGTTTTATGTCAGTATTTGAAACACAAACAAAAGCCGCCGTTTTGCGTTAATAACGATTAACATGGTCGTATATTCGTGCAGGGCACGTTTTTTGTCAACAGTTTTTTTGAAAAATAAAAAACCCTGTTTTGATTTTCGTTAAATTGCAGCGGTCTAAACTTCGCTCGCTGACGCCACTCAATCGTAGCCGCCATCTTTGAGGCTGACGGCCTTGAAATGCGCTTTGTCACCCTGGATTATTTCCACGCTGGATTCCTGCGATTTTCAGCCAACCGGTGGTGCCTTTGGTTTCACGCACCAGATACACCTTATTCTGGCCGTCCAGTTCCTCACGCACGATGGCCCAATCAGGATTGTATGTGCCGAGCGGCGTCTCGACTTTGAACCAGTCCGGCAGCTTGAAAAAAAGTTTGATGTATTTGCACGCGTCCAGTGCCGGATAATCGGACGATTCCCGGATTTGGTCGGACGATTATCGGATGATTCCAAGGACACTTGGGCGGATGCAATCGGCCATTACCGGACACATTGCAGCACCGGATGATAATCGGACGATTCGAGGAAAAAATCGGACGATTATCGGACAATTCAATCACGTGCCTCCTTCAGCCGGTAAGCAACGTTTCGTCCGCGTCCGGTGCGAACCAGTATTTGCAAATCTACAAGCGCGACTAGGTCACGATGAGCGGTGTCCTTGACCACATCCAGATGGCGGACACACCAACCGCTCGTGACGTGTCCGGCTTTTGCTACTTGGGTGATGATTTTTTTCTGCCGTTCGTTAAGTCGAGCTTCGATGGCCGGTGTCACCATGAGCCGGGCTTCCGGGACGCGAATACGATCCAGATTTTCGCCGGGGCCGGGGAACACGACCTGAAAATAGCCGGTGTCCGTGCCGAGAAGCGGTTGATCCAAACCGTGATTGAGCATCTGGTCGCGCATCCGACGAAAGCCGCTGCCGCGTTCCTCAATTCGATGAAAATAGGAGAGACTTTGTGCCAGCACCGGATTACGGGAACAGGGACGATATTTGCCCTTGCGGAGATTGGCCAAAGTGATGGGCGATGGCGGCAGACCGGGACTGGAGATGACCACGCGGTCGGCGAAAACTTCCAGCATGATTTTGCGCCCGGCATCCTCGTATTGGCGATGGGCGACGGCGTTGACCAGAGCTTCCCGCAACGCCTCGACGGGATATTCATCCAAGCGGAGACGATTGAGGCCAACGACGCGCATCGGATGGCGGGTGTTCCGGTCAATGAAGGCGATGGCGCGGTCAATCGCGGTCGGCATTGGCCTGCGAATGTCTTCATGGTCGTGGGGATTGCCATCCGGCTCCGCGCCGCGATACGCATCGGCCAGGATACGGCACTGCGGAAAAACCGCCGAAGGGTCTTTCGCCAGTAGCACGATGCCGGCGGCGGTGGCGTAATGTTCCCCGGCTTGCGGGTCATGCCAGACCAAGCCACGCACCGATGCGCCCGCGAGCAAGTCGGCTGCGGAGATTTTCCCAGCGTCCCGGCCTTCCGCTGCGGCAATCAATTGACGGATCACCTCGTGGTCGAGTTCAGACCAGCGTAATCTCGTCAGCGGCTGCGACTCGAATATGGAAGTAGCCTCGATGGTTTGTTGCGCAACTTCGTTTTCGTCGCTGGAAGGCGCGATGCCAAACTGTTCTTTTAGCAGCTTGACGAGGGCGGCTCGCACCTCTTTTTGCAGTTCGATGACATTGCCAAAGCGCTTGTATTTCGGGCCGTCGTCATCAAGTTCCTTGAGCAACGCTTCGGTGCCGTCTTCGCGCTTCACTTTGCGGTCGCCCTTGATGAACGCAAGAACCGGCAATTTCTTTTCTTTGGATCGCCGGTATTCCGCGTGAGTTATGGACAGCTTGCCAACCAGAGTGCCGTATTGGGCGGCTACGATGAGCAGGTAAACGTGGCAGCCATCGAGTGATTTCAAGCAGCCTTCCAATGCCTTGTCCGGCGAGGCTGGCTCGAACTCATAAAGAATCGGCGAACAATGCGCCGACAGAAACGGGTCGGTGCTTAACAGATTTTGGACGATGACCCGCTCGTCTTCGAGTTCCTTCTGCACCGAGCTGACGAATATGTTCAATTTCTCATTCATGTGCGTCCTTCCAAAATCATATACAATGTTTGCCTCACATCGCCAGAACTCTCCATCCAAGTGGTGAGTATTCGCACGAATTTTGTTTTGCCCGCGCCCGTCGGATTTTTGTCCGATACCCGGCACCATTTCTGTTTTGCACCTGCTTCGGTCTTGAGTTGGCGGCGGCAAGCGGCAGGCGGCGCGGCGGAACGGCGTGAGTAAGCCGTGTGCCGGAGCGGCGACGCCAAGCTCAAGACGGAAGCACAACGCGACTGCGTTTTCCATTATTCGTCCGCGACGAGCGCGCGTTACAGGGCTGTGTAATGCGCGTTGGTCGCGGACACTAAACCCAACAGCATTTACTTTTAGCATTGACGGATTTCTTTTTGTTCGCTCTCCGTCGCCGTGACTGGCGACGCCTGCGCTGCTGCGCTAAAGATTTTTTGGGTCGGCGCTGCGCGATCCGCGTGGTCGTGACTGACTGAAGGGTGGACGCGCTGCCAATTCCCCCTGAGCGGCTGCCGGTGGTTCGGTCGGGGGCGTCTTGGGACGGCGCGGCTTCTTCGCCTTGCCTGCATCCAGCACCTCGCGGCAATAGCGGGCGACGGTCTGGTGCGACACCTCGATGCCGACGTTCTCGTGCAACATGGCACGGATGGTTTCATACGAGGCTTTGCGTTCCCGCAAGGCAATGATGGATTCTTTGACTTCGTTTAACGCGCGGTATTTTTCCGGCGCGGGTGGCGTGTAATTGTTGACGGCTTCGGTCAAGCGAGCCTTCGCGTCGGCGGATACGATTGGTGCATTCATAATTTTTTGATTCAACGGCTGTTGATTTTTGGCTGACGTTTTCGTTGTTACGGCTGCCCCTTGCACTCGCAAGGAGAGCAGCGTCCCATTTCCAATACGGTTTATATGTAACATTTCATTCCCTGCATTTTGCGTTACCCATAGCGCAAGATTTGGCTCCTGATGGTTTAGCTTGCCGCCATGTTGACGATGAAGGCTCAATACAGTTTGCAGAATGCGGAGTCCTATTTCCGTGAACATTTACGGATCGGTGATTACTACATGGAAGGCCGGAGCGTTTCAGGTCAATGGATTGGTGAAGGGGCAAAGGAATTAGGATTGTCAGGCGTTACCAATGAACAGGAGTTTGTGAACCTGTGCCGCAATCTTCATCCGCAATCAGGTGAGCAATTGACTCCACGGCTGAATTCAAAACGTGTCAGCATGGATAAAGATGGGAACGTCCATGAATCCGCCAATCGCCGGGTGTTCTACGATTTCACGTTGTCACCGCCTAAATCGGTTTCCATTGCCGCACTGGTTGGGAATGATAAACGGATCATCGAGGCCCATGACGAAGCGGTGCAGGTGGCCATGCGCCAGTTGCAAACCTACGCTGCCACACGGGTTCGGACTCAAGGCCAGTATTCGCAACGGACGACGGGCAATGTGGTGGGAGCGGTGTTCCGGCATGACACCTCGCGCGCTTTAGACCCGCACTTGCACAGTCATTGCATCCTGTTCAACGCCACTTGGGATTCAACTGAAGGCCGCTGGAAAGCATTGGAAGCCTGTGAAATGGTCACGGCGCAGAAATTTGTTCGGAACGTCTATTATCACGAAATGGTCAGGTCGCTGCAACGGTTCGGCTATGGCATTGAGAACAATCCGCGCGGGGATTTCGAGATTGCCGGTGTCAGCAAGGAAATGATTGACCGCTTTTCCAAGCGTCACCGCGAGATTGACGAAAAGACCAAAGAGTTTTTGGAACGAGAGCCGGACAAGGCCAATCAGAACATCAAGGTCATCCGGGCGAACATCGCGCACAAGGAACGGGCGCGGAAGATCAAGGATGTCGGCATCGTCAAACTACAATCCGCCTGGAACAAACAACTGTCATGGAAAGAATGGTGGCAAATCAACCATTTGGACAAACATCGCTCACTGGCAAATTCAGAAAAGATAACAGCGGTGCAGGCCGTGTCGTGGGCAGAGCAACATCTGTTTGAACGTCGCTCCGTCGTCCATGAACACGAGATTTGGCATCACGCGCTGGAACATCTGCGCGGTCAGGATGTATCACTGGCGGAAATTCAGGGCGTAACCGGGAAGCGCGATTATATCCGTGATGAACAATTTCAGGGAAAAATAACGACGCGCGATGTCCTGCGACGTGAATTGAACATCGTCAAATTGGCGCAACATCAGATGAATCAATACCAGCCGCTGGCCTTCAATTATCGAAGGATAAACCATTCGCTGGATTATGAGCAGTGCAAAGCGGTGGAACAGATTTTGTCCTCGCGTGATTTCGTCACGCTCTTTCGCGGCGGGGCAGGGACGGGCAAAAGTTTTGCCCTGCGTGAAGTCAAGGCCGGACTCGCCAAAGCTCGTCAGGTTGTTCATGTCCTCGCGCCGCAGCGCCAGCAGGTCGCCGATCTGGAGCGCGATGGCTTCACCGGCGCGGAAACGGTCAGTGCTTTTCTCGCGCATCGTTCCATGCGGCGCGGCGCGGTCGTCATCGTGGACGAGGCCGGACAAATCGGCGGCGAGCAAATGTTGCAACTGTTTGATTTCATTCAAATCAATCAAGGGCGCGTCATCCTATCCGGCGACACGCATCAGCATGGAGCGGTCGAGGCTTCTGACGCACTGCGGGCGATTGAGAAGTATGCCAGTCTTGGCTATGCCGAATTGACAAACATCCGCCGTCAAAATCCTGATTCAGCCAAAACTCAAGCCGAACGTCATTGGCTAGAACAATACAAGCTCGCCGTGGATGAAGCACGGCGGGGCAAACTCGGTGCATCATTCGACCGGCTGGATAATCACGATGCAATCGTCTCTTGCACACTGGCCGATCAGCAACAGAAATTGACGGAACACTTTCTTGAACTTTTCAAAAATCAGCAATCTACCGTGGTCGTCTCGCAAAGCTGGAACGAAATTCACAAGGTCAATGAACAAGTCCGGCTCGTCCTGAAAACACAAAACTTAATCAGTGCCGATGAAACGATGGTCACGGCGTTGGAGAGGCAGGATTTGACGGACGCTCAAAAGCGCGATAAACGGTTTTACCAGCCTGATTCGGTGCTGGTGTTCAACCGTCCCACGGCCGGTTTCAAATCCGGCAGCGCGGGAAAGCTGCGCGGCATCACGGACAAGCATCTGCTGATTGAGGCCGACAACCGCATCCGGCCAGTGCCGTTCAAGGAGTTGGATAAAATCACGGTCTGCCAGCCAAAAGAGCTTTCCCTGTCCACTGGCGACCGGCTGCAACTCAAGGCCAATGCCCAAAGTCAGGATGGGCGTCGGCTCGCCAATGGTGAACTGGTGACGGTGAAGGAAATTCATCAAGACGGACGTATTGCCCTGAATGATGGGCGGGTGCTGGCAAAAAATTACCGCCAGTTTGTGCGTGGCTATGCCGTCACGTCCTACGCCGCTCAAGGTAAAAATGTGGATTACGTCCTGTTCTCGGATTCGGCAGTCAAGGCCGCGACCAATGAACAACAATGGTATGTGACGATTTCGCGCGGGCGCAAAGGCGTGAAGATTTTCACGGCGGACAAAATTCAGCTTCGCCAGAACATCACTCATTCAGGCCATCGGACGCTGGCCTTGGACATGAAGCCAAGCGCATTTCAAGAGTTGGCAACCATTTGGGGGCGCGACGTGGCTTTCGTTCTCAATGTTCAAGCATCACTGCGTGCTTCGGAAAAGCGGGCGGCAAAAATTGCGCAGCAAGAAAAAATGGAACGCGAAGCAGAAGCTCTCCGGCAGGCGGAAGCGGCCAAGCAATCGCAGGCCGTGAAACCAACTGAATCCATCAAGCCAACCGAGAAGCCGACTGAAACGATCAAGCCGCCGATTCAAAAGCCTGAAACCATCCGGCGCGAAATTGAATTTCAGCAAACACAAATTCAGAAAAAGAGTCGAGGCATGAGAATATGAATGACAATTCCCCCTGCTACAAACTTGGTCGCCATGTCAACAGTGACCCTGTGCCAATGGACAATTTGCGGCTGGAAACCAGCACGAACTGTTTTTATGGGCTGTCGTATCACCACATTGAACTGGTCAAGTTTGAATCCACCCAAGACGTTGACATCATCACCATTTTATTTTTGAACCGCACGGTGCGGATCAAGGGGAAAAATCTGCGCAACTTGGGTGTTGCCCTGCAAATGCGGGGCGTGGAATCCATCAAGCCAATGGCCGAGCGTTATTCATCGCTGGCCGCTGGTGAAGATGGCTGGGTTAAATCCATTGAAATACTTGAACAAAAGGAAGACGCTCATGCTTAAAGCCAACGGTCAATTTTCAAAATTAGGGCGTGCCGGTGATTCAACCGACGCGGAAACAAAAAATCACGTTGAGAAAAAAGGCTACAAACGCGCGGAAGCGGCCACATATTTGGGAGTTGCCAAAATTACCATTGACCGGCTGACAAAACGCGGACTGCTGCACCCTTCGCGGGCATTGCGGCATCCGATTTATTCCAAAGACGATCTTGACCGCTTTTTGCGGGAAACGTCTGAACCAATCGAATAATCGGCGACATCAATTGGCGGCGTATTTGTTATCGGCAACCTCCGGTTTTTGCGCCGGAAATTTGGCCAACAGGTCGAGGCGCGTGGCTTCGGGTGTTCTTTCCAAAAATTCATCTGCCAGCGCCGGACGGTCGGAAAATTCCTGTTTCAATACTTGGCGTCCCATTGCTTGCTTGGCTGTTTCCAAAAACTTTTCAATGGAAATAATCCAGACTTCTTCGTGAAGCTGTCCCCAAAAAACTTCCAGCGGATTCTCTGATACCCACCACGGATAGTTGTATTTCGCTTTGGCTTTGGCAATGGCGCGGCGGTCGTCGGCAGGAACCGGAGATTTTTCGGCTTCCAACTCCGCTGGCTTTGACTGTAGAACGGTATTTTCGGGTTTGTCAAAATTGACCCGCTTAATCATTGCGAAACTATGTTCCTGCCGGAGATGCCCGTAGCGTTTCATCGCCAGCGCGCCGCCGTCCTTATGTCCAAGCCAGCGGCTTACCGTGGGAATGTCCACGCCCGATTCAATGCAGGTCGTCGCAAAGAAATGTCGAAAATCGTGATGCGTAAATTGTGGCAATTCCAGTTTCTTGCACGCCGTCTGCAAACATTTACGCGCGCTTTTAATCAAAATAATCTGGTCGTTCGGCTGCGGATTTTTTTGCGTCTTCAATCGTGCCAAAAACTTGCTCAATCTTTCTGACATCGGGATGGTGCGCGGAGCGGCCTCGGTCTTTGTGCCAGGCAGGAAAATTGTCCCGCGCTCAAAATGAACATCGGACCAATACAATGGTCTTTTTTCGTTGGCGTCTCCGCCGCCGATAACTTCACCGATGCGCGCTCCCGAATAAGCCAAGAATTCAACCAAGTCTGCTCCGTCCTTGCTTTTTTTCTGATTGTCTTTTTTGCCGTCTGACAATCGGATGGCGCTGACAAGCTGCTTAAACTGATCGAGGCTCGGAACGACTATCTGTTTGGAAACAACTTTCCGGCGTTTGATATGCTTGGCGGGATTGGAAAGAATCAGGCCGCGTTCAAGGCCAAATTCAAAAACCGTTTTCATAACGTCCAACTCATGAACGAAAGTTTCGGAAGCGAGCTTCGCGCCACGTTCCTTAACCCAGCGGTCGCAATCCTGATCGGTGATGTTGCGGATTGGCAGATTCCGAAGATACGGCACGAGTCCTTTGATATACATTTTCCGGCGTTTGACGGTGTTGGAACTCAATGCGTGTTTGTTGGTTTCCAGCCACAGATTTGCGGCCTGCTCGAAATTCAATTTCGCGTCGGGAGAAATTTTCAGACAGCCAATCTTTGCCCGCAAGTCATTCAATCGGCGGTCGGCAAGTTTGCGGTCTTTGGTTTTGAGCGAGCGGCGAAACTGCTTGCCTCCGCGCTTTAATAAGGCATAGTATCCGTCCGATGATTCGAGCCGATAGAGGTTCTCTGCAACCTTGTGAAAGACGGGTTGCTCGGCTGGCTGTGATGTGTTTTTGTTCATCATTTTCATGCAAAAAACATAGCACAAAAGCCGATGGGTTACAAGTGCGGGTTACAACATAATGCTTGCGATCATTGGTTAATCTTCGCAACTGGCTCTGCGATAATAGGTTGGGTTGGTAGCTCAGTTGGTAGAGCAGTGCCCTTTTAAGGCATTGGTCGAGAGTTCGAGTCTCTCCCAACCCACCAGCTTCTTAATTCGGTTGGCAGAATTCCGCCCGCCGTCTAACCTGCGCCATGCGGTTGCACGACCGATACCTGTTTCGCGAATTGCTCACGCCGCTGGCCTACTGCCTCGGCGGTTTCCTCGTTTTCTGGATCGCCTACTTTTTCTTCACCGAACTCGCCACGATGCAGGAGAACAAGCTCGGCCCGTTCGACGCCGTGGAATACGCCGCCGCGATGACGCCGGGGTTTTTCGTAATGGTGCTGCCCATCGCGCTGCTGCTGGCGCTGCTTTACGCGCTGACCCACCACGCGCGGCACCACGAACTCACCGCGCTCCGCGCCGCCGGCGTTGGCCTCTGGCGATTGTGCGCGCCGTATTTTGTCGTCGGTCTGGTGGCGGGCGGATTTTATTTTGCGATGAATGAATTCGCCGTGCCGTGGTGCGCCAACTGGACGGAGGAAATTCTCGCGCGCCATGTCCCGACCAAGAGCAGCGTGGGTGCCAAGACGCGTTTCACCAACATCAATTTCCGCACCGCCCACGCCCGCCGCATCTGGTATATCGGCGAATACGATGCCGGCGCCCGCAAAATGACGAACCCGAAAGTGACCTGGACGCTGGCCGATGGTTCATGGCGTTCGCTGCAGGCCGACCGCGCCGACCGCACCAACGGCATCTGGATTTTTTATCAGGCGCAGTTGTTTGCGCAAGCCGGCACGAATGGCAGTTTGCTTCCGTCTTATTCCACGAACCGCATCGCCATGCCGGAGTTTGACGAAACGCCGAAGGAAATTTTAAGCAACATCAAAATGGGCGACGCGCAAACCCTGCACGGCTCGCGCAGCGCGGACATCCCGCTGAAAGATTTGCGCGTTTATCTCAAGCTCCATCCCGACTTGCCGGTGGACGACCTGAACACGCTGCTCACCAAATACTATGGCCGGCTGGCCGCGCCGTGGACGTGCCTCGTCGTGGTGCTCATCGCCATTCCCTTCGGCGCGCAATCGGGCCGACGCAACTTGTTTTTTGGCGTGGCGGGCAGCATCGCCATCTGTTTTTCCTATTTTGTGCTGCAACAAGTCAGCCTCGTTTTCGGCATGAACGGCCATCTGCCGCCGTGGCTCGCCGCGTGGCTGCCAAATTTGTTTTTCGCCGCGCTGGGCACCGTTTTGATCCTGCGCACGCGGTGAAGGCACCGAGTTTTTAGTTTTGAATTTTTAGTTTTAAGTTAAAAAGGTGGTCGGACGTGCGTTTCGGTTCATCAACTAAAAACTTAAACTTGAAAATTAAAAACTGAATCCGTGAGCGAGCAACTGGAACAACTTAAATCGAGCCACGAGCGTTTGCGCCTGTTGTATCAGGTCAGCAACGTCATCCATTCCACGCTCGATTCGCAGGAGGCGTTGCAGCTCATCGTCAGCGAGGCCGTGCGCGTCATGCGCGCCTCGTCCGGCTCCCTGGTGCTCATCAATCCCACGACCAGCTTCCTCGAAATCCACGCGGCACAAAATCTTTCTTCCGCCGCGCGCAAATTAAAACTGCGCGTCGGCGAAGGCATCACCGGCTGGGTCGCACAAAACGGCCAGCCCGCGCGTGTCGGCGACGTGATGCAAGACAAACGCTACGTCAGCATCCGCCGCGACGTGCGCTCCGAACTCGCCGTGCCGCTCGAAGTGCAAGGCGAAGTGCGCGGCGTCATCAACGTGGATTCCGAACGCGCCGATGCGTTTTCGGCGGATGACCAAGAGCTGTTGCAAGAGCTGGCGATTCAAGCCGCGCGCGTCATCCATAACACCTGGCTCTACGAGCAACTGCGGTTGAAGGTCATGTTGTTTGAGTCGCTGTCCAGCGTCAGCCGCACGATTAATTCCACGCTGAACCTCGACGAAGCTTTGCGCGCCATCACGAAAGAAGCCTGCGAATTGATGCGCGCCCGGATGTGTTCGCTGATGCTGATTGACGAAACGCGCGAGTGGCTTGACCTGCGCGCGAGCTACGGTGCCGGCGATGCTTACATCAACAAGCCGCGTTTGAGCGCGGACGAAAGCCTCATCGGCGTGGTTGTGCGGCGGAAAAAACCGTTGCAGGTCGCCAATGTGCAGACCGACACGCGCTATCAAAATGTTGAACTGGCGCGCACCGAAGGCTTGGTTTCGCTATTGGGTGTGCCGCTGATTTTTTCCGGGCAATGTATCGGCGCGTTGAGCGTTTATACGGCGCGGCCTTACAGTTTTTCCAACGAGGAAATAAAAATCCTTTCCGCGTTGGCAGAATTGTCCGCCATCGCGATTGAGAAGGCGCGGCTTTACGAGCGCGTCGTGGACGTGGAGGAGCAGTTGCGCCAGAACGAAAAACTGTCCGCGCTTGGCCTGCTCGCGGCGGAGGTGGCACACGAAATTCGCAACCCGCTTACGGTAATGAAGCTGCTCTATCACTCGCTCAATCTCAAGTTTGAGCCGAAGGATCCGCGCAATAAAGACGCGCAAATCATCGAGTCCAAGATCGAGCACCTGAATAAAATCGTGGAGCAGATTTTGGATTTTGCGCGGACGACCGAACCGAAATTTGCGCCGGTGAATATGAACGCCCTCGTGGACGAATTGAGTTTGCTTGTGCGGCACAAGTTGGCGAACCAAGGCATCAAGCTCGTGCGCGAACTGCCAGCCGATTTGCCGCTGGTGCTGGGCGACGCGCCGCAACTGGAGCAGGCGTTTCTCAACCTGATTCTCAACGCCGCCGAGGCGATGGCCGACGGCGGCACGCTGACCATCCGTTCTCGCGTGTTGACGCGGGCCGACCAATCCCGGCACGTCGCGGTGGAATTCAAGGACACTGGCGGCGGTATGACCGAGGAACAGAAGCAGCGCGCCTTCAAGACCGTGCTGGCCTCCACCAAGTCCAAAGGCTCTGGCCTCGGCATGGCGATTGTCGGGCGCATCATCGAGACGCATCACGGCGAAATCCATATCCGCTCCCGTGTTGGGCGCGGCACCACCATCCGCATTGCGTTGCCGGTGAAATAAGTTGAACGGCTGTCTTTCTTTTTTGGCCGCAATAAAGCACAAAAGACGCTAAAGGAGATTTTCCTTTTTACGTCTTTGCGCGGTAAAAAATTAGCCCGCCAAAACGAGAGCGACGGCGGCTCGGCTCCTTATTTTTTCTCCACGGCCGGCCACACTGGCGCATTCGTTTCCTCGCCAAAAGCAATCGAGGCGGAGTTGATGCAATAGCGCAAACCTTTCGGGCCGGGGCCATCGTCGAAAACATGGCCGAGATGGCTGCCGCAATTGGCGCACAGGACTTCCGTGCGGTGCATTCCAAAACTGTTGTCGTCGCGCGCAATGACTTTTCCCTGCGCCGCAATTTCGGAAAAGCTCGGCCAGCCGCAGCCGGAATCGAACTTGTCATCCGACTTGAACAAAATCTCGCCGCACGCCGCGCAACGATAGACGCCCGGCTCCTTGGTGTTCCAATATTTGCCGGTGAAGGCGCGCTCGGTGCCGGCTTCGCGCAGGACGTGGTATTGTTCGGGCGTCAGGAGTTTGCGCCATTCGGCTTCGGTGCGTTGGAGCGGAAATTTCATGGTGGCGTTGGTTGAATTCATGGTGGTCTGCAGGCTGTTCGTCGGCGCGGCGTTGCATCCGGCGGCAAGGACGGCGACGGCCAAGGTCAGGAGCATCAAGGTTGGTTTCATGCGTTTTATTTTTTTGCCGCCCGCAACCAATCCCACATTGTCAGCGTTCCGTCAAATGGCGCCGGCGTGGCAAAATATATTTCTTCGCGATTGGAGTTGCGTTAGCCTGATTGCGTTCAACTAAATCGCATGAAAAAACTTTTTCTGTTTACTGCCGCCATTTTCGCCGTGGCCGAAGTGCGCGCTGAAGTGGGTATTGCCGATGTGTTCGCGCGGCAGACGACGAGCCTGAACGGCAAATGGAACGTCATCGTGGATCCGTATGACACGGGCTATTTCGACTACCGCCGCCAGCCGTATGACGCCGGCGGCAAAGTCACCGGCGGCTACGCGCTGGACAAACAGGCGAAGGATAAAAGCGATTTGATCGAATACAACTTCGACACCAGCCCCACGCTGAACGTGCCGGGCGACTGGAATTCGCAGGACGACAAGCTGTTTTATTACGAAGGCTCGGTCTGGTATCGCCGCAAATTTGAC
>Ga0208872_1001772_pt1 | contig 12956 bp, 9 predicted proteins | sample CryBogCBH12Aug08_FD_185508 | JGI IMG/M metagenome (GOLD analysis project Ga0208872, IMG submission 185508) | Freshwater microbial communities from Crystal Bog, Wisconsin, USA - CBH12Aug08 (SPAdes) | ecosystem: Environmental > Aquatic > Freshwater > Lake | place: Crystal Bog, Wisconsin, USA...
CGAGGTATGAACCACGTGCCAAGACTCCATGGAACTCGCTCAACGAGGGGGAGGACCCAACGCTATGAGCACTGTGCTTGAGTCGATCGTAGAAGGCGTGTTAGAAGATCTTGAAGCGAGAAAAGTTTCAGACAGCGAACTTCAGGAGCGCGTTCTCGCCGCCCCTGCTCCGCGAGATGCCTATGCAGCGCTGGCAGCACCGGGCACCCAGATTATTGCCGAGGTGAAACGGGCATCCCCAAGTAAAGGGGAGTTGGCTGCGATTGCAGATCCGACCTCACTCGCTTTCCAGTACCAAGGCGCCGGAGCCGCTGTCATTAGCGTTCTAACTGAAGCGCGCAGATTTTCTGGTTCCATTGAAGATTTGATTGCGGTGCGAGATAAAGTTTCAATTCCAGTATTGCGTAAAGATTTTATTGTTACCGAATATCAAGTTCGCGAAAGCCGTGCAATTGGCGCCGACCTGATGCTCTTGATCGTCGCATCGTTGGATGATTCGCAGTTGCGCGATTACCAATCTCTTGCCCACGAACTAGGGATGAGCGTTCTTGTAGAAGTCCATGATGAGAAGGAACTTGAAAGGGCGATCGCGGCGGATTCCAAAATCATCGGTGTGAATGCAAGAAACCTGAAGACCTTAGAGATTAACGATGGTGCATTCCAGGCCCTGCTTCCACTCATCCCTGATGATGTGATCAAGGTTGCAGAATCCGGCATTTCTCATCGAGCCCAGGTCGCAGATGCTGAAAATTATGGAGCGAAGGCGATATTGGTTGGGGAGACCTTGGTACGTGCGGGTGATCCAGCCCTCGCAATAATGACCCTGCTTGGAAGATAGTCGGCTGGTACCGTTCGCGTATGACCCTCGCCGTTGACTCCGAAATTATTGGGCACTTTGGACCATATGGAGGTCGCTTCGTCCCTGAAGCCCTAATCGGTGCATTAGATGAATTGGCACTCGCCCACGAGATTGCCCAGAAAGATCCTTCATTCCAAGCCGAGCTTGCGGAGCTGCATCGCACTTATACGGGACGTCCAAGCATCATCACCGAGGTAAAGCGTTTTGCCGAGCATGCAGGCGGCGCCCGCATCCTTCTGAAGCGTGAGGATCTCAATCACACTGGAAGCCACAAGATCAACAATGTCCTTGGTCAGGCGCTTTTGACCAAGCGCATGGGCAAGAAGCGCATCATCGCCGAGACGGGTGCAGGACAACATGGCGTGGCATCTGCGACGGCTGCAGCGCTGATGGGTCTTGAATGTGTGGTCTATATGGGAGAAGAAGATACAAAGCGGCAATCGCTCAACGTCGCTCGCATGAAATTACTCGGCGCTGAAGTTGTTCCTGTTACCCAAGGAAGCAAGACCTTAAAAGATGCGATTAACGAGGCGATGCGCGACTGGGTGACCAATGTTGAAACCACACATTATCTTCTTGGCACCGTTGCAGGACCCCATCCATTTCCAACCATGGTCAGAGATTTCCACCGCATCATCGGTGTAGAAGCACGCGAGCAAACTTTGGAATTGTTGGGTCGCCTTCCAGATGTAATTCTTGCCTGCGTTGGCGGAGGATCGAATGCCATCGGAATTTTCCATCCCTTCCTTGATGATGCAGGAGTTCGGCTCATCGGATTAGAGGCTGGTGGCTCTGGCGTTGCCAGTGGATTGCACGCCGCGACTATCAGTGGTGGTACTCCGGGGGTTCTCCATGGAACTCGCTCCTATGTGCTTCAAGATGAGAATGGTCAAACCGTCGAATCTCATTCGATTTCGGCCGGCTTGGATTATCCAGGAGTAGGCCCGGAGCACGCTTATCTTCATGACATTGGTCGCGCTGAATACCGTGCAATTACAGACGATGAAGCGATGGAAGCATTCGCCCTTCTGTGCAAGACCGAGGGAATCATTCCTGCCATTGAGAGTGCACACGCACTAGCGGGAGCGATCCAGGTTGGAAAAGAGTTAGGACCTGAGGCGGTTCTACTCGTCAACCTTTCGGGTCGCGGCGATAAAGATGTTCAAACCGCTGCACAATATTTTGGGATTCCTCTGTAATGACAACTCCACTTGATGATCTCTTTGCACGTACCCGCAAGGAAAATCGCGCAGCACTCATTGGCTATCTTCCTGCAGGTTTTCCAACTCAAGATGGATGCATTCAGGCTCTCACCGCAATGGTCGAGGGTGGAGTCGATGCGGTAGAAATTGGCTATCCGTACTCCGATCCAGTTATGGATGGTCCTGTTATCCAAGCTGCTGCGGATACATCACTGCGCAATGGCACTGGCGCTAAAGAGGTCTTTGAGACCCTGGATGCAATTGCCAAAATCGCTCCTACCGTGGTGATGACCTACTGGAATCCGATTGAGCGTTATGGAGTCGATAACTTTCTTAAAGAGTTAAAGTCACATGGCGGTTCTGGCGTAATTACCCCCGATCTCACCATCGAAGAATCCGATCAGTGGGTGTCTTCATCTGGAGCCCATGAGACCAACCGTATTTATGTCGTCGCCCCCAGCACCACAGAAGCTCGCCTTGCGAAAGTCACCTCTCTCACCTCTGGATTTGTCTACGCCGCCTCTCTCATGGGAGTAACCGGAACCCGTACCTCGGTCTCAAGCAGCGCAGAGGCGCTGGTCGCTAGGGTCCGCGTAGTCACAGATCTTCCGATTGCAGTTGGACTGGGAGTCTCAACCCCGGAGCAGGCGCGCGAAGTCGCTCAATATGCCGATGGGGTGATCGTAGGTTCGGCCTTCATCAGATTGCTCCAAGAAAGTGCGACGCTTGAAGAAGGTGTTGCGAAAGTCCGTGAATTGGCTCAGGATTTGTCGAGAGGTTTACAGCGCGGATAGTCCCTCTCTGCCTCGACCATCTTCTAGCACTTCACCCAATAGAATTAGCCACCTCATATATGCAGCTACTGAAATCGGAGAGAGCCACAGATGGCAAGTAAAAAGGTAGATAAGCACGCCAAGCCTGCGAAGCAGGGCGATAAATTCACTCGCTATCTGGTTATCGGAATGATCGCATTTGTTCTGATTGCCGGTCTCGGCGCCGCGCTTGCTAAGAACTCCGCTAACTCTCATGTCACTCTTCCATCACGCGTGACCAAGTCAAATGGGTACGGAATTACCTTTAACCCAACCGCCAAGGTTCGCGTCGATATGTATGAAGATTTCCGCTGCCCTAACTGCCGCAACTTTGAAGCTGTAAACAACACCTACATCGATGGATTGGTTCAAGATGGAAAGATCGAAGCCGTCTACCACCCAATGCACTTCATCGCTTCAGATTCTCAGTTGACCGCTGCCGCTGCAGCATGTGCATCTGACGCCGGCAAGTATCTCCAGATGCATACCGCGCTCTATGTAAACCAACCAACGTCTGCACAGATGGCAGAAAATTCTCCATACTGGAGCAATGCGACTCTGATTTTGTTAGGTCACTCGATCGGCATTACATCAAAGAGTTTTGACACCTGTATTAATAGCGGCAAGTACCTCAACTGGACAAACAAGATCAATGATGACGCTGCGGCGAAGAACATCAACGCAACCCCAACAGTGATCGTGAACGGCAAGACCCTGCCACTTGCAACTGATTATGACGCTAAGAAATTTACAAAGATCCTTACAGACCTCGGCGTTAAGTAAAACCATTGTTTGATCGCTTTATCCCAACTCCATCGAGTAATTCGATTGAGTTGGGTGCGATCACTATTCATTACTACGCACTCTGCATTCTGATTGGCATCTTTGCCGCTCTCGCCCTTGGATCTCGGCGCTGGAAAAATTACGGGGGAGTCTCCTCAGAACTCTATGACCTAGCGATCTACGTTATCCCTGCAGGAATTGTTGGTGGTCGTCTTTATCACGTAGTTACCACCCCGGAGCTCTACTTCGGAGCGAATGGTCATCTCTCTAGCGCCTTCAAAATTTGGGAGGGAGGGATGGGAATTTGGGGCGCGGTTGCACTTGGAACCTTGATTGCCTATCTCTACTTCCGCCATAAGCCCAGAAGCATTACTTTTTCGAGAGCACTTGATGCCCTTGCCCCTGGATTATTGATCGCACAGGCGATTGGCCGATGGGGTAACTGGTTTAACCACGAACTCTTTGGACGTCCCACCACGCTTCCCTGGGGGTTGCAGATTCCAGTAGCTGATCGACCGGTCGGGTATTCGCAGTTCGAGACCTTTCATCCAACATTTCTCTATGAATCACTCTGGTGTTTACTCTGCGCCTTCTTAATTCTTGCCATTCCTCGGATACGCATATTGCAACCCGGAAATACCTTTCTTCTTTACATATCCCTCTATTGCTTGGGCAGAGTGGGAATCGAATCGCTTCGGATCGATTTCTCCCATCGGGTTCTGGGACTTCGTTTCAACGAGTGGGTTGCGCTGCTGGGTTTGGTTATTTCCGCAGTGTTCATCTATCGCCGCGAATCTTTCGCGGGAAAGATTGGAAATGAAGTGGATAGAATCTGACCATGAGTATCGAAGCGGTTTATCAACGCAATCTCCACCACAGAGGCAGCAAATCCGGCTGGCTTCGCGCCGCCGTACTTGGCGCCAATGATGGTTTAGTTTCCAATGCATCCCTACTCATCGGCGTAGCGGCTGCAGGTCGAAGCAGCTTCCTCGCTATCGCTGGAATCTCTGGAATTGCCGCAGGATCCATGTCGATGGCTGTTGGTGAATATATTTCAGTTCAATCTCAGGCAGATATTGAGGCCTCAGATCGTCAGATGGAGATCGAGCACCTCGCTGAAGATCCAGAGGGAGAGCTAGAAGAGCTCACCCAGATTTATCAAGAGCGCGGCTTGGATCGTCAGCTTGCTGAGCAGGTGGCACAAGCTCTGACCCAGAAAGATCCCCTAGCGGCGCACCTTCGCGACGAACTTGGCCACCACGACAACAACAAGGCCGAGCCTGGGAAGGCTGCGATCGCCTCTGCCATTAGCTTCGCCCTCGGCGCAACGATCCCTTTGATCGGTGCTCTCATCGGTGGAATCAGCACCAAGGTCACTTTGATCGTTCTCTTTGCAATGCTCGGTCTCTTTACAACCGGCGCCATCTCCTCTCGCTTGGCGGGTTCTCCTTTGGTTCGCACCGTCCTGCGCGTTGTTATCGGAGGAGCCATCGGTATGGCGATTACTGCTGGGATTGGTGCGCTCGCTCACATCTAGGGTTCATGAGCCTTGCCTCGAGTGAATTAGTTACTTAAAAGTATGGCGCCAGACTCTCTGGCTAATTGATAGTCTTCTCCACTGCCCAGGTTCTACCTGTGCGATGAGTGTTGGGCCATTGTCGTCCCGACCGTTCTTTAGGAGCGATCGTGACCCTCTTTTCTTCTCTGCCACCTGCACAAGGGCTCTACAACCCTGCGGATGAACATGACGCCTGTGGCGTCGCAATGATCGCTACCCTCAAAAAAGAACCCACCCACGAGATCGTCGCTCAAGCTCTCACCGCACTTCGCAACCTCGAACACCGTGGCGCTTCCGGTGCAGAACCAGATAGTGGTGATGGCGCAGGAATTTTGATCCGTATTCCAGACGAGTTCTATCGCAGCGTCGTCGAATTCGATCTTCCACCCGTTGGTTCCTACGCAACCGGCATTGCATTTATAGATAAAGAGTTTGATGACTTGCCTGGCGTTGTAAAGATTGCCGATGAAGAGGGATTAATCATTCTCGGTTGGCGCGAACTGCCAACAAATGATTCATCACTCGGAACCACTGCGCTCTCTGTAATGCCGCGCTTTGTCCAACTCTTCCTGGCAGGTAAGAACAGTGAGAGCGATCTCGTTCTTGATCGTCTGGCATTCTGCTTCCGCAAGAGAGTGGAGCATGCACTTCCTATCTACTTCCCATCACTTTCATCGCGCACCATCGTGTACAAGGGAATGTTGACCACCGGACAACTTGAAGAGTTCTTCCCAGATCTCTCTAACGAATTGGTGAAGTCACCGCTTGCACTTGTTCACTCCCGTTTCTCAACCAACACATTTCCTTCATGGCCTTTGGCTCACCCATATCGTTTTATTGCGCACAACGGTGAGATTAATACCGTTCGCGGAAACCGTAACTGGATGCGTGCGCGCGAAGCTCTGCTCGCTAGCCCACTCATTCCAGGAGATATCTCTCGCCTCTTTCCAATCGTTGAAAATTCCGGCAGCGACTCTGCCTCCTTTGATGAAGTTCTAGAACTTCTCTATCTCACCGGACGTTCACTCCCACACTCCATCTTGATGATGATCCCTGAAGCATGGGAGAACAGCACCACCATGTCGCAAGAGCGCAGGGATTTCTACGCTTTCCACGCTTCATTGATGGAGCCTTGGGATGGTCCTGCTTGTGTGACATTTACCGATGGTTCACAGGTTGGCGCAGTGCTCGATCGCAACGGACTTCGCCCATCGCGTTTCTGGGTTACCGAAGATGGTCTCGTCATTTTGGCATCTGAAGTTGGCGTACTCGATATTGATCCTGCAAAGGTAGTTCGCAAGGGTCGCCTGCAGCCAGGACGTATGTTCTTGGTTGATATTGCAGAAGGTCGCATCATCGAAGATGGCGAGATTAAAGATTCTCTCGCCGCTGAACATCCATATGGCGAGTGGCTGGCTGAAGGAATCGTTCGCCTAGCCGATCTTCCATCACGCGAGCACATCATCTATCCGCACTCATCTGTTCTTCGTCGCCAACGCGCCTTCGGCTACACCGAAGAGGAATTACGCATCATCATCGCTCCGATGGCAAAGAATGGCGCTGAGCCACTTGGATCCATGGGAACAGATTCTCCGATTGCAGCGCTCTCCGAGAAGCCTCGCTTGCTCTTTGATTACTTTGCGCAACTCTTCGCACAGGTAACAAACCCACCTCTTGATGCTATTCGCGAAGAGTTGGTTACTAGCCTAGGACAGACAATTGGCGCAGAGTCCAACCTCTTAAATCCATCTCCGGATTCATGCCGTCAGATCTCTCTCGACTTCCCAGTGATCGATAACGATGAACTCGCGAAGATCATTCATGTCAATGCTGATGGCGAACATCCGCACTTTGACACCCATGTAGTGCGCGGACTATTCCCTGCAATAGCTGGGGGAGATGCACTTCGTGATCGCATTGAAGAGATTCGTGCCGAAGTTTCAGAGGCAATTGCTAACGGTGCACGCATCATCGTTCTCTCTGATCGCGATGGAGATAGTGAAGAGGCACCAATTCCTTCGCTGCTTCTTACAGCCGCAGTACACCACCACTTGATCCGCGAAAAGACTCGTACGCGGGTTAGCTTGGTCATCGAGAGCGGTGAAGTTCGCGAAGTTCATCACGTCGCACTTCTCGTTGGCTTTGGTGCATCAGCAGTTAATCCGTATCTCGCGATGGAGAGCGCGGAAGATTTGGTACGCCAAGGTGTCATCACAGGAATTACTCCAGAGAAGGCTGTCGCTAACCTGATCAAGTCGCTCGGTAAGGGTGTTCTTAAAGTGATGTCGAAGATGGGAATTTCAACCATCGCCTCGTATCACGGCGCTCAAGTTTTCGAAGCTATCGGTCTTTCGAGTGAAGTGGTCGATGAATACTTCACTGGACTTACCTCTCGCTTGGGTGGAGTTTCACTCGACACCCTCGCTGAAGAGACAATCAAGCGACACCACATCGCATACCCACCTATGGGCGAAATTCCAGGTACTAAGAAGTTGCCAATTGGCGGCGAGTATCAATGGCGTCGCGAAGGTGAACCACATCTATTCAACCCAGAGACTGTCTTTAAGTTGCAACATGCAACCCGCGCTAAGCGTTATGACATCTTCAAGCAGTACACCAACCTCGTGGATGATCAATCAAAGAATTTGATGACCTTGCGCGGACTCTTTACCTTTAAAGAAGGCGCGCGCCGCCCAATCTCAATCGATGAGGTCGAACCAGCATCCGAGATCATCAAGCGTTTTGCAACCGGTGCGATGTCCTACGGATCAATCTCGCAGGAAGCTCATGAGACCCTCGCCATTGCGATGAACCGCATCGGCGGAAAATCGAATACGGGTGAAGGCGGAGAAGATCCTGCCCGCAATATTCCTGATGCAAATGGGGATTCACGTCGCTCCTCGATCAAGCAGGTTGCATCTGGTCGTTTTGGTGTGACAAGTGAGTACCTAGTCAATGCAGATGACATCCAGATCAAGATGGCCCAAGGCGCTAAGCCTGGTGAAGGCGGCCAACTTCCTGGAAACAAGGTCTATCCATGGATCGCCCAAGTGCGTTACTCAACTCCTGGAGTTGGGCTGATCTCACCTCCTCCGCATCACGATATTTACTCCATCGAGGATCTTGCGCAATTGATTCACGATCTCAAGAACGCCAATAAGAATGCTCGCGTCCATGTGAAGTTGGTTGCTGAGGTTGGCGTTGGCACTGTGGCAGCTGGTGTTTCTAAGGCTCACGCAGATGTCGTCTTGATCTCTGGTCATGATGGTGGAACTGGTGCATCACCTCTTACATCGTTGAAGCATGCTGGAGCCCCATGGGAACTTGGTCTGGCTGAAACCCAGCAAACTTTGATGCTCAACGGACTTCGTGATCGCATCGTCGTTCAGGTAGATGGACAGATGAAGACTGGTCGCGATGTCGTCATCGCTGCCTTACTAGGTGCTGAAGAGTTTGGTTTTGCAACTGCGCCGCTAGTTGTATCTGGTTGCGTCATGATGCGCGTATGCCATCTTGATACCTGCCCAGTAGGTGTAGCTACACAAAATCCTGAACTCCGTAAGCGCTTCTCCGGCAAGCCTGAATTCGTTGAAACCTTCTTTGAATATATCGCCGAAGAAGTTCGCGAGTGGTTGGCTAAGTTGGGATTCCGTTCCATTGAAGAGGCAGTTGGCCAAGTCGAACTCTTGGATACTCGCGATGCGATTGAGCATTGGAAGGCGAGCGGATTAGATCTCGCTCCACTTCTTAAGGCACCGCTCTTTGCGGGTTCCCGTAAGAACACCGAGGTTCAAGATCATGGTCTGGCTGCAGCACTCGACAATGAGTTGATTGAGCTCGCAGCCCCTGCACTGACAACTGGTGAAGCTATTCATATCGAGCATGCGGTTCGCAATGTGAATCGCACCGTCGGCACCATGTTGGGCGCTGAGATCACTCGCAAGTATGGGGGAGTAGGACTTCCCGAGAACACGATCGATATCTCGCTACATGGTTCAGCAGGTCAATCTCTTGGAGCCTTTATTCCGAAGGGTCTGACACTTCGCCTCTACGGTGATACCAATGACTACGTAGGCAAGGGACTTTCAGGTGGACGCGTCATCATCCGCCCTGATCAGAGTGCGACCTTTGATTCCCAGAAGAACGTCATTGCTGGAAATACGATCGGATATGGCGCGACGAGCGGTGAAATTTTCATCCGCGGAATTGTTGGAGAACGCTTCTGCGTTCGTAACTCCGGTGCCACTGTCGTTGTTGAAGGAGTTGGCGATCATGGCTGCGAATATATGACAGGTGGAGTTGCCATGGTTCTTGGCGCAACAGGTCGTAACTTCGGAGCTGGAATGTCGGGTGGAGTCGCTTTCGTTCTCGATCTCGATAGCAGATTAGTGAATCCAGATATGGTCGATGTCTTGACACTGCCACCAGCGCGCGCCGAACAAGCACATCAGCTCGTCGCTAAGTTTGCCGCAGAGACCGGTTCCAAGGTTGCCGAAGAACTTCTCGCGGATTGGCAGAATTCGATTTCTAGAATCTCACTGGTCATGCCAAGAGATTATGCAAAGGTGCTCGCCGCTATGGAGAGAGCTGAACGCGAAGGACTTAACGTCGATGAGGCAGTAATGGAGGCAACTCGTGGCTGATCCAAAGGGTTTTCTGACAACCGCAAGAGAGACTCCCAAGCGTCGTCCTGTCGATGTGCGAATCAAAGACTGGAAAGAGGTCTACGAAGAGCAACCTTTTGAGTCGCTGCAGAAGCAGGCTGGTCGCTGCATGGACTGCGGAATTCCTTTCTGTCACCAAGGCTGCCCACTCGGCAATCTCATTCCCGAATGGAACGATCTCATTTGGCGTGGAGAGCGCCATGAGGCAATTGATCGCTTGCATGCAACAAATAATTTCCCAGAGTTCACCGGTCGCCTCTGTCCTGCACCATGCGAAACCGCATGCGTAGTTGGGATTAATGCCGACGCAGTTACCATCAAGCAGGTAGAACTTCGCACCATTGAAGAGGCATTTAATAATGGCCTCGTTGTTCCACTTCCACCTGATCGCCTTACGGGCAAGACGATCGCGGTTGTAGGTTCTGGACCAGCCGGTCTTGCAGCGGCGCAACAATTAACTCGCGCGGGTCACACAGTTGCGGTCTACGAACGTGCAGATCGAATCGGCGGATTGCTTCGTTATGGAATTCCAGAGTTCAAGATGGAGAAATCCATTGTCGATCGCCGCATCGCTCAGATGGAAGCCGAAGGAACGAGATTCCGTTCAGGAGTAAATGTCGGAGTCGATATCACCGGTCAGGAGTTGCGTAGTCGTTATGACGCAGTGGTTCTCGCCGTCGGTTCAACTCAGTGGCGCGATCTCAGCGTGCCTGGTCGTGAGAACAAAGGCATCTATCAGGCGATGGAATATCTTCCTTGGGGTAACAAACAAGGTCTTGGAGAGTTGCCAGGAGAGTCACCAATCAATGCGCACGGCAAACATGTCGTGATTCTTGGTGGCGGAGATACAGGCGCCGACTGCTTAGGTACTGCTATTCGCCAAGGCGCTGCAAGTGTCACCCAGCTTGAAATTCTTCCTCGCCCAACCGAAGAGCGTCCGGCAAATCAACCATGGCCTACCTACCCAATGATCTATCGGGTGAGCAGTGCACATGAAGAAGCTGGCGAACGTTTGTATGCAGTCTCTACTGAAGAATTTATCGGTGATGGTGCTGGAAATGTGAAAGCCCTAAAACTAGTTGAGACGAAATTTGTTGATGGCAAGTTTGAAAAGGTACCTGGATCAGAGCGTGAAATTCCTGCGGATTTGGTCTTCTTGGCGATGGGATTTGTCGGTCCTGAAAAATCAGAATTGATCGCACAGCTTGAGGTCGAACTCGACGCACGTGGAAATATCAAACGCGATGACCACTTTGCGACAAGTGAAGAGGGAATCTTTGTATGTGGCGATGCTGGCCGTGGTCAGTCTCTGATTGTCTGGGCTATCGCCGAAGGTCGTAGCGCCGCCGCCGCCGTAGATGAATATCTGCTGGGGGAGACCGGGCTTCCAGCGCCGATTGTGCCAACCTCAAAGTCGCTGACCGTTTAATCCTGGCTTTACCTATAAAATAAGCGCTAGATATAGCTCTTTAACGTAATAGAAGTATTCACTGGAATCGGTTGTGGTTCCCTGACGAGATGACTTAGGCGAAATAGATGCGCAGAGCGAAGATTGTTTGCACGATGGGTCCAGCCGTTGAATCTACTGAGAAAGTTGCAGAGTTGATTGCTGCTGGCATGAACATGGCCAGACTCAACCTCTCCCATGGTGGATATGACGAACACCAAAATCGCCTTGATCTCGTTCGCAATGCAGCAGCAGCCGCTAATCGCCCCGTAGCAATCCTGGTTGACCTTCAAGGTCCAAAGATCCGCCTCGCTCGATTTATAGATGGCCCACACGAGTTGGCCCGTGGAGATATTTTCACTATTACTACTGACGAGGTCGAGGGCACAAAAGAGAAGTGCGGAACCACCTACAAAGGTCTAGCCGGAGATTGCAAACCAGGTGATCGCATCCTGATTGACGACGGCAAAGTCACTGTCGAAGTTGTTGAAGTCAACGGCAACGATGTTGTGACCAAGGTTGTTCAACCAGGATTTGTTAGTAACAACAAGGGAATCAACCTCCCAGGCGTAGCGGTTTCCGTACCGGCACTTTCCGAGAAGGATATGGATGATCTGCGTTGGGGTCTGCGCGCAGGGGCAGATTTCATCGCCCTCTCCTTCGTCCGCAATGCCAAGGACATCGATGACGTTCATCGCATCATGGATGAAGAAGGTATTCGCCGCCCCGTGATCGCGAAGATTGAGAAGCCACAAGCTGTAGACAACTTGGAAGAGATCGTCGCGGCATTCGATGGAATTATGGTTGCCCGCGGCGACCTAGGCGTTGAGATGCCGATCGAAGAGGTTCCTCTTGTTCAAAAGCGTTGCATCGCCTTAGCCCGTGCTTCGGCAAAGCCGGTCATCGTGGCAACCCAGATGCTGGATTCAATGATTACCAATTCAACTCCAACCCGCGCCGAAGCAACTGACTGCGCCAACGCGGTGCTAGATGGCGCCGACGCCTTGATGCTCAGCGGTGAAACTTCAGTAGGAGCATTCGCTATCGAAGCGGTTGCAACCATGGCCCGCATCATCGCCCGCACCGAAGAGGCGATGCTCGATCAGATCGCTCCCATGAAGCACAACCCAGCAACCAAGGGTGGAGCTATCACCAAGGCCGCCAAGGAAGTTGGCGAGATTGTCGGCGCTAAGTACCTGGTCGCCTTTACCCAGAGCGGTGATTCAGCTCGTCGCATCTCCCGTTTACGCTCGGCAATTCCAATTTTGGCCCTCACCCCAGAGGTCCCGGTCTACAACCAACTCGCGCTCTCCTGGGGCGTTGAATCTCTGATTACCCCAGTCGTCAGCCATACAGATGAGATGGTGAAGCAGGTAGATGCACTCTTAATTGAATCTGGACGCGTCTCCAAGGGCGAGCCTGTCATCATCATTGCTGGTGCCCCTCCAGGAATTCCTGGTTCCACCAATGCCCTTCGCGTCCATATCGTGGGCGATGCCATTGATGGAGTAGCGCCCGCTTACCGTAGCTAACCGATATTTAGGAAAGCGCTCACCAGTTATACTCTGAACTTCCTTCGCGCCGCCTCGAACTGAGACGGAAGCGGGGGAGAAAGCCTCGGTACTCCAACG
>Ga0208872_1001774_pt1 | contig 12951 bp, 11 predicted proteins | sample CryBogCBH12Aug08_FD_185508 | JGI IMG/M metagenome (GOLD analysis project Ga0208872, IMG submission 185508) | Freshwater microbial communities from Crystal Bog, Wisconsin, USA - CBH12Aug08 (SPAdes) | ecosystem: Environmental > Aquatic > Freshwater > Lake | place: Crystal Bog, Wisconsin, USA...
CGACCACTCCAGAAGTCGGCGCAACAAAGAGACATCCGATATGGGTCAAAATATCTGTGGCCGGGTAGTCGTGGTGATACCTCGAATAGGTGTACTTACAACCTTTGACGGGGAACGCGTATGTGGGCGCAGCGTGCGATATCGGTGTCGATACACCTACCACCAGCAGCGCAAGTGCCATTACTTTGGAGAGGGTTCGCATACCCCGTACGATACGCAGGTACTTGCGGGGCGAAAGCCGCGCCACGGTATTGAGGCAATAGCTCAGTTGGTTAGAGCCCCGAACTCATAATTCGGTCGTCGTAGGTTCAAGTCCTACTTGCCTCACTTTGTGCAATATCTGACCGAGTAGCTTCGAATACCTGTAAATGGCCATGGAGCATCGCACCAGTTATCCAGCAAATTAAATCTTTTCTTTTCTACCTGGAGCCTGAATAATTTGTCTATGCGCAAATCAATCTCCATCTTTGCAGCCACTGCACTACTCACCACGGTGGCATCAACGACCCTCGCAGGGCAACCTCCAAAGATCGGAACGCAGTGTCTTAGAGCCAATCAAACTTTAAGTATTGGTGGATACAAGTATGTATGTCAAAAGTCGGGAAAGAAATACGTCTGGTCCAAAGGTGTAAAAGTAGCGCAGAGACCGAATTCTTCTAGTAGCAAACCAATGCCTTCGGCATCCCCTTCATCAACTGTCACCCCAATAGATTCAAGTAAACCTGTTGAATTGCAAAATTGCCCGCTCAATAGTCCATGGGCCATCGGTTACACGATTGACTTAAAAAAATTGATCTATTTGAGCTGCGGACCAGATGGACATTGGCATCCGCAAGATAATGCTCCAACCATAAATCAGATTACCGGCCAACCCAATTCGACTCCCTCTCCCACTCCTTCAAAGATTGCATTAACGTATCCAGAGGGTTCCGGTAACCCTAATCCACCAAGCTACCCAGAGACAGATGCGAGTCGGTACATCCAAAACTTAATCAACAATGTCGACTTAAATAAATCAACCAACACATCCACGATTAATCTCATAGCGGAACCCGGAAATAATGGACCTTATGTAGATATAGCAAAGAATGGTGTTGCTGCAGCGTTAAAATTTTATTCGGCGCTCGGACTAAACATTCCCAAGAATGTGATTAACGTGGTTCTGGGAAGGACTCAGGATTGGTCGTATAAGACAGTTGATGGCTTGTATCACTGCGTAGATAGCAATTTTCAATTCACTGGTGGGTACGCAATTTGCCCTAGCCCGACTAGCCCTGCAGTCATTTATACAAATTTAGTTTCAGGGACGATCCACACTCCCAATCCCGATCCCAACACAGACTTGACGCATGTTATCGAAACTTCTGACTGGGCTGCGGACTTTGCACACGAAACTTTTCACGTCTTCCAAAATGCCTATCCAACTAATCTTCCTGACTCGTTCCCTCTCTGGGTCGGAGAAGGTTCAGCACAACTCTTTGGCTATATGACGGGCGCTTTGATGAGCAAAGGTGCGATCACATACAATCAAGAAGTCGAGAAATATCTGGATTGGCAACATAACGTTCAATCAACTTGCAATGGACCAATAGATCAGATGCAACCCCCATGCAACTACACTCAAGGGTTATTTGTAACAGAATTCTTTATAAGCAAATTCGGCATAGGTGGTTTTGACAAGTTGTTGCACGGCTCCTATGGGGCTACATACAGCCAGCAATTTCTAAATGCGACAGGTGAATCTGTTTCTCAGTTCAACCAAGAAGCGGACCAAGCATTGCGCGCAAGGGGCTGGGAGAAATAACGACAAACTCCAATTGCTAAACGGACTGAATCCATTAGAGACCGAAGTCCTCAAGTGTCCACGAAGTAAAGAGGCTCACGTTAGGTTTGCAACCAAAGTCGCAGAACATTAGGTAGCTGCCAGCGATGAAAACGCGGTGCTAGATATGTGTTGTGATATCGTGCAATGGTGATTGAATCTTCAACAACTAATTCCGTATCGCCTCGCTATAAGTGGATCGCCCTTACCAATACAACTCTTGGTATTTTCATGGCGACGATTAATTCATCCATCATTTTGATTTCGTTGCCCGCAATCTTTCGCGGAGTGGGAATCAACCCGCTCTCCCCCGGCAATGTTGGGTATCTGCTCTGGTTGTTGCAGGGCTATATGTTGGTGACCGCGGTCTTGGTTATCAGCCTCGGTCGGATTGGCGACATCTTTGGTCGCGTCCGCATTTATAACCTCGGTTTCCTTGTCTTCTCAATCGCATCGATCTTGTTGGCACTCGACCCCTTCCACGAGAGCAAGGGCGCGCTCTGGCTTGTGATCTGGCGATTGGTACAAGGCGTGGGTGGAGCGATGCTCTTCGCTAACTCCTCTGCCATCATCGCTGACGCATTCCCGGTCGAACAACGTGGCCTTGCAATTGGAATCAATCAGGTCGCAGCAATCGGTGGATCCTTTATTGGTCTGATCGCCGGAGGCCTGCTCTCAATTGGTGATTGGCGTCTGGTCTTCTGGGTCTCTGTTCCATTTGGATTCTTCGGAACCATCTGGGGTTACATCAGCCTCAAAGACAACGGTAAGCGTGCGCACGCCACCATCGACTGGTGGGGCAATCTGACCTTCGCACTTGGACTTACCTCACTGCTCGTTGCAATGGTTTATGGAATCCAGCCGTATCACGGCGGCACTATGGGATGGACAGCTCCAAAAGTATTGCTTGGTTTCGCACTCTCCATCATCTTCCTGATCGCCTTCTTCATTATCGAAGCCAAAGTCGATCACCCAATGTTCAACCTTCACCTCTTTAAGATTCGTGCATTTGCGATGGGATCTGGCGCTGGGTTCTTGGCAGCCACCGCTCGCGGTGGATTGCAGTTCATGTTGATTATCTGGTTGCAGGGAATCTGGTTGCCGATCCACGGATATGCCTATGACGCGACTCCACTCTGGGCGGGCATCTACCTCTTGCCACTCACCCTTGGTTTCTTAATCGCCGGTCCTGTCAGCGGCTGGATCTCAGATCGCCACGGCGCACGTCTACTCTCCACCACCGGAATGCTTATATTCGGTGGAAGCTTCGTTGGACTACTCCTTGTCCCAACTAACTTCCACTACCTCTGGTTTGCACTACTCGTTCTGCTCAATGGAATTGGCGGCGGAATGTTCTCTGCCCCTAATGCCACGGCAGTAATGAATAGCGTTCCCGCCGAAAGTCGCGGAAGCGCAGCAGGAATCCAGGCTGCATTCATGAACTCCGGAATGGTTCTCTCCATTGGAATCTTCTTCTCATTGATGATCGTTGGGTTAAGTCGCGCACTTCCAACTTCGATGTATGCAGGGTTAACAGCAAATGGAGTTTCGGCAGCGCAAGCCCACCAGATCGCAAACCTTCCTGTCGTGGGAAGTCTCTTTGCATCCTTCCTGGGATACAACCCACTTCAGAGTTTGCTGGGAAGCCAAGCATCTACACATGTAACAAATCAGCAGTGGGCGACGCTTACCGGCAAGCACTTCTTCCCCAACCTGATTTCACAACCATTCCATCATGGACTTGTGATTGTTTTCTCAATGGCGTTAGCAATGGCCCTGATCGGCGCAGTCTTTAGCGCATTGCGCGGCTCGCGCTATCTTCATGATGTACATGGCAAGAAGCACTAACCCACTGTTCTATTCTTAAGGCATGTCAGAATTAACGATTGATGCTGTCAAGGCACGTTGGAACGATGTGCTTGACGCCGTCCTCGAAACTGACCGAATCGCATGGCTCGCCTTCTTCGATGCACGCCTGGTCAGCATCGAGGGTGGTGTGCTTACTCTTAACTTTAGCGATCCCCAAAAATTCAGCGGGGACCACAACTTCTCCATGGCTCGAAACCCACGCCACATCGCGCTCTTGCAAGAGAAGTTTGCCGAAATATTCGGTGTGGCGATTGAGGTCCGCGAAGTATGAAGCGCACCATCATTGTTCTTGGCTTAGCCCTTGCTATGGTCTCCAACCTTGCATCGGCAAGTACTCCCCTAGCCAAGATCGACGCGCTCGGCCCTGGTTCGCGCATCCATGGCATGGACATTAGTTATTACCAACATCCAGGTAATTCAACGATCGATTTCAACAAGATGTACTCCGCTGGCATCCGCTTCGTGATCATCAAAGGCGGTGACACCATTGACGCTTACGACGCGCAAGCGGTGAAGTACATGCTCCCCGATCGCAAAGCCGCGCAAGCCGCCCACCTCTACACCTCGTTTTACTACTACGCCTATCTTCCAAATTCCAACAGCCAAGATTTGATCGTCAAAGATGCGAAGGCCCAGGCCCAAAAAGTTATCTGGAGAATCGCATCCTTAGGAGGGTATGGCCGTCGCGACCTTCCCGTAGCACTCGACCTTGAAAATAATTGCATCTCCTACATCACTGGAAACTGCGTGCGCTACGCAAACCCAGCCAGCGTGACGCTCTGGGCACAGACTTGGCTGGACACCGTCGCAGCAGCAACAGGCAAGAAACCATTTATTTATAGCTACGCACAATTCTTAGAAAATGCGATGGCGCGCTCTGTTGCCCTGCGCCAATATCCACTCTGGCTTGCGCACTACTCGGTAAACCCTGCGGTCACCACTAACCAACCCAATGCAAAGACCGTTGGTTGCTATGCCAGTTCATGGACCAATCAAGATTGCACCGCGCAATGGCAGATCTGGCAATACACCTCATGCGGCATTGCAGGTAAATACGGTGTTCCCGGCACACGTGTTGACCTCAATGTCTTCTACGGCAATAACAACGACTTCATGAAGCTGGTTCGCGGAACCTGGCAGCCGGATAACTCGCAGATGCTTCCCTTCAACGAGCCAACGGCAATCTCTATCACTGCACAATCGGCCAAAACATCGGCCGACCCCGTGCTCTTTTACGTCAATGTTGTTCGCCCTGATCAAAGCCCAGTTGTCACTGGAACAGTTGCCTACGCACCCGCTTCATCTCTCATGTCGGCGGGTAAACAAAGCATCATACGAAATTCATCTGGTTCCTGGTTGATCAGCATCACGGGAATTCCCGCTGGAAATTACGTGGGAGCAATTAATTTCACCGATCCGACTGGTACAGAAGCCGCCGCTCAGATCCCTGTGGTCTTCACCGTTGCCCAAGCCCCAACCCCCTCTCCAAGCCCCGTCGTTACAAAGCCAAGTACTCCCTCCCCAACTCCAGTTCCAAAACCAAAGCCGGTTCCCGTCGATTCCTGCGCAGGTCAAATAAGAAATTAACGCTCGTAAAGTAGGCTGACACCATGACAAGAATCTTGGTGACTGGTGGCGCTGGATATGTTGGATCAACTGCAACGGCAATTTTGGCCGATCGCGGCTATGAAGTAGTCGTCTTCGATGACCTCTCGATGGGTCACGCGGATGCCGTTGACCCACGTGCAACCCTTATCGAGGGCACTCTCCTAGACCCAGATGCACTTCGCGCCGCACTTGTCGGTTGCGAAGCGGTCATTCACTTCGCCGGAAAGTCACTCGTCGGTGAGTCAGTCGAAAAACCAGATCTCTATCACCACGTCAACGTCGATGGAACCGCAAACCTCTTGGATGCAATGGCTATCCACGGTATTGACAAGATCGTCTTCTCATCTTCTGCTGCGACCTACGGTCAACCAGTTGATGATCCCATCACCGAAGAATCAGTTGCTGCGCCAACAAATCCATACGGCGCATCAAAGCTTGCAATCGACAAGATGATTACAGCCCGCGGAATTAGTGCGATCTCACTTCGTTACTTCAACGTCGCCGGTGCTTATAAGTCTCAGAACGGTTGGTTGGCAGAACGCCACAACCCTGAAACCCATTTGATTCCGCTGGTTCTGCGCGCGACCGAAGAGAACCCACTAAAAATCTTTGGAACCGATTGGGATACAAAGGATGGAACCTGCATCCGCGATTACGTGCACGTCGTTGATTTGATCGAAGCGCACATCTTGGCGCTCGATGCCCTAAAGCCTCACGTCCACGAGATCGTGAACCTCGGAAGCGGCGGCGGTTACTCGGTGCGCGAAGTTATCTCTGTTGCATCAAAGGTTTTGGGTCGTCCAGTTCCTGCAGTCGAAAGCCCACGTCGCGCCGGAGATCCTGGCACGCTTGTTGCATCCATCGTGAAAGCCAAGACTCTGCTCGGATGGGAACCCACCCGAGATCTAGAGACGATGATTAGTGATGCAGTTAGTTCGCAGGCTCAATAGAGCGAACTTCAACCCCACCGATTGCATTCAGAACTTCTAGAAGATCAGTTGGATCACTACCTGGAATCGCGACTGTGATGTCATCGATTCCTTTTCCGGATTCGCTCTTCACTGTTACTAATGAGCGAATATCGCCACCAGCAAAACCGATAGCCGAAGCTACTGCGCCGAGTGAACCGGGACGATCTGGGAGAGCGATCTGCATCTTGAAAATAGCCATGTTTTAAGCCGTCACAATCGAGTTGCCTTGAATAGCAACCTTGTAGGTATCTAGCGGCCGAGGAGGTGGACCTCCAAGGACTTTGCCCCCATTGGCAGGGTCGAATTTACCACCATGACATGGGCAGTCGAGGGTGTTATCCGCCGAGTTATAACCGACAGTGCAGCCTTGATGAGTACAGATCATCGAGTAAGCAAAGACACCAACCTTGGTTCTAAAGAGGATCGCAGGATTTCCATCTGGATCGGTGAATTGCATATTAGATCCGATAGGAAATTTTGCGAGATCGACAATTTTTGAACCTGTAGTTGGTACAGGAATCTTCTTCTTCAAACTTCCAGCAGCGAGCGCAGCAATCACCGCAGTGACACCAACGCCGATCATCTGAACAACTTCACGACGATCCTTGAGATTTGGAATAGGACTCTTACGTGCCCGGGCTCCTGCCTCTTTTCGAACGAGGAAGAAGAGCGCGATCCACATAGCGAGGTAGGCAGTATCGCTTCCAAGGAAGTATGGATAGACATGCCAGGTGACCGAGAGCCACAAGATGAGTGAGACCGACGCTCCCCCGATGATCGCGGCTTGTAGTGCGACACCCGTGAGGACTGCGATTCCAATGGCGAGTTCACCGAGCAAGATCATCCAGCCGGCCAGGGTGGCATGCTCAATCATGTGCTTCAAGATGAAACCGATAGGTGAGTTCTTTACGAATCCGGTGATCTGGGCGCCGATATAGCCCGATGAGCCCTTATTGAAGAATTGAGCGTCAGATGCCTTCTGGAGGCCTCCGTAGAGCCAAGTTCCGCCAAGCATGAGGCGAAGTACGCGGGTTCCGGTTGATTGTGTACGCCATGAATCACGTATAGAAAAGCGAGCCATTATGTCCCTTCGGTATGGACGTGAGCATACCGACCCAACCTGAATATTGAGGAGCTCTGGAATCTCGCGGGATTGTTAGGCGAGAAATGAGGAGCTCCCTGACTTGGACTCGAACCAAGAACCTGCCGATTAACAGTCGGCTGCTCTGCCAATTGAGCTATCAGGGACTATCTAGAAACCAGGGTGACTAGAGAGGGAATCCTAGCAAGATCGGGCGATTTGGCTAAATCAGCGCTCTTAGAGATCCCCTACCGCCAGGTCCTTCTGGGCACGGCGCAGGGCCTCTTTGGCCACTAAAGCCCCAAATATCTCGTTGTAGCGATCGCCCTCTTCGACGGGATTGATCCGCTGCAGGGTCGATTTAATTTCGGCGATATCTCGGCTCAGGGCCACCTCGCGAAGGCGGGCAATGATGCTTGAAACATAGCGCTCTGAAACCTCACCGTCGGTGCGGATCGGCTCCACGATTAATTCGGTGATAAGGCCACGCAGATTCTCATCTTCGGTTCGCTCAAGCAGTGACGTCACATTCATCTCTGGAAGTGAATCAATCTTCGCACGCACCTCTGCATAGGGCGGATACGAGAATGCATTTGCTTCGATCTCACTCCACCCAGGTGCGAGTTCTGATGCCTGCAACTTCGCTTTCAATACTTCGCGCTCGAGCATCAAGAGTGGATCTGAAAGATTGACCGCCATCGGTGGTGCATCTGGCAATGGGGTATTGCTCTTACCTGCAACGCGCTTTACTGCAGCAGATACAACATCGACTTCCATTCCGAGCCATCCCGCAACTAAGCGAATATATTCGGGGCGAAGTGAGGCATCGCGAATCTTGCCGACAAGAGGCGCAACTTGGTTGAGCGCACTTACGCGGCCTTCAGCTGTTGCAACGTCATATTGCTTAATCACACTGCGCATAGCGAATTCAAAGAGTGGAACCCGGCGCGCAATCAGATCGCGTACTGCAATATCTCCACCTGATTGGCGAAGTTCGCATGGATCCATACCTGATGGCTCGACTGCAACAAAAGTCTGCGCCACAAATTTCTGATCGTCATCGAATGCTTTGAGAGCAGCGTTCTGTCCTGCAGCATCGCCATCAAATGTGAAGATGACTTCGCCTCTAAAGGCGTCGTCATCCATCAGCAACCTGCGGATGATGCGGATGTGGTCATCACCAAATGCAGTTCCGCATGTTGCAACCGCGGTGGTGATTCCGGCCAGGTGCGCGGCCATCACATCGGTGTAACCCTCAACGATGACAACCTGACGCTTCTTGGCGATCTCTTTCTTCGCCATATCTAGGCCATACAAAATCTGTGACTTCTTGTAGATCGGCGTCTCCGATGTATTTAAATACTTCGGACCTTGATCTTTCTCATCGCTCGCCAATTTGCGCGCGCCAAATCCAACGATGTCACCTGAAATATCTTTGATCGGCCAGACCAAGCGGTTGCGATAGCGATCGATCAGACCACCACGGCTTCCCTCTTTGGTAAGTCCAGCGAGGTTTAACTCTTCATCCTTATAGCCAAGTCCGCGCAGGTGCTTGTAGAGCGCATCCCACTCATCAGGGGCGTAGCCAACTCCGAAGAGGTCAGCCGCGGTCTTATCGAATCCGCGTCCGGTCAGAAATTCACGTCCTACTTGGGCAGGACCTGGAAGTCCGAGTTGTTCACGATAGAACTCTGCAGCTGCGGTATTTGCAGCGACTAGGCGCGAGCGGTTGATCCCGCTTCCAGCACTTGGTCCTGAAGAGTCGTAATGGAGTTGGTAGCCAATGCGTTCGGCAAGGCGTTCCACCGTCTCGGTGAAGGAGAGATGATCGATCTTCATAAGGAAGTTGATGACATCCCCACCCTGGCCGCAACCAAAGCAGTGGAAGTAACCCTTGGATGGGGTTACATGAAAGGAAGGACTCTTCTCATCGTGAAAAGGGCAGAGGCCCTTCTTCTGTCCCCCGCCAGCGCCTTTGAGTTGAACAAAGTCCCCGATGACATCGTCAATCGGGCTATGTTCACGGACGTAGGTAACGTCCTCATCTCTAATGCGGCCAGCCATATGGCTATCTTAGGCTTCCGAGCTTGGCGTGCAGCGCGTAAGCCCCTGGATCGGTGAGCGAAGCGACCTGATCCACCACTACCCGCAGTTTCTGCTGGTGAGTAGAGGCACGCTTCCAATCATCGAGGAAGAACGAGTCGAGTGAGGCCGGCGCTTGGGCCAAGACCATCTCAACCAATTCCTTAATAACTACTTGCTGCTCGGCATAGCGCTCTTGGGATGCGGCGGCATTGATGACATAGAAGGTTGCGATCGATTTAAGTATTGCCACTTCGATGCGCTGTGCGCGTGGGACAACGAGGTTTGCGTTGTAACGAGTCAGTGGTCCATCACCATATTGATCGCGGGTTGCAGATTCTGCAGCTAGGGCGAAGCGACCAACGAGTTGTGATGCAAGATCTTTAAGGCGAGCGAGGTGGCGATGAGAACCATCGTAATTCTTTGGCCAGCAGGACAAAGATTGCAAAGCGATCAAGGCCTCCGCTGCCTCTTGCTCGGTCATATCGCTCATGTATGAACTTTGAGCGACGTTAAATAGTTCTGTGACATCTTCAGTCAGGTTCTCGAGTTTCACATGGCCTGTAACAAGTGCATCCTCTAAATCATGAACGCTGTAGGCGACATCGTCAGACCAATCCATGATCTGAGCTTCCATTGATTGGCGACCAGCAGGCGCACCGATGCGGACCCAATTGAAAATCTCTTGATCATCGTCATAGACACCGAACTTGCGATTGTTGATCGCGCGTGGCCAGGGATATTTTGTGGCCGCATCGAGCGATGCACGGGTGAGATTCAAACCAACGCTTCGTCCGGTTTCATCAACCGTTTTAGCTTCGAGGCGAACCAACAAACGAAATGATTGTGCGTTACCTTCAAAGCCTCCACACTCTTTCGAGACGGCGTTCAATGCATCTTCGCCATTGTGTCCAAATGGTGGGTGGCCGATGTCGTGCGCCAGGCAGGCGCCTTCCATCAGATCCGGATCTGCGCCCAGCGCCCATCCGAGTTCGCGGCCGACTTGAGCGCACTCGAGTGAATGCGAAAGACGAGTACGGGGAAAATCAGCGAGCCATGGAACAGCCACTTGGGTCTTGGCGGCGAGACGGCGCAGCGCGAAGGAGTGGATGATGCGGGCGCGATCTCTCGCGAATTCGGTACGGCCCAGGCGTTTGGCTGGTTCGCTCAAGAAACGATCGCGATCGCTCTGGCTATAACCAGGTGACTCCACTGCTTGCCTAAGAACCATAAGAGGCTAAGTCTATTTCCTTCATTGGTCCTATTTCTTTATCTGATCGCTGAGGTGGATTCCAAAGCGTCCTACGGTCTCATAGGCCAGATATGCGCTGGTCTCGCGGAAGATGTACTTAAATCCAGTCGACGCGAGCGAACCGGGGCCGCTTCTTGCCGGGGTACACGTTGCACTGACTCCCAAGTCCTTGGCCTCGGCCATCGCTCGATAGCAGTGATACGGGTCGGTCGAGATGATGATGCTCTTGAGGTTATGCAATTTCATGTAACTGACGTAGGCGACTGTCGAGGTCAAGGTGTCCTTGCCGACCGGCAGTGCCACAACATGGTTCTTTGAGACGTGCTGGGCAATCAGAGCGTTACGGCTAGCAGCTGCCTCGGTTGAAAGGTCGCCCTTCTGTCCCCCACCTACGGTGATGATGAGCGGAGCAAGACCTGATTCGTAGGCGAGCCGGGCTTGGGTAATTCTCTCGGCCAAGATGGGCGTCGGGGTTCCGTTATCTTGCGCAGCGCCTAAGACGACGATCGCATCGCTCTGCTGGATCGCAGGGTGGTGCGCGGTCCACCAAATTTGAATCGCAACATAGAGCGGAACGATGATTACCAGAATAATGAGGCCAGTAATTATTCGACGCAGGATTTTAAAGAGGAACACAATCAGCCACCAGAAACTGCATCATCGATACTGATCGATGCAAATTCATCTGGATCATTGAGCCATCCATCTGGAAGATGTACCGCGCGCCCATGGCTGCGACGACCGCGTGGTGACTCAGCAATCTGGGTGGGGTAAGGCTGATCTTCTAACTGCGAGAGCAAGTACTCGAGTTCACCAAGGGAAGAAACCATTCCAAAACCCGCGCGCAATTCGCGAGGAACAGAGAAGCCCTTGAGATACCAGGCCATGTGCTTGCGCAGATCGCGCATCGCACGTCCTTCGCTCTCAAAGAACTCAACGAGCAATTCACCGTGGCGATACATAACCTGGCGCACCTCAAAGAGTGAAGGAAGAGCTGGACTCTCTTCGCCATTAAAAGCTGCAACTAAATCTGCAAACAACCATGGGCGTCCAAGACATCCGCGACCGACGACTACTCCGGCGCATCCAGTCTCTTGCACCATGCGAACTCCGTCAGCACCTGACCAGATATCTCCGTTGCCAAGAACTGGAACACTGGTTGGTGCTAAATGCTCGACGAGCGTTGCAATGCGTGACCAATCGGCTTGGCCTTCATACATCTGCTCGGCGGTACGCGCGTGAAGCGCTACCCATGCAACACCAAGATCGGCGGCAGACTTTGCTGCATCTAGATAGGTATGGTGATCGCTATCGATTCCGACGCGCATCTTTACCGTGACAGGAATTCCATACTTAGCTGCAGCCTTGACCGATGACTCAACAATCGCGCTAAAGAGTTTGCGCTTATAAGGAAGCGCTGCTCCCCCACCACGGCGAGTTACTTTTGGAACTGGGCAACCAAAATTGAGATCAATGTGGTCGGCTAAATCTTCAGAGCCAAGCAAGTCGATTGCTTTGCCTACGACAACGGGATCCACTGCATAAAGTTGCACCGAACGAGGAGTTTCACCGACGCCAGGAGTAATAAGACGCATCGTCTCTGGGTGGCGCTCGATCAAGGCCCGCGCTGTCACCATCTCTGAGACAAAGAGGCCTGCACCTTGTTCGCGGCACAGCGTTCTAAAGGCAGAGTTAGTGATTCCAGCCATCGGAGCAAGCACAACAGGGGTATCCAAGACCACTTCATTGTTCGCGAACTGCCCATTGTTGATGGGCAGGCGAAGTGGAGCGATCTTGGTAATCACGAAATTAAGCCCCGAGTAGGCGTGGTGCGAGCCAGGCTTGCACCTGATCAATGCCGATGCGCTCTTGCGCCATGGTGTCGCGGTCGCGAATGGTGACGGCATTGTCTTCTAGTGACTCGAAATCGATGGTGATGCAATACGGAGTACCGATCTCATCTTGGCGACGGTAACGACGGCCGATTGCACCCGCATCATCGAAGTCGACTGACCAGTTCTTGCGAAGCTCTGCAGCGAGATCGCGCGCCTTAGGCGAGAGATCGGCGTTACGTGAGAGCGGAAGAACTGCAACCTTGATCGGAGCAAGGCGGTGGTCGAGTTTCATGACCGCACGCTTCTCCATCTCACCCTTGGAGTTTGGAGCTTCATCTTCTGTGAAAGCATCCATCATGAAGGTGAGTGTGCAACGGTCAACACCAGCCGCAGGTTCGATGACATATGGAGTCCAACGCTCGTTCTTCTCC
>Ga0208872_1001775_pt1 | contig 12942 bp, 15 predicted proteins | sample CryBogCBH12Aug08_FD_185508 | JGI IMG/M metagenome (GOLD analysis project Ga0208872, IMG submission 185508) | Freshwater microbial communities from Crystal Bog, Wisconsin, USA - CBH12Aug08 (SPAdes) | ecosystem: Environmental > Aquatic > Freshwater > Lake | place: Crystal Bog, Wisconsin, USA...
ATGCTGGCGAAGTTTTTGCCGAGTGGAAAGCCAAGCCCGACAAGGTGATTTATTGAGGCGCCGCCGCGAAAGCAGTTTCGCCTTGCGCGGGGCAGGGCGGTTGTTACGCTTTTGTCACGTTCATCCGCCAGTCCGGCGGGTTTTCTTTTTTAACCGGCAATTTAGGCAAATATTTTACCTGTGAAAATTTTCAGCGGCACGGCCAATCAATCCCTCGCGATCGCCATCTGCAAATCAATCGGCTGCGAACTCGGCAAAATCACCATCTCGCCGTTTCCCGACGGTGAGACGTTTGTGAAGATCGAGGAAAATGTGCGTGGCGAAGACATCTTCATCATTCAGCCCACGTCGCCACCGACGAATCATAATTTGATGGAGCTGTTCATCATTATGGATGCGCTGCGCCGCGCGAGTGCCAAGCGCATCACGGCGGTCATGCCGTTCTACGGCTACGCGCGCCAAGATCGCAAAGACCAGCCGCGCGTGCCCATCACCGCGAAGCTCGTCGCCAATCTTTTGGTCGCCGCCGGTGCGAATCGCGTGTTGACGATGGATTTGCACGCGCAGCAGATTCAAGGATTTTTTGACATCCCGGTGGATCATCTTTATGCCGCGCCGGTGATGTATGAATATTTGAAGAAGAAAAATTTGACGAACCTCGTGGTAGTCAGCCCGGACGCCGGCGGCATCAAGATGGCGCACGCCTATTCGCAGACGCTGGACGCGGAACTCGCCATCGTCGCCAAGCGCCGCAAGAGCGCGACGGAAGTGGAGAGCATGGCGGTCATCGGCGAAATCGAGGGCAAGAATGTTTTGCTGGTGGATGATTTGACGGAAACCGCCGGCACGCTCACGCAGGCGGCGGCGATTCTCAAAACCAAAGGCGCAATGAATGTGATGGCCTGCGTTTCGCACGCGCTGCTCAACGACACGGGCATCGAAAGATTACGCAAATCGGCTATTGACGAATTGATAACAACTGATACAGTCCAACGCCCTGCGATTGACGGCGTAAAAATAACAACGCTGTCGGTGGCGGGATTGTTGGGCGAGGCGATCAAACGGATCCATAGCAATTCGTCGGTGAACTCACTGTTTGAGTTCAAAGGCGGCAGGACCAGTTGAGAGAGCTGTCCGCAAGAACAATTTAATAAAATGAAATCAGTTCCCTTGAAAGCGTTTCCGCGCACGCTCGTGCAGCGCGGTGCGGTAAAAAAACTTCGTGCCTCCGGCCGCGTGCCCGCGACCATCTACGGCGGCCAGAACAAGCCGCAAAACATCGAAGTTATTCACGACGACATTGACGACATCCTGCACCATTCGGCTTCCGAAAATGTGCTGGTGGATTTGTCCCTCGAAAACGACCCGCGTGCCAAGCGCCTCGCGCTGGTGCAGGAAATCCAGCACCATCCGTTGAGCGCCAAAGTGCTGCACGTTGACTTCCATGAAGTCTCGGCCAGCGAGAAGATTACCATTTCCGTTCCAGTCGAAACGACCGGCGAAGCGGCGGGCGTCAAGACCGGCGGCGGTTCGCTCACCCACGTTTTGTTGAAGCTCAAAGTCCGTGCGTTGCCGAAAGATTTGCCCGAGCAGATCACGATTGACGTGACCGCGCTGGAAATCGGTAAGTCCATTCACCTCGGCGAGATTGTGCCGCCGGCGGGTGTGGAAATTCTGGGCGACAAGCATTTGACCGTCGTGTCCGTGGCCGCACCGCGTGCCGAAGAAGAAGTGGCGGCGACCGCCGCGGCTCCGGCGGCTGGCGATGTCGAGATGACGAAAGAGAAAAAGGAAGACGGCACCGAAGGCGCCGCTCCGGCCGCCAAGGACGCGAAAGCGCCCGCCGGCGACAAGAAGGCCGAGGCCAAGCCCGAAGCCAAGGCCGAGAAGAAGAAGTAATTTACGCGGCGCAAGCCGTCCCCGCGCATGGAGCCGATGCACCTTATTGTGGGGCTGGGCAATCCCGGCGCGGATTACGCAAAGACGCGGCACAACGCCGGTTTTCTCCTCGTCGAGAAACTGGCGGCGCAGTGGAAGGCCGGTTGGAACAGCGAGCGCAAGTTCGTTGCCCGAATGGCGAAAGCCGATTGCGGCGGAAAAAAAGTTCTGTTGTGCGAGCCGCAGACGTTCATGAATTTGAGCGGCGAGGCGGTGGCGGCGGTGCAGCAGTTTTACCAGTTGCCGCTGGGAAATATTTTGGTAGTCGTGGACGATGCGGATTTGCCCTTGGGCGAAATCCGGTTGCGACCCGGCGGCGGCAGCGGCGGGCATCACGGACTGGAATCCGTGGCGCAGCATCTCGGTTCGAAGGAATACGCGAGATTGCGAATCGGAATCGGGCGCAAAAATGAAGCGCGGCAGATTACCGGCCATGTGCTCGGTAAATTTAGCGCCGAGGAAAATGCGCTGTTGGAAAAAGTTTTGGAACGGGCGGCGGGTCAGCTTGAATGCTGGTTGACCGCCGGTTTGCAGAAGGCAATGAATCAATTTAACGGGGTGGTCAGCCCCACGAACGAATAATGAAAAAATACGAAGGTCTGTTCATCCTGAACACAGCAGGCAAAGAAGAAGGCGTGAAAGACGCCCTCGACAAGATTTCCAACGAAATCACCGCCGTCGGCGGCAAAATCGAAACCGTGCAGAAAATGGAACGCAAGCCGTTCGCGCGCGTCGCGGACAAGCGCCACGCTTCCGGCTTCTATGCCAATGTCATTTTTGACGCCACGCCCGCTGTGGTCGCGCAGTTGCAGAACAAGTTCAAGTTGAACGAGGACGTGTTCCGCGTGCTCTTCACGATTGCGCCCGCACCCAAAGCCGCGAAGTAATTCGCCGCAAATTTTATGGCCAGCTTCAACAAAGTCATCCTAATGGGCAACCTGACGCGCGATCCCGAATTGCGCTACACGCCCAAAGGCACGGCCATCGCCAAGATTGGCCTTGCGGTCAATCGCGTTTGGACGAATGAAGCTGGCGAGAAAAAGGAAGAAGTCACTTTTGTTGACGTGGATGTTTTTGGCCGCACCGCTGAGAATGTCGGCCAATACATGCGCAAAGGCCGTCCGATCATGATTGAAGGCCGGCTCAAGCTCGACCAGTGGGACGACAAGGCCACGGGTGCGAAACGCAGCAAGCTCGGCGTGATTGCCGAGACCGTTCAATTTCTCGGCAGCGCTCCCGGTGCCGGTGAAGGTGGTGGCGCTCCGTCCGCGCCCGCCGCTCCGCGCGTCCAGCGTCCCGCGCCGGCCGCCGCGCCCGCCGCCGATCCCGTCGAAGGCGACGGCCCGCCCGAAAGTGACGACGTTCCGTTCTGATTTTTAACCGCAGCAATTTATATTTTTTGTATGGCAAAAACTGAAGTCATCCTTACCCAGCACATCGTCGGTCTCGGCGGTGAATCCGATCAGGTTCGCGTCGCCGCCGGCTACGCGCGCAACTACCTTTATCCGCAGCGTCTCGCCATCCCGGTGAGCGGGGCGAACAAGCGCCACCTCGAATCGCTCAAGCAAAAGCGTGCCGAGCGCGAGGCGCATGAGTTCAACCACATGACCGATCTCGCCAAGGCGTTGCAGAAGCTGGTCTGCGTCATCAAGGTCAAGACCGGCGAGGACGGCAAGCTGTTCGGTTCCGTCACGGCGGGCACGATTGCCGACGAGCTCAAGCACCAGTTCGACATCGCGCTCGACAAGAAAAAGATTCATCTGGAACACGCCATCCGCCAGTTGGGCGAATTCGATGTGGATTTGCACCTGCACCACGACGTGAATGGTTCACTCAAGGTTCGCGTGGAAAGCACCACGCCCATCGCCGCGCCGGTTGCCGCCGTGGTCGAGGAGAAGCCGCGCACCGAGAAGCGTGGTCACCGCGGGGATATTGTCGCCCCGACGACGGCCGAGCTTAAGGCCAAGGCTGAAAAAAAGTCCAAGGCCGAGAAGAAGCCGAAAGCTGAATAAATTATTTCAATCCCAAGGCCACGGATTTTTTCCGTGGCCTTTTTTATTTTTCCGAAGGCGTATTGTTCTGGCCGGGCTGGCGCGCCGTCGGGCGCGGGAATTTTTCGTTGCGCAATTCACGCTCGGTGTCGAATAGGAAGATGATCGCCGGGCGTTTCATGCCGTAAGCTAGGTTTTCCAGCGAGGTTCGCGAAAGGCCGCCCAGCATGCAAAACGGACAGTGCGGATGGGTGAATGACAGCGGGCATTGGCGGGAAAATTCCAGCAGCAGCCGGCGCAGTTCCACGTCCGTTTCCTGCCCGGTGATGGCCGACAATAGATTTCCATCCGGCCCCCGGGTCGTCATCCGCTGCTTGAGGATGTCGTGTTTTACATCCATGCCGTTGAAGCTCGCTGAATTATCCGCTAATGTCAACAGGCGACTGTTGAAGTGATGTTAATTATATTTCGGCGGGGCGCGGTAGCCTTCTGCTGGTTTCTTGTAACCGCCGGGATGTGGCGTGGGTCTGGATAATTTATCCACTGTCCGTCCGTCCGTTTCTGGCCGGCTCCGGCGGTGAAAAATTAAACCACCTCCATCATGAAAAAATATCTCCTCGTTCTCGCCGTGCTGGCGTTTGTGTTCTCGCCGTTGCTGGTGCCGTCCGCGTCGGCGCAAGGCTTCAAGGGGCACAAGCACTCCCACGCCCACCCGCATCACCACGCCAAGCATCACGGAAAGCACCACCGCGCGGCGTGAAGCTGTGGGCGGAAACATCAGGCCGGACTTCACTGTCCGGCTTTTTTTATTGGTGAACCGGAATACGCAGGGATAAATCTTGCCTTTGGCGGTTGATTCCTTAAATTGTCCGACCGTTTTTCTATTATGCAACTCAATCATTTTACCGCGATTCTGGCGATGGCAACCCCGCCGGCCAACGGCCAGGTCGGCCAGCAACAAAACCCGATCATGGCGTTCCTGCCGATGATTCTGCTGGTGGTGGTCTTTTATTTTATTCTCATCCGCCCGCAGCAGAAGCGCGCGAAGGAGCAGCGCCAGATGCTGGAAACCCTCAAGGCCGGCGATGAAGTGGTGACCGCCAGCGGCATCGTCGCCACCGTCGTCACGGTCAAGGATAAGACGGTGACCATCCGTTCCGGCGACGCGAAGCTGGAAGTCACCAAGGGTTCCGTCACCGAAATTGTGGCGCCGCAAGGCGCTCCCAAAGCTTAATCGTCATGAACAAAAACAATAATCTGGGTCGTTTCCTGCTCGTCATCGCCATCATTGTTTGGGCGCTGGTCGAGGTGTTTCCGCCGACCTCGCGGGATTTGGTGCAGGATTTTACCAGCCGTGCGCAGAACAAGGACGACGCGTTCAAAGTCATCTTGGCGCAGACCGCCGATTTGACCAAGGCCGGCACCAACGAATTCACCGCGTTGCAAATGGCCTCGACCACAAACGATTTGCAGAAATATTTTCCGTTCGTCCCCGCGCAGAATCAGGTTCACCCGAATCTCTTCATCCTGAACCGCCTCCAGCGCGACGCCGCCGGCAAGATCAAGCTCGGCCTCGATTTGCAGGGCGGCACGTCGTTCCTCGTCGAGATGGACACGACCAAGCTCGCCAACACCAACGAGACGGGCAGCGCGCTGTCGCAGGCCATCGAGGTGTTGCGCAAGCGCATTGACAAGTTTGGCGTGGCCGAACCCGTCATCCAGTCCGCCGGCGGCAACCGCATCCTCATCCAGTTGCCTGGTCTGTCGCAGTCCGACAAGGAAAGCGCCAAGACGACGATTCAAAAGACGGCGTTTCTTGAATTCCGCATGGTGAAGGAAGACAGTGACGATTATTTCGACCGCAAGAGCGGCGAGCTGGTGCAGCCCGTGCCTTACGGCTACGAATTGCTCAAGCATCTGGATCAGCAGTCCAACGGCAAGACGCATTTGGAACAGGTCATCGTCAAAAAGAAACCGGAGAACGGCCTCGCCGGCGACATCATCAAGAACGCGATGGTCGTGCGCGGCAATTTGGGCGAACCGCAGATTGATTTTCAGTTGAGCGACGACGGCGCGAAAAAATTCGGCGACGTGACGCGTGAAAACGTTGGTCACCGACTCGCCATTGTGCTCGACGGTGAACTCTATTCCGCGCCGAACATCCAAAGCCCGATTGAAACCGGCAACGGCCAGATTACCGGCAGCTATACCATCGAAGCCGCGATGGAACTCGCGAACGTCCTGCAGAACCCGCTCAAGGCGCCGTTGAAAATCGTCTATGCCAGCGACGTCGGTGCGACGCTCGGCAAGGATTCCATCGCCAGCGGCATCAAGGCGTCCATCGCCGGTGTGCTGTTCGTCTCCGGCTTCATGCTGGTTTATTATTGGATCGCCGGCATCGCGGCGAACGTCGCGCTGCTCACCAACATCATCATTCTGCTCGGCGTCATGTGCTCCATCGGCACGACGTTCACGCTGCCCGGCATCGCGGGCGCGGTGCTCACCGTCGGTATGGCGGTGGACGCGAACGTGCTGATCTACGAGCGCATCCGCGAAGAGCTGGCGAAGGGCAAGTCGCTCAAGGGCGCGATTGACGCCGGCTACGCCCGCGCGTTCGGCACCATCTTCGACTCGCACGTCACCACGCTCATCTCGTCCATCATCCTGATTTTCATGGGCACCGGCGAAATCAAGGGCTTCGGCGTCACGCTCACCATCGGCGTGGCCGCGAGCTTGTTCACCGCGCTGGTTGTGACGCGGCTCATCTTCAACTTCATGATTGACCGCAACCTCATCAAGTCGCTGCCGATGATGCACATCATCCGCAGCTCCAAGGTGAACTTCATGAAGATCGCCCTGCCGCTCGCCATCGCGACGACGCTGTTCACCCTCGTCTCCATCGGCTTCGGTATCACGCGCGGCGAGAAATTGTTCGGCGTGGATTTCCTCGGCGGCGACAGCACCACGTTTGCCTTCGCGCAGAAGTATGATGAAAAAGACATCCGCACCGTGCTGACGCCGGTCGGCGAAAAGGACGCACAAATTCAATATCAAAAGGGCGACAACAACGAAACGCTCCGCATCACCACATCCGGCGGCTCGTCGGAAAAAATCGAGGCGCTGCTAAAGGAAAAATTGCCGGCGGCGAAATTGAACGTCATTGGTCGCCAGCAGGTTGGCGCGACGCTCGGCAAGGAAATCCAGCAGTCGGCCATCGTCGCCTCGTTGCTCGCGATGTTTGGCATTCTGGTCTACGTCGCGTTCCGGTATGAATTCTCGTTCGCCGTCGCCGCCGTCATCGCGGTGTTGCACGACGTGCTGTTCGCCATCGGCGCGTATTGCGTGGCGAATGCCGTTTCCGGTCGTCAATTCAACGCCACGGTCGTCGCGGCAATTCTGACCATCATCGGCTTCTCCATCAACGACAAGATCGTCATCTTCGATCGTATCCGCGAAGATTTGAAACTCGGCATGCGCGGCACGTTCCTGGAAGTCATCAACGCGGCGCTCAACCAGACCCTGAGCCGCACGATCATCACCAGCGGCACGGTGTTCATCGCCACGGCGTCTCTTTATTGGTTCGGTGGCGGTGTCATCAACGACTTCGCGTTCACGTTCCTCATCGGCATCATCGTCGGCACCTATTCGTCCATCTACATCGCAAGCATCATTGTGTTGAAGTGGCACAAGGGCGAACGCCCGAACATCGGCGCGTCCGCCGTGTCGGTGCAGAACGCGCCGCCGGCAAATCCGTGAACGTAGCTAAAGTTTGAATCGTTAATCGTTGCATCGGAAACGGTGCAACGATTTAACTTTTATATAACGCGATTCGATTTGCAGTCCGCGCGTAAATCGTAAATCGTAAATCGAAAATGACAGCCATCACGCCCTGGCACTGGGCCGGTTTCATCCTGTTCGTCCTCGCTTGCATCGCGGTGGACATGGGCGCGTTCAACCGGCGCGCCCGCGTCGTCACCTTCCGCGAGGCGCTGGTGTGGAGCGCCGTGTGGTTCGCGCTGGCGCTGGGCTTTGGCGGGCTGCTCGCGCATCTGCGCGGACGCGAGGAAGCCACGGAATTCGTTACTGGCTATCTCATTGAGCTCTCGCTCTCGCTCGACAACATCCTCGTTATCGCGCTCATTTTCGCCGCATTTCAAATACCGCAGGAATTGCAGCGGCGCGTTCTGGTCTGGGGCATTCTCGGCGCGCTGGTCATGCGCGGCACGATGATCGGCGTCGGCGCGGCGCTCGTGCAAAACTTTAGCTGGGTGCTTTACATCTTCGGTGTTTTTCTCATCGTCACTGGCGTGAAGATGTTTTTCGCGAAAAAGGAAGCCGTCGAGCCGGAGAAAAATCCCGTCGTCCGTTTCGCCCGGAAACTCTTTCCGATTTCGCCCGCGCTGGAAGGTCAGAAATTCACCACCCGCCTGAACGGCGCGTTTGCGCTCACACCGCTGGCGCTGGTGCTGGTGCTGGTCGAGACCACCGACCTGATTTTCGCCGTGGATTCCGTGCCGGCCGTCTTTGCCGTGACGCAAAAGGCGTTCATCGTTTTCACCTCGAACATCTTCGCCGTGCTCGGTCTGCGCTCGCTGTATTTCCTGCTCGCCGGCGCGATTGGTATGTTCCGCTATCTCACCGCCGGCCTGGCGGTGGTGCTGGTTTTCATCGGCGCAAAAATGCTGCTCGCGCCGCATAACCACGAGCCAAAATGGTTTCAGATGGAAATTCCGACCGCGACCTCGCTGCTCGTCGTGGCGGCGATTCTGGCCGTCGCTATCACGCTGTCCATCACCGCTGCGCGTCGCGAAAAAAACGCTGCGAAATGAAATTCCGCTGGTCACTGGCCACACCGCAACCGTTGCTTGCAGAAACGCTCGCGGCGCAGTTGACTATTTCCCCGCTGCTCGCGCAATGCCTGCTCAATCGCGGCTTCGACACGCCGGAAGTCATTGAAAAATTTCTTTCGCCCCGGTTAAAAAATCTCGCTGATCCGTTTCTGTTGCCGAACATGGTCGCCGCCGTCGAACGTTTGCTGCTGGCGCATGAGCGCAACGAATCGCTCGTCATCTTTGGCGATTACGACGTGGACGGTGTGACTTCAACGACGCTGCTGCTGGAATTTTTGCGTAAACTCGGCTGGCGCGTGGAGGCGTATCTGCCGCACCGCATGGATGAAGGCTACGGTTTGAGCCGCGACGGCGTGGAAAATTGTCTAAAAAAATTTCCGGCCAAGTTGCTGCTCGCCGTGGACTGCGGCTCTACCGCCGTGGAAACCATCGCGTGGCTGAAAACGCGCGGCGTCGAGGTGATTGTTCTCGACCATCACCAAGTTTCAAATCCTGCGCCCGCAGCCGTGGCGTTGGTGAATCCGCAGCTAACTCAAAATTCAAAATTAAAAACTCAAAACTTCACCGAGCTGTGTTCCGTCGGCCTCGCATTCAAACTGGCGCACGCAATTTTGAAACGCGGACGCGAAGTTGGTTTGCCCGGCGTGAATGAATTCGATTTGAAATCGCTGCTGGACTTGGTCGCACTCGGCACGATTGCCGATTTGGTTCCGCTCACCGGCGAAAATCGCATCCTCGTCACCGCCGGCTTGGAGCGGCTGAATGTCACGCAGCGTCCGGGCTTGTTGGCGTTGAAGGAAGTTGCGCAGTCACCGGAAAAACTCGGCACGCACGATGTCGGTTTCCAACTTGCGCCGCGCTTGAATGCCGCCGGGCGATTGGAAACGGCGGAAGATTCCTTGCGGCTGCTGCTCGCGGAATCACCCGAAGAAGCCACGCCGCTGGCGCAAAATCTCGACGCGCGCAATCGCGAACGGCAGACCATTGAGAAAAAGATTGTCGAGGAAGTCGTGGGCACGGTGCGCAAAAAGTTCGATAGTCAAAAGGATTTTGTCATCGTCGAGGGGCAGTTGCTTTGGCACATCGGCGTCGTCGGCATCGTCGCTTCGCGCGTGCTTCAGGAATTTTACCGTCCGACCTTCATCCTCGGCGGCGACGCAGAATTTTGGCGCGGTTCGGGCCGCAGCATTGCGGGCTTCGACCTCGCGGCCGCGCTGCGCGAGTGCGACGATTTGCTGGTGCGGCACGGCGGTCACGCGATGGCGGCGGGCGTGACGATTGCGCCGGAGAAAGTGGATTTGTTGCGGCAACGCCTGAACGAACTCGCGCGGTTGAAATTGAAGCCGGAAGATTTGCAGCCGCCGGTGCGGTTGGATGCGGAAGTGAAACTCGGCGAAATCAGTTTGGATTCGCTGGAAGAATTGGAGCAGTTGAAGCCGACCGGGATGGGAAATCCGATGGTTCAATTTTGTGCGCGGAATCTTTCCCACGCGAAGCCGTTGCAACGCATGGGCACGAACAAACAACACGTCAAGCTGTGGGTCACGGATGGCGCGGCGACGCACGAGGCGGTCTGGTGGAACGCGGGCGACGCTTCGTTGCCGGTCGGGAAATTTGATCTCGCCTTCGCGCCGTCGGTGAATGAATTCAACGGCCGCCGGACGGTGCAATTGAAGGTTATGGACTGGCAGCCAACGGTGAGTTGAAAAGGGCTTGCCAGAATCCGGTTTCCCGCTAGAATCGGCTTCGTCTGTAAGATAAATTGACCTTTCGACCATGGTGAATCTTCAAGTGAACTTGGTTCAGTGATGATTTGAAACCCGGCAGTTCGGGAACAGACGAAAACGGTTAGAGTATTGAACAGCAATCATCAAATGAGCACGAAACTGTTTGTGGGAAATCTTTCCTTCAACACCACTGAAAACTCGTTGCACGAGGCGTTTTCCGCCCACGGCAATGTCGTCGAAGCCAACCTAATGATGGACCGGATGACCGGCCGTTCACGCGGGTTTGCCTTCGTTACCTACTCCACGCCCGAAGAGGCGCAGAAAGCCATTGAAGCCATGAGCGGCGCGCAGCTTGACGGCCGCGCCCTCACGGTCAATGTCGCCCGTCCGAAGGAAGAACGTCCTCCCGGCGGCGGCGGTCGTGACCGCGGTCCGCGCCGTGAATTCGGCGGCGGTGGCGGCGGCAGCCGTGGCGGTTACGGTGGCGGCGGCGGCGGTGGCGGCGGACGCGACCGTTATTAATCACTAATCAATCATCAGCTTGGGCAGCACCTAAAAAATGTTGCCCAAGCTTTTTTGCTAGAAAAGTTCAATGGAAGAGCACATTGAAGTAGAAGGGTGCATCACCGCCGTGCTGGCGGGGACGATGTTCCGGGTTGAACTGGACAACCAGCATCAGGTGCTGGCGACCATTTCTGGCAAGATGCGCAAGCGGTTCGTGCGTCTCACGGCGGGCGACCGCGTGAAGATGGAGATGTCGCAATACGACCTCAACAAGGCGCGCATCGTCTGGCGCATCGGCTGAAATAGTCCCAAGCCTCAAGTCCAAAGTCCAAAGTCACGCGCGTTTTGACTTTGGACTTTGGACTTTGGACTTTAGACTTCAAAAATGATTTCCGCCATCATCGTCGCCGCCGGCAAAGGCACACGCATGGGCGCGAACGTGGACAAGCTCTGGCTCGAAGTCGCCGGCCAGCCGGTCGTCGCACACACTTGGCGGCAATTCAATGACGCGGTTTGCATTGACGAAATCATTCTCGTCGTGCGCGACGGAATGCAGTCGCACTTCAAGGAACTCGCGGAGAAATATCATTTCCAAAAAACTTTCCGCCTCGTCGTTGGCGGCGCGGAGCGGCAGGATTCTGTTTGGAACGGTCTTTCCGCCGTTTCGCCGAAAACGGAAATCGTCGCGATTCAAGATGCCGCGCGGCCTTGCACCACGGCGGAATTGATCGCCGCCACGATTGCCGCCGCGCGCGAAACCGGTGCGGCGGTCGCGGCGCAGCCGGTGACGGACACCATCAAGGAAACCGCCGACGGTAAATTAATTTCGCGCACGGTGGATCGTTCAAAACTGTGGTCGGTGCAGACGCCGCAGACCTTTCGCATCGAAGTTATTCGCCGCGCGATTTCCACGGCGCGCGAAAAGGGCCTCAACCTCACTGACGACACCGCTGCGTGCGAACTCATCGGCCAGCCGGTGCGGCTGGTGAAGGCGAATGCGCCGAATCCCAAGGTCACGGTGCCAGCGGACCTGCCGTTCATCGAATCTCTGCTGCGGTGATTATTTCGGCGGAGCGCGGGCTTTAGCCCGCTTCGATGTGGGTTTGCAAGGCCACGCTGAATCGGCGTGAACGCCGCGCTCCTCAATTCAAGCCGCCATCAACCTTTTCAAAAACTTTGTGTCCGTGACGCTTCGTGCTAAAGTCCCCGCGCTCATGAAACGCCGTTTGCTTTTTGGTCTGGTCATCTTGTCGCTGCTGCTCAATCTGGCGGTTGGCGCGAAGATTTATTTTTCCGCCATCAAGGACGCGCCCGCCGAGGACAATCAGCAGGCGAATCTGGAATTGTTCAACGACGCGCTCCAAAAAATCCGCCATGAATATGTGGACGGCAAAGACCTGACCTACCAGCAGCTCGTCTATGCCGCGTTGAAAGGCGCGGTCGCCAAGCTCGACCCGCACAGCGAGTTTCTCGACGCTGATTCGTTTCAGCAATTGGAGGACGACACCGAAGGCCAGTTCGGCGGCCTCGGCCTGGTGGTCGCGTTGCGGGATGGCCACATCACCGTCATCACGCCGATGGACGACACGCCCGGCGCCCGCGCTGGCATCATGTCCGGCGACCGCATCATTCAGGTGCTGGGCAAAAACGTGGACGGCCAGCCGCTGGCCGACGTGGTGAAATTGCTGCGCGGCGAACCCGGTTCGTCCGTGACGTTGATGGTTGAACGCCCGGCCACCGGCGAAAAGAAAACCCTCACGCTTCAGCGCGCCGTCATCCAGATGGAGATGGTCAAGGACATCCACGGCAAACGCGAATTTCCGCTGGACGCCGACAACATCGGCTACGTCCGCATCACGCAGTTCGGCGACAAGACGGCGGATGATTTGGAGGACGCGCTGACCAAGCTCAAGCGGCAGGGCATGAAAGGAT
>Ga0208872_1001780_pt1 | contig 12925 bp, 14 predicted proteins | sample CryBogCBH12Aug08_FD_185508 | JGI IMG/M metagenome (GOLD analysis project Ga0208872, IMG submission 185508) | Freshwater microbial communities from Crystal Bog, Wisconsin, USA - CBH12Aug08 (SPAdes) | ecosystem: Environmental > Aquatic > Freshwater > Lake | place: Crystal Bog, Wisconsin, USA...
CCGGAGAAATTTTCCGCCGCCGCCAAATCGCTGGCCGCCGATGCCACCACGATTTGCACGCTCATCCGCGAATTGAATTCGCTGAAAGGCGATTTCTGGATTCGCCTGCTCTACACCCATCCCGCGCATTGGACGGATGAACTGATTCAAACCATCGCTGAGTGCAAGAAGGTCGCGCGCTACATTGATATTCCGCTCCAGCACATCCACGAGAACATGCTCGAACGGATGCGCCGCGAAACTTCGCAGCAATACATCGTGGACCTCATCCAACGCATCCGCGCCGGCGTTCCCGGTATCGCGCTACGCACCACGTTCATTGTCGGCTTTCCTGGCGAGACCGAGGCCAGCTTCAACACGCTGCTCGATTTCATCCGTGACACGAAATTTGAGCGGCTCGGCGTCTTCGCTTACTCGAAAGAAGACGGCACCCGTGCCGGCGCGATGGCTGGTCAGCTCACCGACAAGGTGAAGCAAAAGCGGCGCGAACTCGCCATGGCCGCGCAGCACAAGGTCGCCGTCGCCGTTGCCGAATCCTTTGTCGGCCGCGAAATCAAAGTTCTCATCGAAGGCGAGGCGGATGAAAAGCAGTTGCAGTCCGCCAACGTCAGTTCGTGGGAACACGGCTTGATGCGCGATCAGGAATCTCGTCACTCGTCATTCGTCACCCGTCACTATCTCGTTGGTCGCGGTGAAGCCGATGCGCCGGACATTGACGGTCGCGTTTATGTGCGCGGCAAACTTTCCACCGGCCAGTTCGCCAAGGTCAAGATTATCGGCCACACCGATTACGATTTGATTGCCGAGCCGGTGCGGTAGGGCGGCGACGCCGGCTGACTCGCAGGTCAGCCCTACCATTTTTAGCTTGGTGTTCTTGGTGCCTTGGTGGTTCAATTCTTGGAAATGGCCACCCTCGTATTCGACATCGAAACCTCCGCGCTGCCGCTCGAAATGTTCGACGAAGCGCAGCAGGAATATCTTTTCCGCGAAACCGAAAAGATTGACGACGCCATCGCCAAGAACGCCAAGCGCGAAGAAATCACCCGCTTCATGTCGCTCTGGCCGTTCACCTCGCAAGTCGTGTGCATCGCCATGCTCAATGCCGAGACCGGTCGCGGCCAATCCATTTTCATCGCCGAGGATTACGAGGACGCCGACGAAGCCGGGCCGGTGGAATTCGTGCCGGTGGCGGACGAAACCGAACTGCTCACCGCGTTCTGGGACGTGGCAAAACATTACGACCACGTCGTCACCTTCAACGGCCGCGGGTTCGACGTGCCGTTCATTTATCTGCGCTCGGCGCTGCTCAACGTGCCCATCTCCAAGAAAAACTGGCTCGGCTACCGTTACGCCACCGAACCGCACTGCGACCTCGCAGAGCAATTCACCTTTTACAGCGTGAGCGGACGCGACGGCGCGGCGCGGCGGTTCAATCTGGATTTTTACTGCAAAGCCTTCGGCATCGAATCGCCCAAGAGCGCGGGCGTGACCGGCATGGACGTGAAAGATTTGATGGCCGCCGGCAAATTCCGTGAGATTGCCGAATACTGCCTGCGCGACGTCCGCGCCACCGTGGAGCTTTACAAAATCTGGAAGGAACGGCTGGCGGGGATAAAATGATTTTTTCATCACACCAACTAGAAATGCACAACAAAGTTTTATAAGCAGAATCCAATTTTATGAAAGAAGATGCAAAAGTAAAATTGGTGGAACCGAATCTGTCACACTACTCCACGCCGGGTTCGATTCAATCCATTGCAATATATGGTTTTTTTAAGGATCAGGCTCGCATATTTGCGGCCGTTCAAAACGGATCCAAACCAGTAGGCACTTTAGGTCACAATATGATCCGCCAATTTGGTTGGTTAAAAATGATCGAAAGGAGCGGTCTAAAAATCGGCGCTCACGATTTGCTTTACCGAAACACTTTGGAAGGCAAAATTGCTTACGAGTTAACGAGAGCAATAATTGATTCGCAAAAGTTAAAACATAGGTCTGAAGCTTACCATTACGAACTAGGCCAAGCATTCGGCTATGCTGACCGTGAAATAAATGAGTTTATACATCAGCCAGACGACCAAAGAAAGATGAGAAGCGAAAATGTCAGAAAAGAGATCGGGGCTTATGTTAGAGTTTTAAGGAATTGTCCCATCCTAATTTCGGATGACTTTGACTTTTGCTCAAACTAGAAGTCCTTCTATGAATAAAAAATCGTTGGCGAAAATTACTGAATTGCTTGAAGAATCGCTTAAAGAATTAGCGCGGTTAAAACTTAAAGATAAATCCATCAGGTGCAAATATGCCGAATATTTGGTGGCTAAAAAACTCACGGAATACAAGCATGAGGTTGAAATTCTTGAGGAACGTGGAGGCAATCGAAGTGCCGACATCTTTCTACCCAAGATAGGAAGAAGGGTGGAAGTTAAATCGAGTTGTTTTCACGATGACGAATGGGCGGATGCCTCATTCACTGATGGAAATCAAATTAAAGAAAACAGGTTCGATTACTGTGTTTGGGTTTTATTTGACAAAAAAATTGCGAAACCAAAACATTTCTTTGTTTTTAATAAAGACGAATTAAAGGAGTTAAAAAAATTCAGAAAGGGAGCTGGCAGGCATAAAACCAACAATTGTCTGCTCTTTTTAGCCCCAAACTTGAGTGAATTTGCCGGCTATGTTACACCATTCAATATCGAGAAAAAGCTAATCACCCATCGAAAGCAATTTGAGGATGCTTGGAAAAAGATAGTCTGATCTAAACCAAATCACCACTGAAATGACCCTCATTTGCTTCGCCCTGAAAGAAGAAGCCGCGCCGTTTCATAAAATTGCCGCGCAGCATCCCGGCGTCGTCACGCTCATCGTTGGTATCGGTCGCGCGAACGCCGAGCAATCCGTGCGGAGCTTCCTGACTTCCGGTTCACCGGCGCTGGTGCTCACCAGCGGCTTTGCCGGTGGTTTGAATCCGGATTTGAAACTCGGCGACGTCGTTTTTGATGTCCAAAGTCCAAAGTCCAAAGTCCAAAGTCAATTGACCGCCGCCGGCGCGAAGCCGGTGAAATTTTTCTGCGCCGACCGCATCGCCACCACCGTGGCCGAGAAACAGGCTTTGCGCGCGCAAACCGGCGCGGATGCGGTGGAAATGGAATCGGCGGCGATTCACGCCGTCTGCGCCGAGCGCGGGATTCCGTGCGTGACGGTGCGCGTGATTTCCGACACGGCGGACGAGGCTTTGCCGCTGGATTTCAACGCGCTGGCCAAACCGGATAAGAGCATTGATGCCGGCAAGCTGGCGCTGGCAATTGCGAAGGCTCCGTGGAAAATCGGCGCGTTGCTGGCGTTGCAGAAGAAAACGAAGTTCGCCGCCGAACGGCTGGCGGCGGTGTTGGAAAAAATTATTTCTCCGTGACCACCGGTGGTGCGACGGTTTTCTCTTTCGCGTGTTCGCTGAAGCTGATGAAGCCCGCGCCCACCACGATGAGCATCACGCCTATCCAGCGCACCGGTGAGACGTGCTCGTTCAAAAACCACATCGCGGAAAACGTCGCAAACACAAAGCTCAAGCCGGTGAGCGGCCAGAGAAAGCTGATGTCGCTCTTGGCCAGCAGCACCAGCAAGCCGATGAAAAACAGCGCCTCGAAAAAAATGCCGAGCCAGATGGTCTGGCTGGTGAGGCCGGATTTGACGACGCGAAAAATCTCGGACGCGGTGTAACCGTTGACATCGCCGATTTGGTTGATGCCTTTTTTCAACAGCACGACGCCGGTGGATTCGCAGACGAGGCCGACGAGCAAAATCACAAGGAGTTTGAGCATAAAATAAAATCGCGCATCACCGCGAACCGTAATTCGGCGCGGTGGAACCGGTGGCGTGGCGCAACCACGAGCGGAAAATCAGCGCGAGCTTCTGCGGCTTGGATAATTTCAGCGGGCGCGGCCCGAAGACATCAAACCGGCCGCGTTCCAGCTTCCGCAGCAACTGCCAATAGACGGAACCCATCAATTCGGCGGCCACCATGGCTTTGCGGTCTGCCGGTGGCAACGTCTGTTGCGCGAGCCGATAAAAATGTTTGGCCCGTTCCGCCACACTGGTGGCGAGCGCAAAATACCGGTCGGAGTATTTGGCTTCCAAAATCTCCGCCTCGCTCACATTGAACTTCCGGAGTTCGGCCAGCGGCAGGTAAATCCGCCCGCGCGCGGCATCGTTCTTCACGTCGCGCAGAATATTGGTCAGTTGCAGCGCCTGCCCCAGATAAACGGCGTAGTCGTGGCAGGCGGGATTTTGGTAGCCGAAAATTTCGATGCTCAACAAGCCGACAACGGAAGCGACGCGGTAGCAGTAAAGTTCCAGCTCTTCGTAATTTTCATAGCGCAGTTTTTCCAAATCCGTTTCGCAGCCTTTGATTAATTCATCAAAGCGGGCGAACGGCAGCTTGAACTGGCGGATGACAGGCTGGAATTCCTGATTGAGAATAAATTGCGGTTTCCCGTTTTCGCAGGCGCGGCGGAGGTCGTCGCGCCAGGCGGCGAGCTGTTCGCGGCGGGTTGCCACCGGCAAGGAATCTTCGTCGGCCACATCGTCCACAGCGCGACAAAAAGCGTAGAGCGCGGCCATGGCATCGCGTTTTTCGCGCGGCAGGAGGATAAAGGCGAGCGCGAGATTGCTGGCGCTTTTTTTGGTGAGCGCGCGGCTTTGCTGCATGGTCACACTCCCGAGGGCGGTTGGTTGGGATCGCGAATGGGCGGCAAACCACCGGTCTCGGCGAGCGTGGGGTTGAGGCGGCGATGCTTGCGAAGGCGCTGCTTTTTTTTGGCGGTTTTACCACGAAAAACCACCAGCCAGACGATCAAGCCAGCGATGGTCACCCCCACCGCCAACAATATGACCACGAAAACCAGCCAGTCAAAGGACTGACTGGAAGATGAAGAATCATAGTAGTTCATCCGTCTAGGTTGTTGCTGGTTTCACCGTTATCAGCGGCGGTGCTCTTCAAGTTCAATCGTTGCATCCGGTAACGTAACGAATGCCGGGACAATTTAAGCCGTTCGGCGGCGCGTGTCAGGCTAAAATTATTCTGCTCCAGCGCGCTTTGAATCAGTTCGCGTTCGATGCGCTCCAAGGCCGTGTCCAGCGTCTCGGCGGGCGCCACCGCCACCGGCGCGGTTTTTTGCAGGCGCGATTCCACCGCGAAATCCGGCAGGCTGGCGGGCTGGATTTGCGCGCCGGTTTCCAGAATCAGCGCGCGTTCCACCGCGTTGCGTAATTCGCGCACATTGCCGGGCCAGCGATGCGCGAGTAGTTTCTGCCGGGCAGCGGCGGAGAAGCCGGTGATATTTTTGGGCATCGCCGCGCGGAACAGCTTCAAAAAATGCTCGGCCAGCAGCAGCCCGTCATCGCCACGTTCGCGCAGCGGCGGCAATTGAAATTGCACGACGTTCAACCGGTGAAACAAATCTTCCCGAAAATCGCCGGTGGCGATGGCGGAAACGATGTCGCGGTTCGTCGCGGCGAGCAGGCGAACATCCACGCGCAATTCCTCCGTGCCACCGACGCGCGTAAAACTGCCGTCCTCCAGAAAGCGCAGCAGTTTCGCCTGCAGCGGCTTGCCCATGTCGGCAATTTCATCGAGAAAAATGGTGCCGCCATCGGCTTCCTCGACGCGACCGGGTTTTTGTTTCACTGCGCCGGTGAACGCGCCTTTTTCGTGGCCGAACAATTCGCTTTCCAACAGCGTTTCGGGAATCGCCGCGCAGTTGATGCGGACATAGTTTTCGCGGCGGCGCGCGCTCAAAGCGTGGAGCGCCCCGGCGACGAGTTCCTTGCCGGTGCCGCTTTCACCGAGAATCAAAACCCGCGCGTTGGTCACGGCCACCGTCTGGATGAGCTGGCGCAACTCCCGCATTTTCGGTGATTCACCGACGATTTTTTCGAGACTGAAAACTTCGCCGGCGCGCGAACGCAGCGCGGCATTTTCGCGTAGCAGCCGGTGGCGTTCCGCACAGCGGGCAACGGCGTGAAATAATTCCTCCGGCGCAAACGGCTTGGCGAGATAATCCAGCGCGCCCGCCTGAATGGCTTCAACGGCCAGCTTCGGCGTAGCGTAGGCGGTGATCATCAGCGACGGCAAATCCGGCCACCGGGCGCGGAGTTGGCGGAGAAATTCATAGCCGCTCATGCCGCCCAGCCGCGCGTCGGTGATGACCAGTAAAAATTCCCGCTGCGCGAGCAAATCCAACCCCGCCTCGGCCGATTCGGCGGCAACCACGGTATAGCCTTCATCGCCCAGCATGGTTTGGAGCGAACGGCGCATATTTTTCTCGTCGTCCACGACGAGCACCGGTGGCAGGGGCGAACTCATTGTTTCATTGTCGGAAAGGCATGGGCTGCGCTTTCGCTGGAAAGGTTACTGTGAATTTTGCGCCGTGTCCAAGCTTCGATTCCACGCGCACCGCCCCACCGTAAAGCTCGGTGTTGTGCTTCACAATTGCCAGCCCGAGGCCGGTGCCCTTCTCCTTCGTGGTGAAATAGGCTTCAAAAATTCGTTCCACCAGGTCCGGTGGAATTCCCGGCCCGTCATCGGCAACGGAAATTTCCACGAGTTCATCGGGCCGAGCGTTTGCCGCAACAATTATTTTTCCGGCTTCCCCCACCGCCTCGCGGGCGTTCTGCAAGAGATTCACCAAAATTTCCGAGAGATGCCCGCGCTGCATCAGCAGCGGCGGAAACGGTCCGGTTATTTTTTTCTCAAGGCGGATGCCCGTCGGCACGGCGGCGGGAAAAACCTGCTGGCTGGCGCGGTTGATTTTTTCCACCACGTCCAGCTTTTCCACATGGCCTTCGCTCAATTGCGCGTAGCCCATCACTTGCGTGATGACGCGGTCGGCGCGGGCGACCTCCTCCCGGATAATTTCGACCTGTTGCCGGGCATTTTCACCGGCATCCGGCAAAGCGCGGCGAAGCGAAAAGGCGGCATTATTGATAATCGCCAGCGGATTTTTAATCTGGTGCGCGAACTCAGCGGCGAGCCGGCCGGCGGCACGCAACTGGTTTTCGCGCGCGGCAAATTCACCCGCCTCAAACGCCGCGAGCCGTTGCCGCTCCAGCAATACCTGTGCGCCATAGCAGCAAAGCGTGAGCAACCACAGCACTGACACGCGGAGCAAAAACGGTTCCGTGGAGATTTCTCCCGGCGCAAATTCATCGCGGACATTGTCCGACCACGCCGGCTTGGGCGACCGTGGCAGGGTTTCGTTAACAATGCGGGAAGGCTGACCACCGGTCGCGCGCACGCCCGGCGCGCTATGTCGGGGCACCGCGATCATCGGCGTCTCGTCCTGACTGATGTGCGGAGTCGCCAAGCCGGCGCTCAAATAAAACACGCTCAAGAGCAGGTTGAGGACAATTTGCGGCATCGCCAACGGAATCGTCAGCGCATTGAGCACAATCAGGCCGGGGAAAATCCAGAACACCATACTGTCAAAACCACCGGTAATGACCATCATGCCCGCAATGAACAAGCCGTCCAGCAACCCCATCGTGAACGCCAGCCATTGGAACAGCCCCGGCGGCAACCGTCGCCAGAAGAAAAAAAACAAGCCGCCAAGAAAATTGCAGAGAACGTAAACCAAAAAATAATTTTTCAGCGTCTCCTGCACCACCGACCGCGTCGTCGGCACTTCGTAAAGCCAGCCGGAATAAAACAGGTAATACAGCACCACCAGAATCACGCCCGCCTTCGACGGCAGCACCACGTCACGCTGCATGGCCACGATGCGCGCCGCCTGCTGCGTCGGCTCCGGGCGGTCCGTCACCAGCAACCGGCGCAGTCCTTTGAGACGTTCCCAGTCAATGAATTTCATGGGGCAGAAACCGGGCGTAGTAAACGGCGTTCCTTGCTCACAACTTCAACACGCGCGCCGCAATTTTTTCCACCGGCCACAACCGACCGATGCCCTCGTAACCGCACGATAACAAACCTTCGTCCGGCCCGATGAATTTCGCGCCGCGCGATTTCAAGATTTTCACATTCGCCTGCGTCGCCGGATGTCGCCACATTTTCCCGTTCATCGCCGGCGCGATTAAAATTTTCGCCCGCGGATTCAGCGCCAGCGCGATACACGTCAGCGCGTCATCGGCGAGACCGTGCGCCAGCTTGGCAATGACATTGGCGGTGGCCGGCGCGATGAGCAGCAGATTCGCCGCGTCCGCCAACTCGATGTGCGTCGGCTTCCAGTCCTCGTCCTCGTCGTAAAGATCCGTCACCACCGGATTGCGCGTGAGCGTCTTGAATGGCAGCGGCGTGATGAACCGCTGCGCGTCCGCCGTCATCACCACGCGCACGTCGCATTTCTGTTTCGTGAGCAGGCTCGCAAGATCCGCCGCCTTGTGCGCGGCGATGGAACCGGTGACGCCGAGAATGATTTTTTTTGAGGCGCTCATGGTTAAATCTTAACTTAAATTCGCAATCTGCAATCCAAAATCTGCAATTCAAAACTCCGGTGCCGCCGATCGCGCCACGCGCATCTTTTCCGTTTCCACAATCGCCAGCGCCCGCCGCAAATCCTCCTGCTTACTGGTGCTGATGAGCAGGTAGTCGAAATTTTTCCACTGCGAAACCTCCTGCTTCGCCACCGCCAGCCGTTTCTGGATGACCGCCGGTGCGTCGGAATTGCGCTTCTTTAACCGCTGCGCCAAAATCTCCACCGACGGCGGCGTGAGAAACACCGTGACCAACGCCTCGCGCAGCTCCGGTTCCGCCAGCGCCGCCGCGCGAATCGTCGCCGCGCCCTGCACGTCCACGTTCAGCAGCACGTCCTTACCAGCGCGCAGTTTGCCGAGCAACTCCGACTTCAACAGCCCGTAGCTGTTGCCGTAAACCGTTGCGTGCTCCAGAAAATTTCCCGCCTGCACCCGCTTCAAAAAATCCGCCGCCGTGAAAAAATAATAATCCACGCCGTCCCGCTCGCCGGGTCGCGGCGGGCGCGTCGTGCAGGTAATGGCGCGAGACATTTCCTGCCGCGACTTGAGCAGCAAATCGCACAGCGTCGTCTTGCCGCCACCGGAAGGCGCGGAAATCAAAATGAGCAGGGGCGCGGATTTTCGCAGCGCCGGTTGCGGGTTTTGGACTCTTGCCTTCGCGTCGCTCCGGCGCGGTTGGTTGGACTTGGGATTCTTCATCATTCGACGTTTTGTGCCTGCTCGCGGAATTTTTCCAGTTCCGCCTTGAGCGCAACGACCTCGCGCGAAATGATGGCATCATTCGCCTTCGAGCCGATGGTGTTGATTTCGCGGTTCATTTCCTGCGCCAGAAAATCCAGCGTGCGGCCGACCGGTTCCTTCGATTTGCCGCAATCGGCGAACTGCTGGAAATGACTTTGCAACCGCGTCAATTCCTCGGAAATGTCCGAGCGGTCGGCGAACAAAACGATTTCTTTCAACAACCGCTCGTCATCCGGCGCGATGTTTTCCAACCCGGCGCTCTTGATGCGTTCGAGCAAATTCTGCCGGTAATTCTCCGCCGTCGTTGGCGCTTGTTTCTGGACTTGCGCGACGGATTTTTGCATGACGCCGATGCGCGCGGACAAATCCTTGGCCAAATGCGCGCCTTCGCGTTCGCGCATTTTGAGAAGCGCGGCAAGCGCGTGGTTCAGGGCTTTCTCGACGGCAGGCCACAGATTTTCTGATTCCGCGAGCTGTTCATCCGTCTGGAAAACGCCCGGCGCCCGCAGCAATTGATCCAGCGTAACGTCGCCGGAAATTTTCAACTGTTTCGCCAGGCGCGCGAACTCAGCGGCATATTCTTTCGCAAGCGCATGGTTAATGTGTTTGCGAACGGAGAATTTGTCCTCGGCGGCGTGGAGCGTAAAGCGGGCGTTGACGCGGCCGCGCGCAACCTGACGGTTGATGGCGTCGCGAATCGGCGCCTCCAGCAGGTCCAACTCGCGCGGCAGCGTGACCGAAACCTCGGCCTGCTTGCGGTTCACGGAGCTTAACTCGACCGTGACCTTGAAGCCGTCCTGCGCGCATTCACCGCGCCCATAGCCCGTCATGGATTTCATTCCGCGCAATATGCAAAAACCGCGCACGACAGGCGAATCAATTTTGTTGCAACGGCATAATTTCAACCACCGGTGGAATTTTTCGTGCTGCCGGTGGCAGTCCAGCGGCGCGGCAACCGGATTTTCACCAAACTTTCCGCGTGCGTTTGGCGTGGGATTGGCTTACAAATTTTTCATGCCCGACCATTTGCGCTTAAAAGACCAACCGGCCAGCGAACGCCCGCGGGAACGGCTGGTGGCGCGGGGGCCGGATGCGCTGACGCACGCGGAGCTGATTGCCATCCTGTTGCGCACGGGATTGAAAGGTGCCAACGTCGTTCAAGTCGGACAAAATTTATTACAGCGATTCGGCTCGCTGAATACGCTGGCGCTGGCGACGGTGGATGAATTGAAACAATTTTCCGGCGTCGGCCCGGACAAGGCGGCGACGCTGGTGGCGGCCTTCGCGCTGGCGCGGCGCATGGAACAGGAGCGGCGCGAAGAATCGCCGGTGCTGGATAATCCGGTGACGGTGGTGAACTTCATGCGCGAGACGAACCGGCTATTGAACGTGGAATCATTTCAGGTGCTGCTGTTGAACGTGCGAAAAAAACTAATCCGCATGGAATCGGTTTCCCAAGGGCTGCTGGATACGCTGTTGGTGCATCCGCGCGAGGTCTTTCGCGCAGCGATTGTGGCGAACGCCGCCGGAATTCTATTGGTGCACAATCATCCCAGCGGTGATCCGACGCCGAGTGATGCGGATATCAAGGTCACACGGGATTTAATCCGGGCTGGTCATTTGTTGAAAATCGAGGTGGTAGATCACGTAATTATCGGCCACGCGACGGCGGAGCGGGCGAAAGACTACGCGTCACTGCGGGAGTTGGGTTATTTTCACTCGTAACGGGCGGCGATTACGCTTGACGGCAGCACCGGGAAAATTTAGTTTGTTCGCTCAAGTGGTAAAGTTGCTGGTCAGCCAGCGTGCGCAAGTCGGAGATGCCCATCTTCCGGCTTTTTTGTTCGCCGGATGCCGCCGCCACCTCGTCGAGATATGAACGCAGAATTTATTGCCGGACTGGAATTTTGGGAACGTGAAAAAGGCGTCAGCCGTGAAACCCTCATGGCTGCCGTCCAAGAGGCGTTGTTGCAGGCGGCTAAGAAAGCCGTCGGCCCCGCGCGCGAGCTGCGCGTGGAAATGAATTCCAAAAACGGCGACATCAAGGCGTTTGCCAAGCTCATCGTGACCGAGAAGGTTATCTCGCAGCACGATCAGATTTCCGTTTTCGACGCCCGCCGGCTCAAGGCGGACGCCAAGGTGGGCGATGAAATCGAGAAGGAAGTCACGCCCCAAGGCTTCGGTCGCATCGCCGCGCAATACGCCAAGCAGGCGCTGATGCAAAAAGTCCGTCAGGCCGAAAAGGCCATGCTCATCACCGAATACAAGGATCGCGTGGGCGACATCGTCAGCGGCACTGTGCGGCGTTTTGAGCGTTCCGATGTGATTCTTGACCTCGGTAAATACGAAGCCATCATGCCGAACAAAGAGCGCGTGCCGACCGAGGAATATCAGGTGGGCGAACGCATCCGCTGTCTTATTAAAGCCGTGCAGGAAGGCGAACGCGGCCCCGAAATTATTTTATCCCGCGCCGACACGAAGTTCATCGTGAAGCTGTTCCAGTTGGAAGTTTCCGAAATTAACGACGGCACGATTGAAATCAAAGGCATCGCGCGCGAACCTGGTTTCCGCACGAAGATGGCCGTTTATTCGCGCGACCAAAAAGTGGATCCGGTTGGCGCGTGTGTTGGTATGCGCGGCCAGCGCGTTAAGAACATCGTTCGCGAACTGAACAACGAAAAAGTGGACGTAATTCCGTGGTCCTCCGACATCAAGCAATTTGTCACCAAAGCGCTAGAACCGGCGAAAGTCCGGAGCATCGAAGCGGATGAGGCCCGGAAACGCCTGCACATCCTCGTCAGCGAAGACCAACTTTCGCTCGCCATCGGCAAGCGCGGTCAGAACGCGCGGTTGACGGCGCGGTTGACGGGTTGGGAAGTGGACATTGACGCGGAACACATCGTCACCAAAGGTTTTGATGAAAAAGTCGCGGAGGCCGTAGAGCTGATTGCGGCGATTCCCGGTATCACCCGCGAACAGGCCGATGCGCTGGTTCACGCCGGTGTGACGCGGCTCGAAGATTTATTGCAAGCGGAACCTGGCGATATTGCCGACATTCCGCAGGTGGGCGAAAATGCGGCGGTGATTTTGGAGGCCGCGCGCGCCGAGGCGGCTCGCCGCCAGTTGAATGTTGGTGGTGAAACCGCCAACCGTTAAGATTTTATGGTGTCCGCCGGAAACATTTTTGAGTTTGCGATTTAAGCCATGACGGCGAAGCGCACATTCCGGCTGGCGATGGTAAAGAAGATTTATGCCCGTTCGTGTATACGACATTGCGAAGAAACTTGGCCTGGAGAACAAAGAAATTCTCACGAAGGCCAAGGAATTGGGCATTGCCGCTGCCAAGGTTCCGTCCAGCTCGCTTGATAAAATCAGCGCCGAATGGCTTGAGGAAGAAATCATCAAGGCCAACCCCGAAGTCGCCGCCCGCCTCGCCCCCAAGCCCATCGCAGAAAAACCCAAACCCGTCGTCGAGGAAAGAATCCAGATTATCCACGCGCCGGAACCGCCACCGGCACCCGTCGTAGTTGAAAAACCGGCGCCCGAACCGGTCGTCGAAGAAAAACCAGTCGCCGAGGCAGCCCCAGCGCCAGCCGGTGAAGTTTCTCCGCCGGCAGCGCCACCACTGCCCGCACCGAAACCGGTGATTCCCATCGTGCCGGTGGAACCGCCAAAATCGCAAATCGGTCAATTGGTCGGCCGGATT
>Ga0208872_1001787_pt1 | contig 12905 bp, 11 predicted proteins | sample CryBogCBH12Aug08_FD_185508 | JGI IMG/M metagenome (GOLD analysis project Ga0208872, IMG submission 185508) | Freshwater microbial communities from Crystal Bog, Wisconsin, USA - CBH12Aug08 (SPAdes) | ecosystem: Environmental > Aquatic > Freshwater > Lake | place: Crystal Bog, Wisconsin, USA...
GTTCACCGCATCCAGCCGCGCGAGATGACGCAGCAGGCGATGGATTGGATGCGCGAACTCGGCTACAACTCCATCAACCTCGACCTTATCTACGGCCTGCCGCATCAGACGCCAGCGACGTTCAACGAAACGCTCAACGCCGTGCTTGAGATGAAGCCGGATCGGCTGGCCGTTTTCAGCTACGCGCATGTGCCGTGGATCAAGCCGGCACAAAAAATTCTTGAAGAGAAAATTCTGCCCACGCCGGAAAGCAAACTGGAAGTCCTTAAGCTCGTCATTGAACGGCTCACCGCCGACAACCAATACGTCTATATCGGCATGGATCATTTTGCGAAGCCGGACGACGAGCTGACCGTTTCGCAGCGCGAGAAAAAGTTGCAGCGCAATTTCCAGGGCTACAGCACACGCGCCGGGTCGGACATTTACGCCTTTGGCATGAGCGCCGTTTCGCAAACGCCCGATGTTTATTGGCAGAACGAAAAGGAGCTGCCGAAGTGGCAGGCCGCCGTGGACGCGGGCAAAGTGCCGCTGCACAAGGCTTACCTCGTGAGCGACGAGGATAAAATCCGCCGCGAAACCATCATGCGGACGATGTGCGATCTCTCGCTCGACTTCGCCGCGATGAGCGCGAAGCTCGGCATCAACTTCGAGCAACATTTCGCGAAGGAACTTGCCGCACTCGCGCCATTTGCCGCCGACGGCCTCGTGAAGCTCAAGCCCGGCGGCCTCGAAGTGACCGACGCCGGCCGCCTCTTCATCCGCAACATCGCGATGTGTTTTGACAATACGCTCGGTGCGCCGAATGAGCGGAGACATTCAAAGACGATTTAATTTGTGGATGAAACCACCTCTTCCACCACCAAATTGGGGAAACGATGAGTTAAGCCGTTTTCTCGACAAGGCAAGAGAAAATACCTTTGCCAATTTCAACAATTTGGAGGCTGATTATAAAAAACTAACAAGCATTGATAGTTTGTTTGAAGATGTCGTGAGCAATTTAAGCCACACTAGTTTTTCTGCGCTTTTCGTGTTCCAATCTCATTCAGCATATCGAGCAGCATTGAGTTTGTTGCTTGGCGGTCAGGTTGCAGAATCATACGCCTGTATGCGACTCACCTTGGAAAATGCTTTGTATGCTTTTTACATGTTCAAGAATCCAGATTCTTTGAAAACCTGGATGCGCCGACATGAAAATGAGAATGCCAAGAAGGCTGTGACTAAGGAATTTCGTATTAGGGGAGAGCCGAGAAATGGTAGTAAATCGATGTTAGCCACACTTGGTGAATGCGATAAAAAACTCGGCTTAGTTGCGGAGATTTTGTATGAGCATACAATCAATTTTGGAGCACATCCCAACCAATATGGTCTTAAACAACGGCTGAATACAACCAAGGTTGATGATCAGATCAAAATTGAAATGGCATATTTAATTCGAGGTGACTCGCCAGCTTCAAAATATGCTTTAGAATGCGCTGCTAATATTGGAATGGGCGTTTTAGCGATATTTCGTCTGATTTACCTCGAAAGATTCAACATCATTGGTGTTTCAGAAAAAATGGAACTTCTGAAGCGACAATATTTTCCATCATGAAATCCGTCGCGATCATCGGCGGGGGCATCACGGGACTGACCGCTGCGTTTTATCTGAAACGCGCGGGTTTTACCGTGACCGTCTATGAAGCGGGCAATCGCGTCGGTGGTGTGATTCAATCTGTCCGCAAAGATGGTTTTCTGGCCGAGTTCGGACCGAACACGATTCTCGAAACCTCGCCAAAGATCGCGCAGCTCGTCCGCGACGCCGGTTTGGAACCGCGTAAGCTGGCCACCGACCCGAAAGCCGAGGCGCGCTACGTCGTGCGCTACGGTCGGCCGATTGAAATGCCCGGCAAGCCGCTGGGATTTTTCACCACGCCAATGTTCACCGTCAAAGCCAAACTTGCCGTGCTGCGCGAGCCGTTCATCAAGCCGCGCCGCGACGGCGTGGAAGAAAGCATCGGCCAATTCGTCGTGCGCCGGTTCAACCAGGAATTTCTCGACCACGCGATTGACGCGCTGGTCGCCGGCATCTACGCCGGCGATCCGCACAAGCTCTCGCTGCCGCACGCGTTTCCAAAACTGAAAGCGCTGGAAGATAATTATGGCTCGATGATCAAGGGCCAGATTTTCGGCGCGCGCGACCGGAAAAAATCCGGCGAAGTGGCGAAAGACCGCGCGGCGAAATTTTCTTTTGACGAAGGTTTGCAGGTTTTGCCGGACACGCTCGCGGCACAGCTTGGTGACTCGCTGAAATTGAATTCGCCGGTGACAAATATCACGCAATCGAACAACGGTTGGCGCGTGACGACGGTGACCGGCGACGTGGAATTTGGCGCGGTGATTTATTGCGGCACGGCGCATCGGTTGGCGGAACTCGTAATTGAGGCGGCGCAGCAGCGCCGCCCTACCGAAGCGTTTGCCGAAATCAACTATCCGCCGGTGGGCGCGGTGGTGCTGGGTTTCCGGCGCGAAGATGTGACGCATCCGGCGCGCGGATTTGGAATGCTCATTCCTAAAATCGAAGGTTTCAAAATTCTCGGCACGATTTTCTCCTCGGCGCTGTTTCCGAATCGCGCGCCCGCCGGGCACATCACGCTGACGAGCTACATCGGCGGCGCGCGGTATCCGGAGCTGGGTTTGCTACCGGAAAAAGATTTGATCGAAACCACGCTGGCCGATTTACGCGTGCTGCTGGGCGTGAAAGGCCAGCCGGTGTTCACGCACACGAAGACGTGGCCGAGGGCGATTCCACAATACAACGTCGGCTACGGCAAATACCGCGACTTGCTCAAGCAAATCGAGGCGACCACGCCGAATCTTTTTTTCGCCGGGCATTACCGCGACGGCGTATCGCTGGGCGATTCCATCGTTTCCGGCGTGAATATCGCGGAGCGCGTGGGCAAAACCTTTTAGCCACAGATGCACAGAGATGAAACACAGATTTTCGGAAAAGAGTTTTTGAATCCGTGTCCATCTGTGTTTATCTGTGGCTGATTTTTTATGAGCAAAGCAATCTTGTTGGTCAATCTCGGTTCGCCGGACTCGCCGGCGGTGTCGGACGTGCGACGCTATTTGAACGAATTTCTGATGGATGGGCGCGTCATTGACGTCGCGTGGCCGCTGCGCCGGCTGATTGTCGGCCTGATTCTCATCAAGCGGCCGCACGAATCCGGCGAGGCTTACGAGAAGATTTGGACGAAGGACGGGTCGCCGCTCGTCGTCAGCAGCCGCAAAGTGCAGAAGCTATTACAGGCGCGCGTGAGCGTGCCGGTGGAACTCGCGATGCGGTATCAGAACCCGAGCATCGAGTCCGCCGTTAAAAATTTGGCGGCGAAGGGCGTGACGGAGGTTTTGCTTATTCCGCTGTTTCCGCATTACGCGATGTCCAGCTATGAAACCGCCGTGGTGCGCGTCGAGGAAGTCGCCAGAAAACTCGCACCGCAAATCAAGCTCACCGTGCAGCCACCGTATTACGATCAGCCCGATTACGTTGCGGCGCTCGTCGCCAGCGCGAAGGATTATCTCAAGGACTATGATCATTTGCTATTCAGCTATCACGGCATACCGGAGCGGCACCTGCTCAAGTCCGACCCGACCGGCTGTCATTGCCTCAAGGTGCAGAACTGCTGCGAAGTCGCCAGCCCGGCGCTTGCGAAATGTTATCGCGCCCAATGTTTCGCCACGACGCGCGCGTTCGTGAAACTCGCCGGCGTGCCGGAGGGGAAATATTCCGTCTCCTTCCAGTCCCGCCTCGGCAAAGACCCGTGGCTCAAGCCCTACACGGATTACGAACTCGCGCGTTTGCCGAACGAGGGCAAGAAGCGCGTGCTGGTCATCTGTCCGGCGTTCGTGAGCGACTGTCTGGAAACCATCGAGGAAATCGGCATGCGCGGCTGCGAACAGTTCATGGCCGGCAACGGCAAGGAATTCACGCGCATCCCGTGCCTGAACGAGCATCCGGCGTGGATTGCCGCACTGGAAAAAATGGCGGGGAAATTCCTTGCGGCGTGAATCAGCGCAGGTCGTTTTGCGCGAAAGCGAGTTCGGCGACGACTTGGCCGCCGATGAGATGCTGCTGGATGATGCGCTCCAAATTTTCCGGCGAACCCGAGTGATACCACGCGCCTTCGGGATAGACCACGGCAATCGGCCCGCGCGTGCAGACGCGCAGGCAGTTGGCGCGCGTGCGAAACACCAACGGTTCCGGCCCAACGAGGTTTAACTCCTTCAGCCGGTTTTTGAGAAATTCCCAAGCCGCCAGCGACTGCTCGCGCGGGCAGCATTTGGCCTCATCCGGCACGCAGAGGAAAATGTGGCGCTGGATTTTTTCCAGACCGAGCGCGGCGGCGGCAGATGCGAGGGCGGGGTTCATTATGCCAGGGCGATGCTTTTGGCGATGCCGGTGGCGGCAGCGTGGGCGAGAACTGCCGGAAAATCCGGCGCGTCGTCGGGATAATCCAGCTGCGCGTGCGTGTCGTAGAAAACCGGCATGGCAGTGGCATGATGGGCAAACCGGGAAATGAAGTCCATGACGGACTTAAACGCGCCACCGGCGAAGCGGCCAACCAGACTTGAATTGGTTTCCACCGGCAACCGGTGGTGGCGGGGTTTTGAGGGTCGCGCGAAGCACGCGAAGGGGGCGAAGTCCGTAGGACGGCCCAATCCAAACTCGTAGGAGCCGACGTAAGGAGCTCATTTTAATTTCTGCTTTCCGCTTTTCAGTTAGAGCCTCGTTACCTCGTCTCCTACCACAACCGAGGCTTGACTTGCCCGGCGGTTGGGCATGAAATCACCGGCAAATAATTATGATTGAATATTTTTTGCCACTCGTCGAAGCGCTTCTAAATTTGTTCGGTCCACGAACGCCCAGTGCTGACGAAGAGGTGGCCTGGAAAAATATCGCCGCCAAGTTGCGCGTTGGACGGTGGCGTTACTTGCAATGTTATGTGCTGCACTCATTGCGTCCTTTTTTATTTATATCCGCTATTGATGCCAAGCCATCTAAAGTTAATTAAAAAAAACTTTGTTGCGCGTTCACACTTCGTTCGTTCTCACCGGTGGAATCATTTAAGCAGATTCTGGGCTTTGAATCGGCGCGGGGAATGCGTAGTTTGAATAGAACAACATGACTTTGCGCTGGTTCATTTCCAAGACTGTCCGCGACGCGCTGACGGTGCATAAACATTACCGCCGGTTGCTCGCGGCGCAGCGCGATATCCTGTCGCCACCGGCCATCGGCGCGGTGACGGCGGCGCTGGATAATCTGTCGGCGGCCATCGCCGAAGGGCACACGGGTCGCATTAATCTCAAGGCGGAGGAATTGCAGTTCGCCGCCGAGAAGTGGCTCAAGCCGTATCCGCACGCGGCGTGGCGCGAGAACGTGGAGGTGTTGCTGGTGGCGCTGGCGGTGGCGATGGCGATTCGCACGTTTTTCATCCAGCCGTTCAAGATTCCCACCGGTTCGATGCAGCCGACGCTCTTCGGCGTGACGTCCACGCCGGATTTCACCAAGGTGAATTATTGGCGGGATAACAAGGAGAAGATGCAGGCGGAAATCACTGAACAATTCAAGGCGCGCGACGCCATCGTCATTCCGCCGGTCTGGGCACGCGTGAAGGAATGGTTCGAGGGAGTTTCGTATCTGCGGGTGGTGGCGGAGAATGACGGTGAATTGCAGGCGGTCGAAGCGCCGGTGCGGTTGCTGATTTTCAACATCAAGCAGACAATTTGGATCGGCGGGCAGTCGCAGACGATTTGGTTCCCACCGGATTTCGGCGAAGCGCCGTTGCCAAACCGGGCGGGCTTGCGCGTGCATTCGGATTATTCGGACGGGCAGTTGTGCCGGAAGGGCGAGGAGTTGGTGAAAATCAAGGTTGCCACCGGCGACCATCTGTTCGTGGATCGCATGAGCTTCAATTTCCGCAAGCCGACGCGCGGCGAAATCGTGGTGTTTGAAACCAAGGGCATCACCGATCCGCGCATGCCGCAGGATCAGTTTTACATCAAGCGGCTGGTGGCGTTGCCCGGCGAGAAAGTCCAGATTGGCAACGACCGGCATCTGCGCATCAACGGCCAGCGGCTCGATGCCACCACGCCGCATTTTGAAAAGGTCTATGGCTTTGATCCCAAACAAGCGCCGCGCGAAAGTCGTTTTTCCGGTCACGTCAACGGCACGGTGGCCAGCAACTACGGGCTTTATCCGAATCTCGCGCCGCTGTTTCCTGATGAAGATACCGCCTTCAACAACGACACAGATTCTTACATGGTCATGGGCGACAACACCTGCAACAGCTTCGATTCGCGCGCGTGGGGCAATTTCCCGGCGCAGAATGTCATCGGCAAATCGTTCTTCGTCTATTGGCCGCTGACGGCGCGCTTCGGCTGGGGCAACCGGTGATTCTTTGCAATGAAGCCGGCCACGACAGAAACCGTTCTCATCACCGGCGCATCGTCCGGCATCGGCTTGGAGCTGGCAAAATGTTTTGCCGCTGACAAATCCAATTTAATCCTCGTCGCGCGTAACACGGCGGCGATGGAAACACTCGCCGCTGAACTCCGGCGTGAGCACCAAATCGAAGTTCACATCATCACGGCGGATTTGGCGCTGCCGGAATCGCCGCCGATGATTTTCGACGAACTGAAGGGCAGGGGAACCATCGTGGATGTGCTGGTAAATAATGCTGGCTTTGGATTGCACGGAGAATTCGTCGAGCTTCCCCTGCACCGTCAATTGGAGATGGTGCAGGTCAATATCGCCGCGCTGGTGGCGCTCACCGGACTGTTTCTGCCCGGCATGGTGGCGCGGCGGCACGGTGGCATTTTGAATGTCGGTTCTGTGGCGGGTTATTTTCCAGGCCCGCGAATGTCGGTATATTTTTCCACAAAAGCATTCGTGCGGTCATTTTCCGACGGACTGGTGGAGGAATTGCGCGGCACCGGTGTGACGGTGACAAATCTGGCGCCAGGACCAACAGAGACGAATTTTTCTGCTGTCGCGCGCGGACATTTCCGGCGGCGGATTTCTTCAGATAAGAAAATGTCGGCAACCACCGTAGCGCAGTTTGGCTACAAAAAATTTCGCCAAGGAAAAACCGAAGCGATTCCAGGCGGGATAAACTGGCTGCTGGCACATTTGGTGGCGAAACTTTTCCCAAGAACAATCATCCGGCGACTGGTGGGGAAATACAACAAACTCGATTCAAGCAAGTAAACGCAGATTAAAACCAAGGTGCATTTCTTTGCGGTTTATATATGATGCACAATGTTTGTTATATTTAATCTATTTTAGCGTTTGGCTGTATATTTTGATATATTCTCCAACAGTCTTATCCCAAGAAAAATCAGCCTTCATAGCATTACGGCGAAATTGGCGGAAAAGTTTTGGCTGAGCGTAGATCGCCAGCGCCTTGCGGATGGCCTTGGCAAGTGCGCGTGAGCTGTATTCAAAAAATTTCACGCCGTTGGCAGTCGTCGCACTCTGGCCGTAATCAATCACACTGTCATCAAGCCCACCAGTGGCGCGCACGACCGGAATGGTGCCGTAGCGCAGGCTATACATCTGATTCAGCCCGCACGGCTCAAACCGCGACGGCATCAGGAAAAAATCGCAGCCGGCCTCGATCCGGTGGGACAGATTTTCGTCGTAGCCGAACTGCACGGCCACCTTGCCAGGAAAGCGCGCCGCGAGGTCGCGATAGCCGCGTTCGTATTCCGGCGAGCCGCTGCCGAGCTGCACGAATTGGATGTTGGAATTCAGCATTTCTTCCAGTGCGCCGAGTTGGATATCCACGCCTTTTTGTTCGGCGAGCCGTGAAATTGTGCCGAACAGCGGAATTTTTTTATCAACGGGCAGGGCGACCTGGCGCTGTAATTCCAGTTTGTTGATTTGTTTTCCAGCCATGCGCGCCACGGTGTAGGATTTGAAAAGGTGCGAGTTCTTCGTGGTGTTCCATTCGTTGTAATCCACGCCGTTGAGAATGCCAGTGAGCTTGCTGGCATTTTCGCGTAACACACCGTCAAGGCCGCAGCCGAGCTCCTCGGTAGTGATTTCGCGCGCATAGCGGGGGCTGACGGTGGTGATGCTGTCAGCATAAACAATTCCACCTTTCAAACAATTCAACAGCCCGTGATACTCTGCGCCCACACCGTCCGGCGCAAAAAAATCTCCCGACAAATTAGTCAGCGCAAAGGCTTCCGGTGGAAAAACGCCCTGATATGCGAGATTATGAATGGTGAGGCACGTTGCCGGTGGATTCCCCCACCCTTCGTTTTTTTGCTGTAAAATCATGGCTGGGACGAGTGCCACCTGCCAGTCGTGAATGTGAACCACCTCCGCACGCCACGGCAGATATCGAGCCAGATGCGTGACGCACTTGGAGAAAAAAATGTAGCGTTCGGCGTTGTCGGCGTAGCTAATGTTGTTCTCCAAATAGATTCCTGCTCGGTTAAAATAACCGGGATGATCTATGAAATAAATTTTGGCCTCGCCGGCGCGTGTTAGCTCCCACAATTCCGCAGTTGAATTGTGCAATCCGAGCGGTAAATCAAAATGCCAGTCCACGCGCCGCATTGCCGGATGTTTTTCGCGGATGCCGCGATACAACGGCGTGACGATGACCGCCTCGTGTCCGGCATTGACCAGCGCCCGGCCCAGCGCGCCAACCATGTCCGCCAGTCCGCCCGTTTTCGAGAATGGATATACTTCGCTGCTGGCAAGCAAGATTTTCATTTAAGATTAAGCCGTAATCCGATCTGTTTTCAAATACGGCTGCAACGCCTCGGGAATCTTCACACTGCCGTCGGCCTGCTGATGGGTTTCAATCAGCGCCACGAACAGTCGCGCCAGCGCCGTGCCGCTGCCGTTGAGAATGTGCGGAAATTTATTTTCACCGGCCTCGGTTTTGAAACGCAAGTTCATCCGACGCGACTGGAAATCCTCGCAGTTCGAGCAGCTCGAAACTTCCAGATAGCTCCCCTGCCCCGGCGCCCAGACTTCAATGTCGTAAGTCTTCGCGCTGCCAAAACCCATGTCACCAGTGCAAAGTAAAATCACACGGTAATGCAGGCCGAGCAGTTGCAAAACTTTTTCCGCGTTGCCAACCATTTTTTCAAGCTCGTCGTAACCGTGCTCCGGCTTCACAATTTTGATCAGCTCCACCTTGTCGAATTGATGCACGCGGATCATGCCGCGCGTGCCGACGCCCGCCGCGCCGGCCTCGCCGCGAAAACACGGCGTATAAGCGCAGTATTTTACCGGCAACTGTTTCTCGGCCAAAATTTCTTCGCGGTGGATATTCGCCACCGGCGTTTCTGCCGTTGGAACCAAATAAAGTTTTCCAAGTTCTTCCGCGCGTCCGCCTTCGGCTACGCCGTAGTATTGGTCTTTGAACTTCGGAAATTGCCCGACGCCAACCATGCACTGTTCGCCAACCATGAACGGCGGCGAGACTTCGGTGTATTCGTGCTGCGTGATGTGCAAGTCGAGAAGAAACTGGATCAAGGCCCGTTCCAACCGCGCACCCCAATTTGTGTAGAGCAAAAATCCACTGCCGGAAAGTTTCGCCGCACGGGCGAAATCCACCAACTTCAGCGACTCACAAAGTTCAACGTGCGACTTCGGTTTGAAGGCAAAGTTCGTCTTTTCGCCAAAAATCCGGATTTCTGGGTTGTCTTCCGCGCTCTTTCCAACCACCACCGATTCATGCGGCAAATTTGGCAACTGGAGCATCAGCGCGTCGCGTGCGGTTTCAGCTTCCGCCGCCGCCTTGTCGAGCGCGGCAATCTTCTCGCCCAAATCTTTTGTCTCGGCTTTCTTCGCTTCCGCCTCAGCGAGTTTTTTTTGCCCCATGAGCGCGCCGATTTCCTTGCTGATACGGTTGCGCTGCGATTTCAATGCTTCCACCTCGGCTAGCGCTTTACGGCGCGCTTCGTCCAACTTCAGCAGTTCGTCAATTTTTGCCTCATCCCCTGCCCCGCGCGTGGCCAGACGCGAGCGGACAAAATCAGTTTTTTCGCGGATTAATTTAATGTCGAGCACACGACAATTTAAGAAATACAGCGAATAGCGGCAAGCCGTTTGGTTTTATTTCCCGCGCTATTTTGACCCAATTCGTCCATTCAGGCAGATTTGGAATTGAAAATCCCGCCGCCAACCGGCAGATTCTCCACATGACGAAATCTGTTTTCACCGGTCCGGTCTTCGTGGTGCGCGACAACATTGACACCGACCAGATCATTTCCGCGCAATTTCTCAACCTCGTGCCCACCATCGCCGAGGAATACGAAAAACTCGGCAGCCATGCGCTCGCCGGTTTGCCGGATTCGCTCTACGCCACGCGCTACGTCAAACCCGGCCAACTTGACAGCGAATATCCCATCGTCGTCGCCGGCAAAAATTTCGGCTGCGGCAGCTCGCGCGAACACGCGCCCATCGCGATGGGTTCGGCGAATTGTGAAATCGTTCTCGCGGAAAGTTTCGCGCGCATTTTCTTCCGCAACTGCGTCGCCACCGGCGAACTTTATCCGTGCGAATGCGCCGACCGCCTTTGCGATATTTTGAAAACCGGCGACGTGGTAACAGTGGATTTGGACGCCGCCACCGTGACCGTGAAAGCCACTGGCAAGGTGTATCATTTCAAACCACTCGGCGACGTGCGTCCGGTGGTGGACGCCGGTGGTTTGTTCAATTATGCGCGGCAGAGCGGAATGATTGCGGCAAAGTAAACTGCGGATGAATCTGCTTCCATTTCCCCGTTCGCTCCAAAGGCGTCCGGGGAATTTTCTTTTGCCGGAACGGAAACCACTGGCGCAAATCAAAGTCATCCGCAGCGATTTCGCCCCAAAAAGTCCCGAAGGCTACGCGCTGGATATTTCTAAAGCCGGAATTGAAATCCATTTTCGCGACACCGGTGGTTTGCGATCGGCAACGGCGACATTGCGGCAATTGCTCCGCGAATACGGTCGCAAATTGCCGTGCCTAAAAATCCGCGACTGGCCAGATTTTGCACGACGGGGCGTGATGCTGGACATCTCACGCGGGCGCGTGCCAAAACTGGAAACGCTGCTTGATCTTGCCGAAAAGCTGGCGGATTTCAAAATCAACGAGCTGCAACTTTACACGGAGCACACGTTCGCCTACCGGATATACCGGCGCATCTGGCAAAGCTGGGGCGCACTCACGGCCAAGGAAATCCAAATCCTCGCCGCGCGCTGCCGTGAACTCGGCATTGATTTGGTGCCCAATCAAAATTCTTTCGGCCACCTGCGCTACTTTCTCGCAGATCCGAAGCTGAAGAAACTCGGCGAAATCTCCGAACCATTTTTATCGGAAACCAAAGATTTTTTCCGCCGGCCGACTACACTCGCGCCGAATCATCCCGGCACCCTGCCCTTCCTGCGCGGGCTTTACGCCGAGTTGTTGCCGAATTTTTCGAGCCAGTTTTTTAACATCGGTGGCGACGAGACTTGGGATCTTGGCAAGGGGCAAAGCAAAAAGCTCTGCGCCAAACAAGGCAAAGGTCGCGTCTATCTCGACTATTTGCAGCAACTTCACCGCGAAGTTTCGGCGCGCGGCAAGACGATGATGTTCTGGGGCGACATTATTCTGAAATATCCAAAACTTATCCGCGAACTGCCGAAAAATATTATTGCGTTGAACTGGGGTTACGAGGCGGAGCATCCGTTCGCCAAAGAAGCTACGCAGTTTGCAAAAGCAAAAATTCCATTTTACATTTGCCCCGGCACTTCGACGTGGCAGACGCTCATCGGCCGGCACGACAATGCTATTGCCAATCTCCGCGCCGCCGCCAAAGCTGGAAAAAAATTCGGTGCGCTGGGCTTTCTCAATACCGACTGGGGTGACGGCGGTCATCCGCAGCCGCTGGCGGTAAGCTGGCCGCTGTTCGCCGCTGGCGCGGGGCTGGCGTGGAACGCGAAGGCTTTTGACGAGCGGAAACTGGTTGCCGTTTTGAACCGCGACGTTTTTGAAGATGCCACCGGCAAAGCCGCAGCGGTGGCATTTCGCCTCGGCTTCGCCCATCGAAAACTCGGGGTGAAAGCGGCGAACGAAACGCCGCTCGGCACCGCTATCGCCGCGCCGCCACCGGCGGAACGGGAACTTTTTTGCCGGAACGGATTGAAATGGTTCGCCAAAATTCCGGCGAAAAATCTCCGGGCCGCGCTGAAGGAAATTGAACGGCAGCGAAAAATTTTGTCCCGCGCCCGGCCAAATTCCACCGGCGGAAAAATTCTGGCGCGCGAACTGGATTTGGCGGCGCGCATGGCGGCGGAATCGTGCTGCTTCATGCTTTGGCAAAAAACCGTCGCCACCGGCAAAACTTTGGTTGCCGCCCGGCTGGCAAAAACCGGTATCAGTGCGCTGCGAAAATTAGACGCGGATTTCAACGCCGTTTGGCTTATGCGAAACAAGGGAACCACGCGGCATTGCTCGCCATTTCTACGCTGGCGGATAGCCGACCTAAAGCGGGAATCGCCCATAAATAAAAAACGGCGCAGACATTAAAGTCCGCGCCGTTGGCGAATCCACTATTTATTTTTGGGCTGCAACTTTGGCGGCAGTGTCCGCAATTTCCACGCGAATGACGGAGGCAATTTTATCCGGAGCTGCCACCGGCAAATCCAGCGTGGCACCGCTTTCGGTCTGACTCACCTTCAAGTCCGTGCCGTCGGATAGGAGAGAGGCTTTGGTGATTTTGCTCTGAAGGCCGGGCAGTTCAAATTTTCCAGTCGCCGGCCATTTGAAGATGATGACATAAATTTTTCCGGCCTTGCTGGTGCAGCGCCAGTCGTTGCGGGAAGAAACCGTGGTTGCCGAGCCATACCCGGTCACGCCTTTGACCGGTTTGCCCAAT
>Ga0208872_1001789_pt1 | contig 12897 bp, 11 predicted proteins | sample CryBogCBH12Aug08_FD_185508 | JGI IMG/M metagenome (GOLD analysis project Ga0208872, IMG submission 185508) | Freshwater microbial communities from Crystal Bog, Wisconsin, USA - CBH12Aug08 (SPAdes) | ecosystem: Environmental > Aquatic > Freshwater > Lake | place: Crystal Bog, Wisconsin, USA...
GGCCACCGCCGGCTGATAGCCAAACTGCTGCACGATGCGCGCGGCCACCTTCTGGTTGATGGCGTTGTCATCCACCAGCAAGATCCGCAACGGCAGCCGGTCGGCCAGCCGGACTTCCGCCTGAACCGGCGCGGGCTGGCTGGAGGGAATACGCGGACTCAACAACGCCCGTTGCAGAATGGTGCACAGTTGCGCCGGCTTGATGGGCTTGTTGACGGTGTGGCCGAAGACAATGCGCGACTCGCTTGCATCGTTGTTTTTCCGGCCCAGCGCCGTGAGCAGCACCACCGGCATCATGGCCGCCGCCGGCAGTTTTTGAATCTCCTCCGCCACCGCCGCGCCGTCCATGCCCGGCAAAACGGCATCCAGCAGCGCGATGTCAAAGGTCATGCCCTTGCGGAGCAGTTCCATGGCCTGCGCGGAATTTTCCACCGCCTGCGGTAGCATCCCCCAGCGCCGGCATTGCTCGAACAGGAGGTTCCGGATCACCGCGCTGTCCTCCAAAATCAAAATCTTCAAATCGGACAAATGCGACTGGCGCTTGGCATATGACGGCGGCGCGGAATCTTCCGGCACCTGCAAATTGACGGTGAAATGAAACGTGGAACCATCGCCCGGCACACTTTCCGCCCACATTTTTCCGCCCATCAACTCGACCAGTTTGCGGCTGATGACCAGCCCCAGACCGGTGCCGCCGTATTTGCGGGAGGTCGAAACATCCGCCTGGGAAAATGGCCGGAACAACCGCGCCAGCCGGTCGGGCGGAATGCCGATGCCGGTGTCGCGCACGGCAAAATGCAGCCGCAGCGGCGGCGGATTTTCCGTCGCGCCAGCGGGCGGCGAAAGTTTTTCCACCTTGACCACCACGCTGCCGCGCTCGGTGAATTTCAGCGCGTTGCCGACCAGGTTCACCAGCACCTGACGCAACCGCTGCTCGTCACCCTCGGTCTGCGCCGGGATTACTTCGTCGGCCTCATAGGCCAGCTCCAGTTTTTTGTCGAGGGCGCGCGGTGCCAGAATGTCCAGCGAATCCTCGATGCAACTGCGCAGGTCGAACGGCCGCCGTTCCAGTTCCATCTTGCCGGCCTCGATCTTGGAAAAATCCAGAATGTCGTTGATGATGCTCAACAGCGATTCGCTGCTGCTGAAAATCGTCTCCAGATAACCACGCTGGTCCGGGGTCAGCGTGGTCTCCATCAGCAAACCCGTCATGGCGATGACGCCGTTCATCGGCGTGCGGATTTCGTGGCTCATCGTCGCGAGAAATTCCGACTTGGCGCGGTTGTTCGCCTCCGCCGCCCGGCAGGCGTCCGCCAGTTCCATCTGCCGCCGGGTCAGTTCTTCAAAACGCCGCTTCAACTCCACCACGCCGACAAACCGCGCCCGCAGCAAACTGTTTTCCGTCGGCAACTGGATGAATTCATTCAGCCCCAGATCAAACGCCCGCAGCAGCACGTTCGTGTCGGCCGCCCCGGCCAGCGCCACCGAAAACACCGGCAAGGCGGGCGGATGATGCTTCAACTGGCGCAGCAGATTCAGGCTGTCGGTCTCCGCATTTTTCAAATCCAGCAGGATGAAATCCGGCGGATGCGTCTGCAAATATCGCAACGCGTCCGCATAATTGGCCACAACCCCCAGCACGCCGCCCTCCAGCCGAACAAGCATCTGCAATGATTCTGACAATTTATGGTCGGAACCCAGCATCAGCGCATGGAATTTATTTGGATTCATCTCTTGGTTGGCCAGATATGATGGCGGACGGCGGCGGATTTAACAGATTTTTCCGCCGCCAGCCAGATGAATTTTTTCAAATGCTGGAAAAAAAGGACGCTCACCAGTCCAACAACGGCGGAAATCAAAATTCAACTTCCGGGTGGCCGGCCACAACTGCCGTTCGCCTTGCTCAAACGGCCAACCCGCCGCCGTGGCGGATTAAATGAAGCCCCACCAGCCCGCTTACTTGAACTTGATCTTGTTGGGCAGGAACAGGAGGCCAATACCGCCGATGATGAGCATCAGCCCGACGGGGCCGAGCTTGATCCACGGAAAACCGCCCGGTGCCTGACCTTGCGACTTCAACGCCATGATGGTCAGGAACAATCCCAACGGAACCATCACAAAACCGAGCGCGCGATACCATTTGTTTTTGGTCATGGGAGAAATTGAGTTTTTACGCCTTCAACACTTCAATAAATGCTTCCTGCGGAATGTTCACATTGCCGACGGACTTCATGCGCTTCTTGCCTTCCTTCTGCTTCTCCAGCAGCTTGCGTTTGCGCGAGACGTCGCCGCCGTAGCATTTCGCCGTCACGTCCTTGCGGAACGCGCTGATGACTTCGGAGGCAACAATCTTCCCGCCGATGGCCGCCTGAATCTTCACCTGAAATTGCTGGCGCGGGATAACTTCCTTGAGCTTCTCGGCGAGCGTGCGTCCGCGGCCCTCGGCCTTCGTGCGATGCACGATGCACGAGAAAGCATCCATCGGTTCGGAGTTGACGAGCAAATCCAGTTTCACCATGTCGGATTCCATGTATTCATCCGGCTCGTAATCCATGGAACCAAATCCACGCGTGATGGATTTGATGCGGTCGTGAAAATCAATGAGGATTTCGTTGAGTGGAATCAGCGACGAAAGCATCACGCGCTTGGCGTCGAGCGTTTCGGTGTGATCCACGTTACCGCGCTTTTCGCTGATGAGCGACATCATGTCGCCGATGTTTTCGTTCGGGCAAATGACGAACGCCTTGACCATCGGTTCTTCGATCTTTGCGACGTAGGTCAAGTCGGGCATGAAGGCGGGGTTGTCCACCTGCTTCATCGTGCCGTCGGAGAGATGGACTTTATACACCACGCTCGGATACGTCGCGATGATGTCCATGTCATATTCGCGCCGGAGACGTTCCTGCACGATTTCCAAATGGAGCAAGCCAAGAAAGCCGCAGCGGAAACCAAAGCCGAGGGCGACGGACGTTTCGGAGGAATAAACGAACGCGGAATCGTTGAGCTTGAGCTTGCCCATGGATTGCTTCAATTGTTCGTAGTCGGCAGTGTTAATCGGATAGATGCCGCTGAACACCATCGGATGAATTTCCTTGAAGCCGGGCAGCACGCCGGAAGGATTCCGTGCGTCGGTGATGGTGTCGCCCATCTTCACATCGGCGGCGCTCTTGATGTTCGCGGTCATGTAGCCGGTCTCACCCGTCTCCAATTTTTCGCGCGTGTAAGGTTTCGGATTGAAACTGCCCACTTCCTTCACTTCGACGTTTCTGCCGGAGTGCAGCAGCTTGACCATCATGCCGGGTTTCAATTCGCCGTTGAAAACGCGGACGTGCGTGACGACACCCTTGTAAGTGTCGAAATAAGAATCAAACGCCAGCGCCTGCAAACTCGGTTCGCCCGTCGGCTTCGGCGGCGGCACGCGCGCGATGATGGCTTCCAAAATATCTTCGATGCCGATGCCCTGCTTCGCGCTGCACGGAATGGCCCACTCGGCGGGAATCGCCAAAACATCTTCAAGTTGCCGCTTCGCCTGCGGCACGTCGGCGTGGCCGAGGTCAATCTTGTTGATGACCGGAATAATCGTCAGATTTAATTTCGCCGCGAGGTGATAATTTGCCACCGTCTGCGCCTCGACGCCCTGCGCGGCATCAATCACCAGCAGCGCGCCTTCGCACGCGCTCAAGCTGCGGGAAACTTCATACGCAAAATCCACATGGCCGGGCGTGTCAATGAGATTCAGCTCGTAAGTCTCGCCGTTGCGCGCCTTGTAAAGCATCGTGACCGGATGCGCCTTGATGGTGATGCCGCGCTCCTTTTCCAAATCCATCGCGTCGAGCAATTGCTCGGACATATCGCGCGTGGCGATGGTGCCCGTCATGTGCAGCAACCGGTCGGAGAGCGTCGTCTTCCCGTGGTCAATGTGGGCGATGATGCTGAAATTGCGGATGTGGGCGGCGTCCATTTAATTATTAATCGAGCGCGGTAGCATACCGTAAAAGTCGTCCAAGAAAAGAAAATTCACGGCGCTACCGCGGAACCCCACTCACTTCCGAGCCAACGGCCAAACTTTAATTTCCCGTCGGGCATCCGCCGGTTTCTCGAACGGGCCGGGGAACGGATTTTTTCCGTCGCGCGCCCGGCCAAAATAATCAGTGTCAATCTTCACCGGCGAGCCGTCGGCGTTTTCGAAGGCGCAACCGGACACCTTTGCCAGACCGAGCCCATCGGTCGTCACCAGTTTGCATTTCGCCGCCGCGCGCCAGTCATCGTCCTCGGCCAGCATCAGATACCAGCCGTCGGCTTTTTGCGTCAGCTTCACACCGGCATCGAAATTGGTCTGGAGCAGCGCGCCGTCATCTGACTTCGCCGGCTGCGTGCCTTTCGTGAACACATTGCCGGCGTAGAAACATGCCAGCATCGAATGGTCGAGCGCGCTCAAACTGCACGAGCCCATGAGTAAGTTGTTGTAAAACCGATGATCGCCACTGTCACCATTGCCCGCGGGATACATGCCGGCAATGGGCGTGTCATGCGCCGGATGAAACGGTGTGTGGCGCTTGTCGTTTTGAATATTTCGGATCGGCCCGACCATCAGGTTATGCACAAAGACGGCGCCTTGCGCATTCAGTTGCAGGGAACGTCGCGGAGACAGAAATAAATTATTAGCAACCAGCAACGGTCCGTGCTGCATCTCCAGAAACAGGTCGCCCCCGTTGCCGGAATTATCGTGCAGCAGATTGCCGGTCACTTGCGCGCCTTGCGCCATCCAATCGAGCCAAATCCCGCTCACGTCGCCGCAGCGATAAATATGGTTGCCGCTGATGACGACATCAATCGCGCCGTGGAGTTTGATGCCCGCCATTTCCGCGCCGCCGAAAAGATTGCGCACGTGAATGTCATGAATCTCGTTGCCGGCGACGGTGCTGAACGCGCCGCCGAGGCTGCCGACGATGCCGGTCTGCTCGCAATGGGAGATTTCATTGCCGCGCACCACATGGCTGCCGACCGTCGCCCGGTTCCAGCCGTTAGTCAGCGCGCGTTCCGTGGTGGCGATATATCCGCCGGTTCCGGCCTGCTTTTCTTGCTGCAACCATTCCGGTGGATTCTTGATCTCCATGCCGTTATCCCACTCATCGCCGTATTTGCCGAGGGCGATGCCGCAGCAAGTCGAATAGCTGATGACATTGCTTTCAATAATCCAGCCCTTGCTCCAATGCGTGCCAATCAATCCGATTTGCTCGGCCGTTGGCGGCGCCCAGGGCGTCGCCGCCTGTTTCATCGCCAACCCGCGCACGGTCAGAAAATTGACGCCGGTTTTTTCCGGATAAAAAACCGTCCGCCGCGCGTTGACCTCCACAAGTTGTTCGTTCGGGTTGACGCCCGGAAACTGCGCCCAGATTGTCGTGATGCCGTTGGTCACTTCCCCAAACCACAGCGGCTCGCGGCCGGCGGGCAGAAGCAGCGTTTCAAACTTGGCCGCCTCCGTCAGCCAGTCGCCGTTCAGATACACGGCGCCCGTGTGATGCTGCCGGCCGTTGGCCTTGAACCAGTCGCCATGGATTAAATCGGAATACGGATTGAACTGGCCGAAGAACGCAGCCGGCAACGCCACCGCCCAGGTGTCATTCGTGACCCGCCCCCAGTGCCTCACCATTTCCGAACCGGTGATCACCACCTTTTCACCCGGCGCGGCCTGATAAACAATCCGCTGTCCGTCCGACGTGCCGCCGCGCGGCGGATTGACGCGCTCGCGATAAACGCCGGCGTGCACCGTTACGACATCGCCCGGCTGCGTGACATTGGCCGCCGCCTGAATCGTTCTGAACGGTCTGGCTTCCGTGCCGGCGTTGGCGTCATCGCCGGACAGGGCAACGTGATACTCGCGGGCGGCGGCCGGGTTTGGGCTGCAGAAAAACGCGGCGACGAAAAGGCCGAGCACCGACAGTAAGGTTTTGGGGGTCATATCCGCCGCAGAGGATACCCGGTAACGGCACTCAAACTCAATTCCATATCGGGGAAGCCACGGGCAACGCGCAACCCGCCGTGGTCAAAATGCGGGCGATGATGCTGAAATTGCGTATGTGTGCGGCGTCCATTTACAAATGTCGAATCACGAATTACAAATTGCGAATCCGAGCGCACTAGCTTAACCGGAAAACAATTGAAGAAAAGGAAATTTGAGGGAATGAGACGCTTGCGAAACCAATAACCTACCCGACGCGGATCGGAAGCGAAGTAAAAAGCGATCACGGCGTCAGTGGCCGTTGACGGAATTGGGACTATACCACAAATCATTCGGGGCGGTGGTGTCATTGGCCCATGTCGTGATATCCGTCCAAGGAACCCGCGCCGCGCTGCCGTCCATTCGCCCGACTTGCGCGGATTTACCGTGCCGGTCGGAAATGGACAACTTGCCGGTTTCAATCGGGTAGTTGGAAAAATCATTCCATTCGCCGGCGGCGGTGTTATTTTCATCGTTCTCCCATTCCAGAATGTTCATCGCCTTGAATTTTTAGAGCTTGAATGGCGAATAAACAATGGTGCCCGCCGGATAACCTTTGCCGTAGGCCACAATCGCGCCATTGAACACATAGCTGCTGATCAGTTCATAGCGGGCATAATAGCTGGTATTGATTTTTTCCTCCGGGCAACGCAGCAGATTGATGGTTTTGATATACTGGTAAAGCATAGCGGGCGTGCCATTCACGGCATAAGTGCCGTCAAAATATTTTGCCTGCGTATTGTAGTCGGCTTGCCAAGTGGCAGCAGTATGGGCCGACAGGGGCGTGATCCCGGGGCCAGCGGCCCAGCAGGGCAGCGCTTTGCCGTTCGCATCCGCCATCTGCCAACCGGGCAGTGGAAGCACATCCGAGTTGTCATTGCAATACATGGCGGTGCCCAGCATCGTCTGTTTGCAGTTGTTGATGTCGTTGGCCGCATAGGCGCGGCTCTTGGCCTTGGACAAAGCCGGCAGAAGCATCGCGGCCAGAATGGCGATGATGGCGATGACCACCAGCAGCTCGATAAGGGTGAAGGCGGAACGTCCGGGACTTGGTTATATACAATCTTCTGTGGGTTGAGATGAGTTTAACAATAATACAAACCGCAGCAATCACCAATTATGATGACCCCTGAACCAAATCTGAAAACCACGCCGTCAGGCCAGTTGCTTCTTCAACGCCCGCAGTTCCTTCAGCCGCTTTGCGTCCGGCCTCGGATATTCCAGCTTCAAGTCTTTCAATGCCTCGCACACGGCGTGTGAAATGATGAGCCGCGCATTCAACTTGTCGTCCGCCGGCACCACGAACCACGGCGACGATTCCGTGCTGGTGGCCGATAAACATTCTTCATAAGCGCGGCGGTATTCCTTCCAAAACCCGCGCTCCACGAGATCGAACTGGCTGAATTTCCAATTGCGCGCCGGGTCTTCGAGGCGCTTGAGAAAACGCCGGCGCTGTTCCTCTTTGGAAAGATGCAGGAAAAACTTGATGATGCGCGTGCCGTTACGGTGCAGGTGTTTTTCCAAATCCGTGATGGAGCGGTAGCGTTTCTCCCAGAATTTTTTATCGCCGACAGTTTCTGCCGGTAGCCCCTGCCCTTGCAAGATTTCCGGATGCACTTTCACGACCAGCACTTCTTCGTAATACGAGCGGTTGAAGATGCCGATGCGCCCGCGTTCCGGCAAATTGCGCGTCGTGCGCCAGAGAAAATCGTGCTGTAATTCCTCCGCGCTCGGATGCTTGAAGCTGAAAACCTGACAGCCCTGCGGATTCACGCCGGACATAACGTGTTTGATCGCGCCGTCCTTACCCGCCGCGTCCATCGCCTGAAAAACCAGCAGCAGCGAATAGCGGTTGTCCGCGTAAAGCAGTTCCTGACGCTCGCTCATTTCCCGGATGTGCGCGGCGAGCAGCTTTTGATAATCGTCCGCCGATTGGTAGAACGGCTTCACCTTGGTCGGCAAGTCCTTGAGATTGACGCGACCGCCCGCACGCACCTGAAATTTATTCACGGGGATTTTCATGTGCCGACTGTAAGCCGGTCGGCGTCCCATGTCCATCGGGTTTTCCTCAATCACCAGCCGACGAAAAAACTTAATCCCGCTGCTGGGTGGGATTTGAAATATTTCCAAGAACCGGCGGCCGTCTGACAAGGCTTGTGAAAATTGGCTCCAGAGGAAGGGCTCGAACCTTCAACATCACGGTTAACAGCCGCGTGCTCTACCATTGAGCTACTCTGGAACTCGAAGGACAGATAATTTACAAGCCGCCGCGCATTCGTCAAATCGTTTCGTCAGTCTTTTTGGCAATGCGCGCAGAAAAAAGTGCTGCGTGCCGCCTGCACGATTCGCCGGATGGGCGCGCCGCATTTGCTGCAGGGCTTGCCTGCGCAGTCATAGACCAGCAAGCGTTCGCTGTAAAAATCCGCCGCCCCTTCCGCGCGGCCGTAATAAAACAAGCCGTCCGATTTGTGCGCGCTGAAATCCAGCGGAATCGTGCTGCCGCAATCAATCGCCTCTTGCAACACGTCGCGCATGGCTTGCAATAATTTCGCCGCCTGCGCCAACGTCAACCGGTTCGCGGCGCGGCGCGGCGAAAGGCCGGCGCGGAACAGCGCCTCACTCGCGTAGATGTTGCCGACGCCGGCGACGAGTGACTGGTCGAGCAATTTCACCTTCACCGGCTGGCGGGAAGTTTTGAGCCGCTGCTGGAAAATTTCCGGCGTGAAATTTTTGTCCCATGGCTCCGGCCCCAGTTTTTCGATGGCCGACAAATCCAGCGTGAGCCGGCCAAAGTAGCGCGTGTCTTCGTAGATGAATTTTTTCGCGCCGAGCTGCAAAACCACCGCCGCGTGTTTCGGCAGCAGAGAGTTCTTTGGCGCGAGGAACATCCGTCCCGTCATGCCGAGGTGGCCGAGGAGAAAATATTTTTGCCGGGAAGGCCGCGTCTGCAGCTCAAACAGCAGATACTTGCCCCGCCGTTGCAGGCTGGCAAATTTCCCCCCGCGCAAAGTTTTTTGGAAGCGCGCCAGCGAGGTCGGCTGCAAGACCTTTTTCCGCCTCACTTCTACCCGGCGGATGATTTTGCCAACGAGCAGCGGGCGCAGATGCCGGACCAGCACCTCGACTTCGGGAAGTTCGGGCATGAAAGACCCTCAAAACCACTGATACCGGCTGTTGCCGTCGTAAGTAATCCAATCCATGTCGCGAAAAGCGCGCCAGCCGACGTGGCTGTCTTGGAAGAGGATGTTGCCGCCTTCCGGCTGGCTTTTGTTCATGTGATTGCTGTTGAAGCCTTGCGGCAGGGTTTGGGAGTAAACGCCCTGAAACTTGGCGGTGTTCCGGTTCGGCCCGTCGGAAATGGTGATGTCGGTGCCAATCTCGGTGTCCGCCAGGGCGAGCGTGTTGGTCACCTGCTGGGACATCTTGGAAACCAGGTAGCGCGGCTTGTTGGGATTGAGGTTCATGTTCGGATTGTTGGGCGCGCTGGCGTCATTGCGCTTCATCATCCACAGATAACCCACGGACTTGTAGCCGCCTTCGGAGGTGTAAGGTGCCGCCGACTGAAAATTCCAAAACTGCAGCATATTGCCGAGTTCCTTGGAAGCGTAGCTGCTGGGGCAAAACATGATGTCGGGCTTGGAGGCGGCCATGTCGTTGCCGATGGCATTCGACAAATCCCAGAGGTCGCCGCCCGCCTTGGCGGAAGTGGGGTCGCCCATGGTTTGATTGTTGGGGTTCGGCGCGAGCGGATAAAAATCGCGGCTGTCATTCGCATAGATGGCGAGCGCGATGCCGCATTGACGCAGATTGTTCACGCAATTCATGCGCTTGGCCTTCTCCTTGGCCTTGGTCAACGCCGGCAGCAGCATCGCCGCCAAGATGGCGATGATGGCAATGACCACCAGCAGTTCGATCAAGGTAAAGCCGCGTGTTGATAAATTACGTCTAGGGTTCATGCGGATAATTCTAGTGGGAAAAGCCCCCTCATTGCCATCCACAATTATGGTGACCTGCCACCCAGCGGCTTCGCTCCCATGGAAACGTTTTGCGATGTTCGCCTATCTCCCATCTCCCATCTGCTAATTTACCCCGTCACCAGCGTGCCGACTTTTTCGCCCATGACGACCTTCTTCAAATTATGCGCCTGGAAGAAATCAAACACGATGATCGGCATCTTGTTGTCCATGCACAGCGAGAACGCCGTGGAATCCATCACCTGCAACCGCTTTTGCAACGCGTCAATGTAGGAGATTTGCGCAAAGCGTTTCGCCTTGGGATTTTTCTTCGGGTCGCAATCGTAGATGCCGTCCACCTTCGTCGCCTTCAAAATGACTTCCGCACCGATTTCGTTCGCGCGCAACGCGGCCGCCGTGTCCGTGGAGAAATAAGGATTGCCCGTGCCGCCGCCGAAGATGACCACGCGGCCCTTTTCCAAATGCCTCACCGCACGGCGGCGGATGAACGGCTCGGCAATCTGCGACATCGCGATGGCGCTCTGCACGCGCGTCGGCGCGCCGAGCTTTTCCAGCGCGTCCTGCAACGCGAGCGAGTTGATGATGGTGGCGAGCATCCCCATGTAATCACCGGTGGCGCGTTCGATGCCGCGCTGGCTGCCGCTCAGGCCACGGAAGATGTTGCCGCCGCCGACGACCACGACCACTTGCACGCCGAGTTCGCGCACTTCGCAGATTTGTTCGGCCATGCTTTGCACGGACTCGGCGTTGATGCCGATGCCCTCGCGCCCGCCCATGGCCTCGCCGCTGAGTTTGAGAAGGATCCGGGAATATTGGGGACGCTTGGTTTTGCTCATAAAAGTTTTGAAGTCGCGCGAAAATGCACGCGCATCTTTTATCAGCCAAAACCGCGCCGGTCAAACCAAAGTCAGAGATGGCGGTGTCCGAATTGGCCGGGGAGCGCGGGCTTTAGCCCGCTTCAATATACATTGGTCAGGACGGGTTGAAGCGGCATCAATGCCGCGCTCTCTAAATTACGACCCTGCCTCAGAGGTGCGTCTTGAGCTTGTCCAAAATCTGCCGCGACAACGCCTCGTCGCCAAACGTGCCGACGCGGATGTGAATCTCCGTGGATTCCGGCGACAGCTTGGCGAGCGTGATGGTGATCTTCGTGTCCGTCGCCGTGCGCGCCAGAATCTTCGCGCTGATGGCGTCCTTCGTGTCGCTGATCACGGCGAACTGCAAGTCTTTCAAACCCGCCACGGCGGCGGTGTTCACCGTGTCCAATGAGGCCGATTCGGTGTCCTTCAATTCACCGTCGAGATAAAACACCGTGCCGGCGCCCGCCGCCGCCGCGCCGCCGGCCACCAATAAGATGCAGCCGTTGCCGACCACCACGACCAACGCCACCAATGCCGCCATTAGAATTTTTTTCATAAATGAAAGATGCACCACTACCGCCCTTCGACGCAAGTCGTCTGCATCCGTTCAATTTGAAAAAATAAAAAGCTTAACCACTAGGTGTTGCCGGTCTCACCCCCACCGTTCCGGGGCAGTCCCGAACGGTGCCGGGGCAGTCACGCAGGCAATCCGGGTGTTCCCCGCTGGTCTCCGCTCACTCCCGGACAGGATTCGCTCAATCCCCAACCAAGCGGGTGGCCTCCCCGATTTAATTGGCTCACTCCCCGATAAGGTTTGGGCTCGCCCCGATTGGATTGGCTCACTCCCCAATCGAATCCGCTCACTCCCCAATCGAATCCGCTCACTCCCCAATTGAATCGGGGAGTGAGCGGATTGAGTTGGGGAGTGCCCAAACCTGCTTTTTTGCCTCAAAAACCGACAAAACCGGCGATTTCACCCCGCGAAGCGGGTCAAAAAGCAACAGTAGCCACCCGCCGCCTAGGCTGCAAAGCCTGAACGGTTTTCCCAAAGAAAAAACGGCGACCCTTGCGGATCGCCGTTTTTGATTGCCGGTAAAGCTTACGCGGCGGTTTCGCCCACTTGGAAGCGGACGAAACGGCGGATGACAATCTCGTCGCCGAGCTGTTTGCCAATCTGCGCGACGTGTTCCTTGACGCTGACTTCGGAATTGCGCTTCACGAAGCCTTGGTCCACGAGGCAGTAGGTCTGGAAGAATTTGTCCAGCACGCCGGCGAGGATCTTCTCCATCGCGGCGGCGGGCTTACCCTTGAGCCGGTCGGAGTTCGCGGCGATGTCGCGTTCCTTGGCGATGACTTCCGGCGCGACGTTTTCGCGGGAAACCACCTGCGGGAAACCGGCGGCGATCTGGAGCGTGATGTCCTTCACGAGCTGCTTGAATTCATCCTTGCCGGTGGTGTCGGCCTTGCCGCAACCGACCTCGACGAGCACGCCGACTTTCGCGCCGGTGTGGATGTAGGCGGCGACGGCTCCGTTGCCGGTGACTTCGAGACGGGCGTTGCGGGTGAACTTGATGTTCTCGCCCATCTTGCCCACGGCGGCTTCGCGGTCGGCATCGAGATTGACGTTCGGGTCGGCGGCAATTTTCTTGGCGATGTCGTCGCAGAACGCGCGGAAGGCTTCATTGCGGGCAACGAAGTCGGTTTCGCAATTCACTTCGACGAGCACGCCGGATTTGCCGCCGGCAGAAACGAACTGGGCAATGACGCCTTCGTTCGCGGCGCGGGTGGCCTTTTTCGCGGCGCTCGCGGCGCCGGACTTGCGAAGATTGTCAATCGCGGTTTCGATGTTGCCCTGCGCTTCGACGAGGGCCTTTTTGCATTCCATCATGCCAACGCCCGTCATTTCACGGAGCTTGGCGACATTTGCAGCGGTGATTTCAGCCATAATAATTATAGTCGGTTAAAGTTAAAAAGCGGAACGCGAAGGGGTGCTTCGCGCTCCGCTACGGAATTAAGTTTAGGCGGCGACCGGAGCGGCAGGAGCGGCGGCGGGCGCAGCTTC
>Ga0208872_1001791_pt1 | contig 12891 bp, 13 predicted proteins | sample CryBogCBH12Aug08_FD_185508 | JGI IMG/M metagenome (GOLD analysis project Ga0208872, IMG submission 185508) | Freshwater microbial communities from Crystal Bog, Wisconsin, USA - CBH12Aug08 (SPAdes) | ecosystem: Environmental > Aquatic > Freshwater > Lake | place: Crystal Bog, Wisconsin, USA...
AATTTCAATTTCCTTATTAAAATGGTAGATTTTTAATTTGAAATGGTAAATAGAAACTAAAATTTGATCACTTAATAAGATAAATCTCATCAATACGAGTAGTAAACCTCGGGCTTCTCAGTTCGTGCCTCATTTTCCAGGTTTTACTCATGCCTGCAGTTGCCAGTCGCAGCGTATCTGGTTCCATGGCGAAGTTGATATTGTCTATTGCCTGCATTAGTTTTTTATTATTCGTAATGGTAGATGTAAAAAGATTACCCTGTACCGGAGTATCTGGCACAATGCGCGATAATAAAACACCTGCTTTTTTATACACCCTTCCTTTATAATAGAGAGGACGAACCAATTGTAATGCCATTTTGGTTAAAGCAATGGTATCTGAAGTTGGTACTGGTAACAATTCATAATTCCAGGAGTTTCTTACCACATACTCCCCTTTGGGTGCATTCATATCCTGGTACATGATAAATACACTCATTTCCCCTGCAGCACAGAACTGCCTTCTTAGCTTTTCAGCAGCCCTGGCAGTATACGAGGCTATAGCTTCTTCAATTTCATTCAGTTCTGTTACCCTTCTGCCAAACATACGTGTTGTGGCAATCATTTTTTTTGTAACCAGTGGAGGTTTCATATCACTGATGGCTTCCCCTTTAAGTTGTCTAAGTAACCTGTCACCCACCACACCACCAAAGTTCTTTTTAAACCATTCCTGGGGCAGGTTACGCAGTTGCCAGGCAGTATCTATCCCAAAACCTTTCAATTTAGCCGCATAACGCCTGCCAATACCCCAGATATCTTCTATGGGAAATTCCATCAGGGCTTTACGAATCATTTCATCCTCCAGTAATACCATTACTCCCTTAGTCAATACTTTATTCTTTTTAGCCAGTTTATTGGCTATTTTGCTCAGTAATTTGTTTCGACTGATACCCACACAGATGGGAATACCTGTATTCTGTTCCGTAATTTCCTTTAATTCCAGGGCTTTACTCCGGATTTGGTTATCCGGTACCTGGGAGAAATCTATAAATGCTTCATCTACAGAATACACTTCCACAAATTCTTTACCCATTACCTGCCGGAATGTTTCCATCACCCGCCAGCTCATATCACCATATAAATGGTAGTTGGAGGAGAATACGGTAACCTTATGCTGTTCCATGATTTCTTTACACTGGAAATAGGGCACTGCCATATCAATACCCAGTTTTTTGGCTTCATCTGTTCTGGAAACTATACAACCATCATTATTACTCAGCACAACAACGGGTTTACCCCAAAGATCCGGGCGAAACAGTTTTTCACAGGAGCAGTAGAAACTATTACAATCAGCAATGGCTATCATGAAACAATAGTGCTAAATATTTTAGCAATTTAGGCAGATGTTATTATCTTTTCAAAGTTTCATAGGCATTTAGACAACTTAAAGGAGTTAGCAGTTAAAAATGAAATTTTTTAAACAATCCAAATGTCAGCTTTTGGCGTTCCTCCAATTTACTATTGCAACATGAAATCAATTTCAAAAGCATATTGTTTATGGTTGCTCAGCATTTTTGGATGGTTTGGCATACATAGATTCTATTTAAAAAAAAGAACAACCGGATATCTATGGCTATTCACCTTTGGATTATTTGGATTAGGAAGCTTGTTGGATTTAATTTGGCTTAATAGGATGGTAGATACCTATAATGCTAAAATTTTATTGCCGCAATTAGAAAAAGAATTGGAAACTATAAAGAAAGTAAAAGAGATTGTTCTAACCGATAAAAATTATGAATCTGCCAAGTGGTATAAGGAAAAGGAAATTTTATTGGTTGAGGAAATAGAGAAATGTAAAAAATATTTATCATTATAATTTTTTAAATAAAAACACCATGAAAAAATCTGAATTTTTAGATGTCTACAAATATGATTTTTATAATTTTTATGAAGATAACACAAACTTTCCATTAATTCATTTAATATGTGATCATCGTGAAACTGAAATAATAAGACCTTTATGTCAATTAATAAGGAAGCTTGGTGGTTCAATATATCATGATGATGAAAGTATAAGCATAAAACAAGATGACCCAAACTGGACATATAATTATAATAATGCAGAAATCCAAATTAAAAAAACGACAGCAGTTAACTGTGATAAGTTTATAATGTTATTAACTGATGAGACCCAAGCAATTCATTTCAGATTTTGGGAATTAGGTATTGTGGAAAGTCTTAAACTTAAGTCAGATTCCATACTTATTTTTCCAATTAATGAACACGCTAAAAATAGTTTTTTTTCATTTTTAGAATACTATCCGAGTGTTATTTTACAAAGCGAGAACAATAGTTCTGATGTGTTGGATTTATTCCAAATAAAGTATATTGATAAAAAAATGAAAAATAAAAAAATAACACTTAAAGAATGGCTTTTCAAAAAAGATTAATTAATTTTTTACAGACCCTTTTTTGTAACTTTTCATTAAAATAAATAATATGAGAAACATAACCGAATTTGAAGACTTTAAAAGTAAAGTTCAAAAACTTGATGAAGAAATTAAAAAACACTATGAGAAATATGAAATTGAAAACGAAAACGAAGCTAAAATAATCAGAGATGGGATAGTAAACATTGAGAACTATTACAACTCCCCTGTTAAAATTCTATGGATTTTGAAGGAACCTTATGATAAAGATGGAGAAGGTGAGGGTGGATTTTCAATTACTGAAGATTTATTTAATAAACCAGAATTAATAAAAATAGACGCTGCCAAAGGCACATGGATTCCTATTATTTATACTTCTTATGCAATATTAAAAGGTTTTATGAAGTATGAGGACATGGATGATATTTCTGATGAAAATAAAATGGCTAATATTCTTAAACATATTGCCTTTATGAATGTTTCAAAATTTGCAGGTGCAACAACAAGTAATAATAACTTAATTTCTAAAGCTTATCAAGAACATAAAGAAATTTTATTAAAGCAAATTGAAGTGTATAATCCGGATATTATTATTGGGGGAAATACACTTTTAAATTTTATTGATGACTTGCACTTACAAAATAAAATATACAAGGAATATGATTATTGGGTAGAAAATGAAAAAGTATATATTCATGCGGATCATCCAAGCAGAAAAAAAGGAATAGACTGGTATGAAGAATATACAGATGCAATTGTAACAATTGCAAAAGAGAATTTGAAAAAATAAACGTTTATACTTATGGCTATTAAAATTTAATTTCCATGTCCAAACAAACTGCCATTAACCGGTATTTCTTAATCATTAAACGATTGCAAAAAAGAAAGCAAAGCTTTAAGCAATTACATGATTATTTACACATGCAAACAGAAATCAGGGGTTACAAGTGTACTTTAGAAAAAAGAACATTTCAACGAGAAATAAACGAAATCAGGGAAGTGTTCGGTATTGATATTCAATATAGCCGTGCTGAAAAAGTATATTATATAAGCGAAGAAGAAAACCCAGAACAATTAAAGCAAGATAGATTGTTGGAAGCTTATGAATTATTAAACATTTTAGAGACATCAGATATATACAAGGATAAAATATTCTTTGAAGAACGTAAAGCAAAAGGATTAGAATTTGTTTTTGGGTTTCTTTACGCCATCAAAAACAGTTTAATAGTAAATACAGAACACATTAATTTTTCTGATGGGTCGAAATATCCAAAAACTATAAAACCATTAGCCTTAAAAGAATCACAAGGTAGATGGTATATATTGGCAGAAGATAGCAAAGACTCGTACTTAAAAACATTTGCTTTAGACCGAATTATTGAACTTGATATAACTAATCAAAAATTTGAAAAGCCCGAAATTAAAATTGAAGAATGGTTTAAATACTCCTTCGGTATTATTAAACCCGAAAATGAAAAGCCTGAGATAATTACTTTGAGTTTAAGTTTCTTACAAGGACAATACATTAAATCATATCCATTACATAAAAGTCAACAACTATTATCCGAAAGTTATGATGATGATGAAGTAATCTTTTCACTTGAAATGTTTATTACTGATGATTTTATTATGGAACTAATGAAATACGGAAATGAGCTTGAAGTGCTATCACCAGCATTTCTAGCTGATAAATTAAAAAATGAACATAAGAAAGCATTTGAACAGTATTAAAATAGGTTTGAAAGTCTAAAATCTTTATTATGTCTGAAAATGATAAATTTATTTTGTTTCTGACAGCTCATTCAATGAAATCAAAGTGGAGATTAAGGGAATTTGGTTCTGGTAATAGTAGTAATACGGGAAAATACAGTATTACTATTTTTCCTTTTCTGAGAATTAAAGATACCCATGGACTAAAATTGAATCCTTTTATCCAGCAATAAAATTTAATGTTAATAATATGAAAATGAAAAGAAAAGGAATTTCTTAATTTATTGCAAGATAAAAAAATTGATTACCTGGATAATAAAACAATATTGATTATATAATAAGGATTGCTAAAAATAATTTAGTATGACAATTAAAACTGAAATTACATTTATGGTTACTCGCCAGAATGGAGCGGGGAACCAGACAAGAAGAATAATGGAGTTAAGCCAGTTAGACTTTTTAGCTTGTAATAGATCAGACCGTAACGAAAAATTGAAAGATTGGTTAATGATGCAATTTCCGGCAGCATAAGAGGTTAAAATACATAATAATCTTCAGTTAGATTTGTTTTTACTTTAGGAAATAGTGCTTTTTCATGTGTCTCTAAAAATTCAGGGTATGGCATGGTTGTTTTGCCAATTCTTATGTATAGTTCAGTAGCATTGGTATAATCAGAATCCTTGCATTCATAATTAAAGTAGAGATAGTAATCTGATTTAATGCTTTTATGCGCATAATAATTTTCTTCTAAATCCAGTATCAATTCAATATCATTGATTGAAAGAGGAAAGCCTTTCCGTGCCAATGCATGGAAAATATCAACTTTCAGTCCTTCCTGCTCATAGTTGCTAAAGGGATATTGATTTCCGGTTTCTTTTTTCTTTTTTCGTATACATGATAATTCAGTTTTAAAAAACGCATCCAGGAGTTCAACATTAAACCTGGAAAAATCAGTAGCAGAAACATTGCTTAAAACCCAGTAAATCTGTTCTTTAAAATTTCGCTTTCTCATTGAGGAGTATTGTTAAAGTTGCAATCTAGGGTGTTTGCAACTAATCTGATACACCCAAAAAATAAATAGTATTACGACATAGTTTGACCGGAGACCCTTATTTCTTTGCTGGTTTTTTCAAGGTATTTCTTTGATGATTATTTCTAGAAAACGACAAGTAATTTTAAAGACGACACAATTTGTCGCTTTCTAAATCTAGCTTTGTATCTGAAAATTAAAAGCTATGAATAAAACTCTTCAGATCCCGGAATTAAAACTCAACTCCTTTCAGATTTTTGATGATAGTGGTAAATATATAACAACCTCAAAGATGTATCTTGGTTTCTATAATAAGGTTCCTAATTTGAAATATATCCGGAAAATCAATGGTTTCAAATTCAAGAAATGGTTTGAGGCACAGGATATATTTCACATTAACTACTATTTCTGCAAAGAGAGATATGATTGGGATAAAAAAAAGATGGAAAACATAAATATAATTTACCATCTGGATAATGAAATCATAGTTGATTTGGATGATGATATTGTAAGTGTAGCTTTTTCATACGATCAGGAAGCTATTGCACAATCTATTATACGCCATGCAATTAAGTTTAAAAAAAGAGAAACCATTAAGCATGATATTAATTTAGTAGTAAGCAGAATTGATGGTTTAGATACCACTTCTATCAAATTATCCAAACCAAAACTGGCAGTAAACAAGCATTATAATGATGACCTTAGTCTTAAGCATACTTCACTGCTTAAATGCCTGAATAAAAAGGATAAATCCGGTTTGATGTTGTTTTATGGTACCCCTGGTACTGGAAAATCTACCTATATCCGCTACCTGATACATCATATCAGGAAGGATGTTATTTTTTTATCACCTTCTATGGCCGCCAATTTAGATTCACCGGGGTTGACTAAAGTCCTAATTGATAATCCCAATTCTGTTCTGGTCATTGAAGATGCCGAACAATTGATTATTTCCAGAGAAAAGGAAAGTAATTCCAGTATTTCGATGTTGCTGAACCTGACAGATGGTTTATTAGGCGATAGCCTTGGCATACAGGTAATTGCTACCTTCAATACCCATATCAGCAATATTGACAAAGCATTGCTTCGTAAGGGCAGGTTAAATGCTTCTTATGAGTTTAAGCCCTTAAGTATTGAAAAGTCAAAAAAATTGCTGGAAGAAAATGGGGTAACCAATTTCCTGGTGAATAAGCCGATGACTTTAGCTGAAATATATAATATCAGCCAGGAAGACTTTCAATACAGTTCTGAAAGGCAAAGCATTGGATTTTTTAATAAAGCTGTTTAAAACTAACTATATGGCAAAAGACACTTATTTTAAGCGTTATATTATTTTAATTAAACGTTTGCTGCAAAGCCCGGCAAATTTAGAAGAGTTAAAGCGTTGCCTTAGGTTGCAATCAGGTGATGATGATCAGGAATTAGAAGTTTCTCAAAGAACATTGCAAAGAGATTTCATAGCCATATATAATTTGTTTGGTTATGAAATAACCAATGAGCGAAAAGGTGATAGGCGGTATCTAATAAAAGACAGGGATAATATTAAGGAATACAGTCAACGCTTATTAGAATCTTTTGAATTAACTGATATTATCAGCAGCTCCCAAAGATTCATTAATACTGTTTTTTTAGAAAGCAGGCAGCCGAAAGGCCTCGAACATTTTCATGGATTGATACATGCCATTAACAATAAATACATCGTCACATTCGTGCATCATAAATATTGGGAGGAAGATGAAACAAAACGGAAAGTGCACCCTTTGGGTTTGAAGGAAGCTAAAGGCAGATGGTATTTAATTGCTATTGACACAAAAGACAGAAAGGCGAAAACATTCGGATTAGACCGGATAGAACAGCTGGAGATCTCAAATACCCAATTCCGGGAAAAATATCCCATAGATCTAAAGAATGCCTTTACTCATTCCTTTGGTATTATGAATTTAGAGAACAAAGAAGATCCACAGTTGGTAAGGTTAGCCTTTACTTATAAAGAAGGCCAATATGTAAAGGCCTATCCATTACACCATTCCCAGAAAGTAATCAGCGAAGGAGACCCAACCATTATTGAACTGAAAATATTTATCAGTTATGATTTTATACAGGAATTATTGTCGTTTGGGGAAGAAGTGAAGATATTGGAGCCAGTATCATTGGTAGAAGAAGTAAAAGAGAAATTGAAGAAGGCATTAATTCAGTATGACGATAAGACCTTTAAAGATGCTAAAATGAAATTTTAAGTAGTTATTTTTTAATTCAGTTAAAATTGATAACAAATATCATAGAAATTTAGAATTCATTGTAAGAATATTGTATGTGAAATTAAAACATTGATTATGAAAAATACTGACAGTTTTTGTAATGATTTATTTGAATCCAAGAAATTGTATAAGATTATTAATGATTTAATATTTCCTATCGGGGAATCTGAAATTGAGAAAGTATATAATGTATTTAAAGACGAATTTGAAAAAGGTTGGAATGTTTCTAATGAAAAGCTAATATTTTATGATGATTTTAAGGAGAAATTGGAGAAAAATTTTTGTATTCAGCCATTTCCAAATGCTAATTTCTGGGGTATTGACTTTCCTACTTGGATTAACTGGCAGAAAAATAAAAATACAAAAAGGATAATGATTGTAGGAATTGATCCTTTGAGGAATTATAAAACAGATATTGAAATAAATAAAAAAAGATTAGTGCTTGGAACACCTTATGGGTTTCAAATAAAAAAAATGCAAACTGAGAAAAACAAGTATTGGAAGTTTTTGAATTGTCTACCTGAAAGTACATCAATATATTTAACCGATACCTTCAAGTTGTATTTTAATAATGCACCAGAAAATGCAAATAATAAAATTATTGAGAAAGAACGGAGTTATAATCAAAGGCTATTTACAAATCCCCATTTTGAGAATAATGAATTAGATATTCATCAGGAAATATTTTATCAGGAATGCCAACTTGTTAAGCCAGATTTAATTGTCACATTAGGCTCAATACCTAAAATTTGGTTTTCAGCTGGAAATAATAAGTCGTCATTTAAACAAATTGGAGAATCAATAAAAAAATGTGAATTACTAAGGTATAGACAAAGAGATTTAGAAATACCATTATTAGCTCTTCCTCATTTGTCAGGCCGTGTTTTTAATGCAAAGGAACTTTTAAAACCTTTGTCGGATCTGGATATTCCAGAAGCTTATGCTGAAATAGTTTCCAAATTTCTTAAGAATCTTTCTGGTAAACACATTGCACAATGTGATTGATAAGTTTGTCCCCCATTTTATTAAATACAATTTATTTGTAATTAAAATTGGATATGTTAATTATAATTATATAATTTTATAAATCCTAACCAAGAAAACTCTAAAAGAAGCAAATTTCCTGTAGAAATGACCAACCAAAACCCAGAACAAATAGCCCGGGATAAGATAGATGCCATGCTCATCGCATCGGGTTGGTTGGTGCAATCAAAGAAGAATATTAATCTGAATGCAGGTAAGGGCATTGCCATAAAGGAATACCAGACTGATGTGGGTCCGGCTGATTATGCTTTGTTTGTAGATAAAAAGCCAGTCGGGATAATTGAAGCGAAAAGGGAAGAAGAAGGGGTACATTTAACCATACATGAAGACCAGTCCGAAGGGTATGCTACCGCAAAACTTAAGTTTTTAGAGAATGAACGGCTGCCCTTTGTATATGAAAGTACCGGAGAATTGACCAGGTTTACTGATTATCGGGACCCTAAACCCAGATCAAGGCCTATATTTAGTTTTCACCGTCCTGAAACCTTTGCTGATTGGAGTAAACAGCAAAATTCATTAAGAGCCAGATTAAAGGATTTACCTGCTTTACCAGAGACAGGATTGCGGGATTGCCAGATACAAGCTATTCATAATCTCGAAAAATCGTTTAAGGAATACCGTTCCAAAGCTTTAATTCAGATGGCTACCGGATCAGGGAAGACTTTTACAGCCATTACTTTTATTTACCGGCTTTTAAAATATGCCAAAGCAAAACGGATCTTATTTCTGGTAGATACTAAAAACCTGGGTGAGCAGGCCGAACAGGAATTTATGGCCTATGTGCCCAATGATGATAATAGGAAATTTACGGAGCTGTATGGCGTAACCCGTTTGAAAAGTAGCTTTATCCCTCCTGATAACCAGGTCTATATTTCCACCATACAGAGAATGTATGCCATTTTAAAGGGAACAGAACTTGACGAAAGTGCAGAAGAAACCAATCCCAATGAATATGAACAGAAAGAACCGGTTCCGGTAAGTTATACCGGGAAAGTACCGGTTGAGTTCTTTGATTTTATAGTGATAGATGAATGCCACCGCAGTATTTATAATTTATGGAAGCAGGTGTTGGATTATTTTGATGTATTTCAGGTTGGTTTAACGGCAACACCGGATAACCGCACTTTTGGGTATTTTGATAAAAACCTGGTGAGTGATTATGGATATGAGAAGGCAGTAATTGATGGGGTGCTGGTTCCTTATAATGTATTTACAATTGAAACCAAAATAACCAAGGAAGGCAGTAAAATAGCCATGGGTGAAATAGTGGATAAAAGGGAACGGTTAACCAGAAAAAAGTTTTGGGAAACGGTGGATGAAGATATTGAATACAGTGGCAAGCAATTGGATAATGATATTGTGAACAAAAGCCAGATCAGGACGATCGTAAGAGCTATCAAGGATACCCTTCCTACGATATTTCCCGACAGAATGGATAAGGATGGATTGTTTGAAGTGCCAAAGACCCTGGTATTTGCAAAAACAGACTCCCATGCAGAGGACATTATTGAAATCATACGGGAAGAATTTGCACAGGAAAATAAATTCTGTAAAAAAATTACCTATAAAAGTGCAGAAGACCCTAAAACCGTATTAAGGCAGTTCAGAATAGATTATTATCCAAGGATAGCAGTTACAGTTGATATGATTGCTACCGGAACAGATATACGCCCTCTGGAAATACTGGTATTTATGCGGGATGTAAAGAGCAGAACCTATTATGAGCAAATGAAAGGGAGGGGAACCCGTACCTGCTCACTGGAAGAACTAAAAGCAACCGGAACACCATCAGCCAAATTCACTAAAGACCATTTTGTGATTATTGATGCTATAGGAGTGGAAAATTCCCAAAAAACAGACAGCAGGCCATTGGAAAAAAAACCGGGTATGAGTTTAAAAGATGTGTTACAGAATGTGGCTATGGGGAATAAACAGGAAGATATACTAACTACTTTGGCAAACAGGTTGATACGATTGGACAAGCAGATTAATGATATTGAAAAAGCAAAATTTGCGGAACAGGCAAATGGATATACCATTCATCATGTGGTAAAGCAATTACTGAATGCTCATGACCCGGATACTATTGATCAGATAAGGTTGAAGATTGAAAAAGAAAATCCGGATGTATCACCTGCAGAAAAGAATGCAGCAGTAAATATCCAGCATACCGCAATAATTGAAGCAGCAACTGCAGTTTTCAATAATCCGGAATTGAGGGAGTATATTGTTGATGTAAGAAAAAAATACGACCAGATAATTGATACCATCAATATTGATGAGGTTACCAATATGGGTTGGGTAAAAGATCAGGAAGCAGCCGCAAGCCTAACCATTAGTAATTTTACTTCCTGGATAGAAGCCCATAAGGATGAAATAACTGCATTACAGCTATTTTACAGTCAGCCTTACCGCCGCCGGGAACTTACCTATACAATGATTAAATCATTGTATGATAAGATTAAAACGGAACAACCTTTATTAGCACCCTTTCAGGTATGGCGTGCTTATGAACAATTAAAACAGGTAAATGGCTCTGCAAAGAATGAATTAATTGCACTGGTAAGCCTGATACGGAAAATCTGTGGGATTGATAAAAACCTTACAGGTTATGACAAAACAGTTGACAAAAACTTCCAGACCTGGGTATTTAAAAAACAGGCGGGTACAACTACTAAATTTACAGAAGAACAAATGGAATGGTTACGGATGATTAAAGAATATGTTGCCACCAGTTTTCATGTGGAGAAAGATGATTTTGAATTAGACCCTTTTAATAAGAATGGGGGATTGGGGAGAATGTGGCAGTTGTTTGGGAAGGAGACGGAGGAAATTATTAATGAATTAAATGAAGTGCTGGCTGCGTAATTGATTAACTCTTGGATCATTTTGCTGATATCGGGAAAATGATCAGATGACAATAGGAAAAGCCAGCAACTACAAAGATTCTAAGCTTATTTATAGAAAACGGATTGAAGCCAACATTCATGTAAAGCAGGCTTGAAATCAAAAAGAAAAGATTGCTGAATAAACAAAATATTAAAAATTGGTGGATAAAGAAGTTAAATATGAGTTGCCGAAGGATTGGAAATGGATAAAGTTGGGAGAGGTAGGTAAAATTGAAACTGGCACAACTCCTGATAAAAGCAATATAGAATACTATGGGAACGAGATTCCGTTTTATAAGCCCACAGATTTAAAACAGGGAATCAATACAATTTATGCATCTGATAATTTATCGAAAAAGGGATTTGAAAAGACAAGAAAATTACCTAAAGATTCAATACTAGTTACTTGCATTGGTGCAACAATAGGGAAAACAGGATTGATTAAAAAAGAAGGGGCTTCTAATCAACAAATAAATTCAATTATACCAGACAACCAACATAATCCCAAATTCATATTCTATCAGATAATTTCTCAAAATTTCCAAAATCAAATTAAACTCAATGCATCTTCAACAACTCTACCCATTTTAAATAAATCAAAGTTTGCTCAACTAAATTTCATAACAACTCGTTTGACTCTGCAGCAATTAGTTGTTTCTAATATTGAAGAACTTTTTAGTGAGTTGGATAAAGGAACTGAAAATTTACGCATTGCGCAGCAACAATTAAAAACATACCGCCAAGCAGTTTTAAAGTATGCATTTGAAGGAAAGCTAACCAATGAGAATTTAAAAGATGGTAAAATGCCAAAGGGATGGAAAAATGTAAAATTAGATACAGTTGGGAAATTATTTTGTGGTCAATCATCTAAAGTTTCTGAAGTTAATTGTTTTGGAGAAGGAACATTATATGTTACTGGCCCTGAGCAATGGAATGGTAAACATATTAATGAAAAAAAATGGACAATAAATCCGAAAAGAATAGTTCCAGATGGAACAATATTCATTACTGTTAAAGGTGCAGGAATTGGTAAAATGTTTCCCGGAATATCATGTGCGATTGGCAGAGATGTTTATGCTTATTTGCCTTCAAATATTTTGAATTTTAAATTTACATTTTATGCGCTAAAACATAGTATAGATTTAGTAATAGCAAAAGCGCAAGGAGATATTCCTGGACTAGCAAAACATCATATTCTAGAACATGAAATTGGAATTTGTTCGATCGCAGAACAAAATAAGATTGTTCAAATAATCGAAAGTCGTTTAAGTGTAGCCGATAAAATGGAAGAAAGTATTAATCAAAGTTTGCAACAGGCCGAAGCATTGAGGCAAAGCATCTTAAAAAAAGCATTTGAAGGGAGGTTGATTTAATTTAGTGCTATATGAATGAAATAGAAATATATAAAACATCAGATAATAAAACCGAAATAGAAGTTCGGTTCGATGGCGATACTGTGTGGTTGAATCAAATGCAAATGGCTGCTCTTTTTAATCAAACAAAACAAAATATAAGTCTTCACATCAATAATTGTTATAAAGAAAAAGAACTTC
>Ga0208872_1001793_pt1 | contig 12886 bp, 7 predicted proteins | sample CryBogCBH12Aug08_FD_185508 | JGI IMG/M metagenome (GOLD analysis project Ga0208872, IMG submission 185508) | Freshwater microbial communities from Crystal Bog, Wisconsin, USA - CBH12Aug08 (SPAdes) | ecosystem: Environmental > Aquatic > Freshwater > Lake | place: Crystal Bog, Wisconsin, USA...
GCACGACTATTCTAAAAGCCCTGCACGCGACCGCACCGTCCAGCAGTGAAGTGTTTTTCTCGCCGGATGGCACGGGCGTGACCGGGGCAGACGTCGCGGTGGTAGTGGTGGCAGAGCGTCCTTATGCTGAATATTATGGCGACACCAAAGAACTAAGTTTGCCATCCGCCGATGCGGTGCTGATTGCGAAGGTGAAAGCCACCGGGGTTCCCGTCGTCACCGTTTTGCTTTCTGGCCGTCCGCTGATTTTGGGTTCCACGTTGAACACCACCGATGCGTTGGTCGCGGCCTGGCTGCCGGGCACCGAAGGACAAGGAGTTGCGGATGTTTTGTTCGGAGCTTACAAACCCACCGGCAAGCTGCCGCGGAACTGGCCACGCAGCAACGAGCAGTTGATGGGGCGGCCCACGGTGGAGAGCGACCCGCTCTTTGCGCGCGGTTTTGGTCTGACGTATGCCGGGGGCGACCAAAAGTCTCCTGGGCAAATGAATACGGCTGCCGCCAAATAACGATGGTCGATACGCTTCGCGCCATCGCGAAAATTAAATCACTCTGACTAGGTATGATCCTCGCAGGCGACATCGGCGGGACTTCAACCCGCTTGGGTCTCTTTGAGTGGGTTGGCGGACAGCTGCGAATCGTGGCAGAGCACACACGCCCTAGCCGAAACTACCCGGGCTTGGAAAATATTGTCGCGGAGTTCATAACTGGCCTCCGAATTGATATTCAGCGGGCATGCTTTGGAATTGCCGGACCGGTATTGAATGGCGTTGTGCGGACACCTAATCTTCCTTGGCTTGTGGATTCCCGAAACTTAGCCAGCGTGCTGGCGTTGGATCGTGTAACCCTTTTGAATGATCTTGAAGCCAATGCGTATGGCATTGATCGGCTTGCCCCAGACCAGACCGTGACTCTCAATGCCGGCGATTCTGATGCCGTTGGTAATATCGCCGTCATTTCGGCCGGCACCGGCCTCGGAGAAGCCGGATTGTTTTGGGACGGCCGGGAGCACCACCCTTTCGCGTGTGAAGGCGGGCATGCGGATTTCGCACCCGGCAACGAACTGGAGATGGAGTTGTTGATATATTTGCGCGGAATTTTCGGCCACGTGAGCTGGGAACGAGTGCTCTCCGGGCCGGGCTTGCACAATATTTACAATTTTCTGCAAGCCACCCGCCCCAGCCATGAATCATCGCCGATCACCGACGACTTGCGCTGCGCGGATCCGGCGATGGTCATTTCCCAGGCCGCGCTGGCGGGGCGCTGTGCCCGATGCGGTGATGCGCTTGAAATCTTCGTGTCTCTTTACGGCGCGGCCGCCGGCAACCTGGCTTTGAAGATGATGGCGTGCGGCGGTCTGTATCTAGGCGGCGGCATCGCCCCGAAAATCATCAAGCAGCTTGTCGGGCCTGGCTTCATGCGGGCCTTTGTGGCCAAGGGCAGAATGCAGCCGCTGATGGAGAGCATACCCGTGCGGGTCTTGATGAATGACCGGGTGGCCCTCTGGGGTGCAGCACAATTTGCAACGCGATCGGCCAGTAAAGCAATGTCGTATCCGGTCTGACCTGCCCAAACACCGCTGGCGGTGCTATTTCAATTGGATGATGCCGCGTTGCAGTGCCACGGTGACCGCTTCCGTTCGATCCGCCACGTGCAGTTTGCCAAGGATGTGTTTCAAGTGGTCCTTGACCGTGTGCTCGGTGATTTTGAGCACATCGCCAATTTCCTTGTTGGCCAGCCCCTTGGAGATTTGCTGGAGAACTTCCAATTCCCGCGCCGTGAGTTCTTCAAACATTTTCCGGGAGGCCAGGCGGGCGGATATTTCCCTGGGAATCCATTTTTGCCCGGCGGCCACGGCGCGCAAAGCGGGAATCAGCTCCACTCCGGTGGCGTTCTTCAACACATAGCCCTGCGCTCCGGATTGAATGGCGCGATGAATATCGGTGTCGCCGTCATAGGTGGTGAGCATCAGCACTCGCGCGCTCGGATGTTTGCGAAAAATTTCCGTGGTGGCGGCAATGCCGTCCTTCACGGGCATCCGCAAGTCCATCAGCACGAGGTCGGGCTGGAGCTTCTCGAACAGCTCCACGGCCTGGTTTCCGTCACTGGCCTGCCCGATCACCTCCAAGTCATCCTCAGTGTTGACCAGGGCAATCAGCCCCATCCGCACCACGAAATGATCGTCGGCGACAAGGATGCGAATTGTTTTATTTTTTTTCATGCGGCCAATTACAACTCACTGCTATCAATCGTTGGGGGTTCCTCATCGAGGCCAACCCGCACCATCACCAGAGTTCCTTTCCCGCGTTCGCTCTCAATGGTCAGCTCCGCATTCAACCGTTTGGCCCGCTCGGAGATGCCTTGTAAACCGAAGTGCCCCTCGGCGGGGCCGGCGCTTTGATCGCGCTCAAAACCGCGCCCATTGTCGGTGATGCGGAGAACGATATTTTTCGGGCCATAATCCAGATGGATTTCACCGGTGGTGGCGTGGGAATGCTTGATGGCATTGGTCATGGCTTCCTGGCCGATCCGCAACAGGTTGTCCTCCATAATTTCGGGTAGTGGTCGCACGCGTCCCTCCGTCCTAACCTTGAATTGCATCGGCGTGCCTTCCGTCAGTTGCTGGCTGCTGACCGTCAGGGCACCGGGAAGATCGAACTGTTCCAGCGCCCGTGAACGCAAGTCCCAGATGGACCGCCGCACTTCCACCTGGCTTTGGGTCACCTGCTCGCGGGCCAGTTCCAGATGATGGTTCGCGGCGGCCGGTTTGTTTTGAAACAGTTTCGCGCTGGTGTCCAGTTGCAGCGCGATGCCGGTGAGGGATTGTTCGAGTGTGTCGTGAAGTTCCTGGGCCAGGCGAGTGCGCTCCAACAGGGTGCCTTTGAATTGAACCTCCGCTTCTTTCCGCGCGGACATCTCGATCTTCAGTTGTCTGGTCCTTTCGGCGACGCGCGATTCCAGCAGTTCGTTGGCTTGCTGCAATTCTTGTTGCGCCCTGGTTTTTTCCTGAATGGAAACCTTCAACGCCCGATTCCGCTGCTGCACCATGAAAATCCAAGTTGCCGCGACCATAAGAACGCCGGTCAGGATGGCCAGACCGGCAAGCAGGCGGGGCGCGGTCCACCAACTGGGCTTCGCCAGCAGCCGGACGCTCGCTGCGTTTGGCATGAGCACCTGCAAGGACTGGAGTTGTTTGTTCTCGCCCAGTTCGGTAAAGCAAACGCCGCTCACTTCGATGGTGCTACCGATGGGAAGGTCGGACAATGTTTTGTCGTCACTCGGCAATTCGACTAAGGCGGTGAACATTTGGTTGTCCTGTTGCAACAACAATCGGGTTTGAAGCCAGGCCCGGTGGCCGAGGGTTGGTTCATGCTGAACACTGCGGTCCAGCAATTGGGCGGTCAACGTAATGAGTCCCGCGTGGTGCAAGCCGTCTTGAATTTCTTTCACGGTCACCGCCTTGGCGGCGACCGGTGTGCCTGCCGCTTTGTGTTTCTTAAATACCGCATCCGTCAGGACCGGCAAAAAACCATCATATTCCGGAAAGCCCACCGCCTCCACCACCGCACCCACGGCCAGCGGTTCGGCTTGCCGGCTTTTGACCTGTAGCCCGCCGGATTTATCCTCAATAAAAAAATCCACTCCCCGGCGCTGGAGCGTTACTGTGCCCTGGACATGCACCCGTTTGCCGGGCAGGCGGTCCCGGCGATATTGGGCAATGCTATTGAGCGGCACAACGGCTTGCTCGAACGGATTGGCCGACTCCCGCTGCTCAATGACAAAATCTCCGGGTAAGGGGACGAACAGAGCCACCGTGATCATCTGGAGCGACGAGGGATTGAAGGAGGCGGCTACGGTGCCACGAATGCGTATTTTGGCACCGACCAAATCCACCGGCTCAATTCCCGTCAGCGGTTTTGGAAATGCATGGATGCGATATCCACCCGCAGTCAAATCCACATCCCAAGTGTCGCCGGCCGGCGCCGCCGTCCGCACAATTCCGACGATTTCCACCCGCTGGCCGTCCTCGGCACCAGACATGATCTGTTCGATCGGCACCTGACGGGCTGCCGGCAAGGGCGCGGTGCCGATTTTTTTCCATTCGGGGGTGGTGATCATGGGCGCATATCCCCCCGGAAGACTGACCCCGGCCACCTCCACGACGTCCCCTTGCTCAGGATGATTGGTTGAAATCAGCTCCACGAATACACCACCAGTGTCATCTTGCAGGAAAAACCGCCCCGCCCAGCCCGGCTCAGTGATGGTGACGATGCCGGTGATGCGAACTGGCAGGCGCTGCTCCGCTTGGGCGGCAGTCAGCGACAAGATCTGGATGGCATTGGTCAGTGTTTCCGCTTTGCCGGGCTGAGGAATGAAGAACGTGATCCAGAAGCTGGCGAGTAAAAATAAGATGCCAGCCCAGCGCTTCCACCGGATTCTATTCGGCGGAATTCGGCTGATTTTTCTGCACGGCCGAGGTCTGGTCGTTTTCATAGGTCACATTTAAACAATTTGTTCGCAGCCGTGGTTTGGTCGCTTCACGCGTTTACATCGAACACTGGAATCAAAGCATTGAAAAACCAAATCACCAGGGCAATGCCTGAATCACCAGTTTCTGCCTGCCCGGAAGAATATGCCGAAGACCTGGTTTGCGCCACCCCTCGAAAGAGGGATGTCGGGAGATTGCCGGAATGTTAAGGTTCAATCATAGTTCCAACAACAAACAACATTGCCAATAAAAACCTGCACATAAATCACGAGCTAGTAAAACGCATACGTAACCTCACCAGATATGAAAACGCAACTAAACATCAAACGCTTCACCGCCGGGACGAATAAACTAATTGCCCGGACCAAGGCAGTATTAGCTATCAGTAAACAGCCTGCCATTTTGCTCGCGGCACTTCTCTTGGCCACCAGCCTCGCCCAAGCCGCGAACCTGCTGAGCAACGGCGATTTCAATTCCCCGGATTCCACCGCTGCCCCGACCAGCTGGACCACGTGGTCCTCCGGCTCCGGCGGCCCCTGGACCGAGCATCAGATTGTCACCTCCGAACTCGGTGGCAACGCGGGTATTTACGACAACACCTATATGATGAAGCTCGGTGTTTTCAACGGCACCGGTAGCGCTGGCGTGTATCAAATTGTCGGTGGCGGGCCGAACACCTCATATACTCTCACATGTGATGCCGGCATGCAGGCCTGGTGGTTGATGTATGGTGAAATCCGGTTGATTTTCCTGGATGCGTCGTCCACCGAAATTTCCCGCAATGTCGTGCGGACCACGGATAGTATTCACAACGAATACAACGGAGGCTTGGGCGACAAATTCGACGTCGGGGTGGTGATGCGGCGCTGGACCAACAGTGCGGTTTCACCGGCCGGCACCGCCTTTGTCAAAGTTGAGTTCGTGGGCATCGGGGCCAACGGCGGGAACACCTGGTTTGACAACGCGGTGCTGACCTCGCCGCTGGTTCCACCGGTAATTTCAAATATCTATCCGAATGGTGCGGTGCTCCAGCAGGCCACCAACACACTGTCGTTCACTGCCACTTCCTCCCAGAATAATATTACCAACATCGTTTTGATTTTGAACGGGGTGAATGTCTCGGGCGACCTGGTGATCACCGGGCCATTGACGAGCCGGACCGTCTCTTATACCAACCTGCAGCCGAATACGGTTTACACTGCGGCTATCACCGTGACGGATGCCGGAAATCTCAGCACCCCGGCCACCGTGAACTTTGACACCTTCGCGCCCGTCTTCTCGTGGGAAGCGGAGGATTATGATTTTGGCTCCGGTCAATACATCAACCACCCGACCCCGTCAGGCTCGGCGGCTGCCGGCAGTTATTTTGGCCTCGCTGGCACTGAGGGTGTGGATTTTCATGACCGGGGTGGCAACGGCAACCATGCTTACCGCGCTAGTGATGGGATGGCGGCAGAGAGCACAGCCGACCAGCCCCGCAACGCAGCCGCCCCCGATTTCAATGTGGGCTGGTTTGACGGAGCCGGGTTCACGAGCGGCAACAGTGGTCTCAACAACTACGATGCGGGTGAATGGGTCAATTACACTCGTGATTTGCCGGCGGGCACCTATAACATTTACGGTCGCGTCGCGAATGGAAACGGTGGGACAGCCACCATTCCGCTTTCCAAAGTCGTCAGCGGTTGGGGCACCTCTTCCCAAACCACGACGGAATTGGGGGCGTTCAGATTCCCGGCGAACGGCTGGGGCAGTTATGCCTACGTCCCGTTGACCGATAAATTCGGCAACCGCGTTGCGGTGGCCCTTTCCGGCACCAATACCCTGCGGGTAACCGCCGGTTCAGGCGGCAACTTGAACTTTTTCATGTTGGTGGCGGCGGACACCCAACAGCCGACCATTACCAGCGTTTACCCTGACGGCAGCACACTGCTTCAGGGCACCAACAAGTTCACATTCACGGTGAGCAGTGCTTCCCATTCAATCGCCCAGACCAATGTGATCGTCACCTTGAACGGTGTTACCAACAACAGTCTTACGTTTAGCGGTTCCCCCACCAGTTGGAATGTCAGCGCGCCGCTAGTGCTCAATGTCACCAATTACGTCGCGGTCATCTCTGTGACGGATGATGTCGGCAACACCCATTCGACCACCGTGTATTTCGACACCTTTAATCCAGCGAGTTATGCCATCGAAGCCGAGGATTTCGACTTCAGCGGCGGCCAGTTCATTGACAATCCGGTGATCACTTCCACCGCAGCGGCCAACAGCTATTTTGACCGAGTCGGAACGGATGCCGTGGATAGCTCCTACGGCGATGTTCTTACGCCCGTCACGGCCCCCTTCCGCTGGCGCGGTGCGGCGGATGTCATCTCCACTGATGTTTGCAACGACACCAAAACGCGGGCGCTGGTGGCGGCCCAGTTGACCAATCCGCTGGCGTTCAACTACAACATCGCGTATTGGGCCACGAATGCCTGGCTGAACTACAGCCACACCTATCCCACGGGCAGCTTCAGAGTCTATGCCAGGTTGGCCGCCGGCGGCCCTGGCGTTGTCCAGTTGGATAAGGTTAGCGGGGCAACCACCACCTACCTCGGGACATTCTCGGTGGCGGGTCGCGGATACGACTTCTTCGACTGGATCCCGCTGGTGAACACCAATACCAGCCAGGCGGTCACGGTGACGCTAGGTGGGGCGGCCACCCTGCGCGCCACAAGTCTCTCCGGCAATGTGAACCCCAACAGCTATTTGCTGGTGCCACTGGTGACGACTCCAGAGGCGTTGCAGTATAGCTATGCGGCAGGCGTCCTGACCCTGACCTGGGTTGATTCCGCGTTTCATCTGCAAGTGCAGACGAACACACTCAGCACCGGGCTCAATAGCAACTGGGTGAATTATCCAGGCGGGTCAACCAGCCCGGTGACGGTGACGAATAATCCGGCGAACGGCTCGGTGTTCTTCCGGTTGTCCAACTAGCGGATTATGGGGTCTGGCAGACACGATTGCCGGTAGTCGTGCCTGCCAGCAAAACCTCAAAACTGGATTGCTAGATTTTTGCGGATGCAAATACGGAAAAATGAAAACTTTGAACTTAAAATCAGTTGAATCACAGCCAACGCGGTGTCGTAATATTGGTTTTACGCTGATCGAGTTGCTGGTGGTCATTGCCATCATCGCCATTCTGGCCGCCATGCTGTTGCCGGCCCTAGCCAAGGCAAAACAGAAGGCGCACGGTATCAGTTGCATGAACAACCTGAAGCAGCTGCAGCTCGGCTGGATGATGTATGCGGATGACAATCAGGACCGGCTCGTGCCGGTAGGCGGCGTGCCCGATCTGGTGGTGACTGTGAACCCGACGTTTGCCGCGCTCAAACCGCAGTGGGTGTTTGGCCGGGTTGATAGCTCCGGCGGCAACTGCGCAACCAACACCTGGTTTCTGGAAAACGGCTTGCTGTATTCTTACGTCAAAACCACCACCGTTTACCGGTGCCCGGCCGACCCGAATACCTACAATGGTGCCCCTACAATTCGGAGCATGTCCATGAACTGCTGGTTAAATCCCATTTCCATCTGGGATCCACCGGCCGTCGAGACCGTTTATCGGAAGTTCGGCGCGATACACAAACCTGCCAACACCTTCGTGTTTATTGATGAAGCGGCTTACAGCCTGGATGACGGATTTTTTGTCTGCACGCCCGACAAAAATCAGTGGATCAACAACCCGGCCAGCTATCACGGAAATGCCGGCGGATTGTCTTTCGCTGATGGTCACGCGGAGATCAAAGGATGGAAAGATGCCAATTTGCTCAATGCCAACAAGGCCAAACAGTTTGTTGGCGCCTGGGTGAACCCGGACAGCTCGGGTAATTTGTCATGGTTGCAGGAGCGCAGCACCATCCTGCAATAGCCAGCCTTGGCATTATGAATTTGAAAGCAAAATCAAAAACGAGACTCGTCCTTACCTACTGCTTTCTGTTTTTGATTGGCAGCGCCAAAATGACCGAAGCTCAAACTGTGAGCGTCTGGCTGACAACCCACGATTTAAGTAAAAAATTAGAGCAGCAAACTTCGGTGACTTTCGCTTCCGGCAGTGGTGGAAACAATCCAGTTTTGGTTGATGAAACGCAGACCTACCAGCAAATTGAAGGCTTCGGCGCGTCGTTCACGGATTCAGCGGCCTACCTTTTGAACCAGAAAGCGACTGAAGCGGCCCGAACCAATGCCATGAACAATCTGTTCACGCGCATCGGCGGCGGCATCGGCTTGAGCTTTTTGCGCAATCCCATGGGTGCCTCTGACCTGACGCGGACCGACTATTCCTATGACGATTTGCCGGCCGGGAAGACGGATGTGAATCTTACGAATTTCTCCATCGCCCACGATCAGGTGGACATCATCCCGCTGGTGCAGCAAGCGCTGCAACTGAATCCCCAGCTCACGATCATGGCCAATCCGTGGAGCCCGCCGGGCTGGATGAAGACTTCCGGCTCCATGATCGGCGGCTCGTTGACCAACACCATGTATGCGGCGTTTGCCCGATACTTCGTCAAATACATCCAGGCCTATCAGGCTGCGGGCATTCCGACCCATTACATCTCGCTGCAAAACGAACCGCTCTATGTGCCAGGTGATTATCCGGGCATGTATATGGATGCCTCCAATCAGATCACCGTGTTGCGCGATTATGTTCTGCCCACCTTCGCGGCGAGCAATATCAACACCAAGGTCCTGGTTTATGATCACAACTGGGATCAGTATGGCTATCCGCAAACGGTCTTTGGTGATGCGACCCTGCTGGCCTCGGCTCAAGTCGCGGGCACAGCTTGGCATGGTTACGGCGGAACACCGGGCGTGATGCTCACCCTGGCCAGCCAGTTTCCAACCAAAGGCAATTATCAGACTGAACACTCCGGCGGCACCTGGGTCGGGGATCAAATGCGGCAGGATTTTGCGGAGATCATTCATGTCATGCGTTGCTGGGGCAAAGCCTACGTCAAGTGGAGCATGGCTCAGGACCAGAACAATGGCCCCAATCTGGGCGGCTGTAACTCCTGCATCGGTTTGGTGACCGTGGACAATATTTCGGGATTCATCACCTACAACACAGATTTCTACACCCTAGGCCACTTCAGCAAATTCGTGCTGCCCGGTGCCACGCGCATCTATTCCGCCAACGCGAACGGGGTGGTTAGCGCCGCGTTCAAGAATCCGGATGGCTCCAAGGCGCTGGTCGCTTTTAATGACACCACGGGCAGCAAAACTTTCCAGGTTCAGTGGGGCGGCCAGTCGTTCAGCTACACGCTCGCCTCCTATGCCGGTGCCACTTTCACCTGGACCGGCACCCAAACTGGCACCAACACGGTCAACCCGGCGAACAAGATTCAAGGTTCGAGTTTCAACAGCCAATCCGGCATCCAGACCGAATGGACGTCCGACTCCGTGGGCGGCTACAACCTCGGTTATTGCGATAACAACGACTACGCCGTGTATAAGAATGTGGACTTCACCACAGGCTTCACCAATGTCACCGCGCGCGTCGCATCGTTCGCCGGGGGCTCTGCAGAGTTTCGCCTCGACAGTCCGAACGGCTTTCTCATCAGTTCCGTCACCATGCCGAACACCGGCGGCTGGCAGACTTTTTCGAACGTCAGCGGCTCCGTGGCCGGTGCTACCGGCGTGCGTGATCTCTATCTCGTTTTCAGAGGAGCGGGCAGTGTGGCGAATCTGAACTCGTTCCAGTTCAGCAGCGGGCTGCCCAGTCCGTGGGTGACTGCGGATATCGGCACTGTGGGTGCCGCGGGCAGCGCTACTTACAACAGCGGCCTCTTCGAAATCATCGGTTCTGGGGCGGACATTGAGGGCACTGCGGACGAGTTCCGTTATGTGTATCAAGCCTCCAGCGGCGATTGCAGCATTGTGGCTCGCGTCACCGCGCAAGATACCACCGATCCGTGGGCGAAGGCCGGAGTGATGATTCGGGAGAGTGACGCGGCGGGAGCAATTAATGCGGCGGTCGTCATCACGCCAGGTAATGGTGTGAGGTTTCAATGGCGGACCACGACGGGAGGCACGACGACTTCCACCGGCGTTTCGGGTGTGGTTGCCCCCTGTTGGCTAAAACTCCAGCGCGGCACCAATCGTTTTGCCGCTTACTATTCCATCAATGGCCTCGCCTGGAACCAGATTGGCACCAGCCAGACAATTGTGATGGCTTCGAACGCGACCCTCGGCTTGGCGATGACCAGCCACGCGGACGGCACGCTCGGCACCAGCACGATGGATAACGTGACAACTCTAGGACTTCCGGTGCAACCGGCAGGGCTTAATTCAACCGCAGGCAACAACCAAGTGTTTTTGAGTTGGACGGCTTCCACAGGTGCCGCGAGTTATAATGTTAAACGCGCCACTGTCAACGGCGGGCCTTACACAACCGTGACTAATGTCACGACGACCATCTGCACCAACATTGGCCTAAGCAACGGCACAACCTACTTCTATGTCGTCTCGGCGCTGAATGCCTTGGGAGAAAGTGCCAACTCCGGTCAGGTGAGTGCCACGCCCACCAATCATCCGCCTGTGCTAGCGGTGGTTTCCAATCAAACAATCCTCGCCGGCCGGACCCTGGTGGTCACCAACTCCGCGAGCGATGCCGACGCGCCGCCGCAGCTCCTGACCTACACTATGTCCGCTTCGCCATCCGGTTCCGTCATTGATCCCAAGAGCGGCCTGTTCTCCTGGCGTCCTACCATTGCCCAGTCACCGTCCACGCAGAGCGTCGTGGTCGTGGTTTCTGACAACGGTGTTCCTATCATGAGCGCTACGCAAAGTTTTAGTGTGACAGTGCTCCAGCCTTCCAGTCCCACGCTGGGCATCGCTTCCGTCACCAGTAATAGGTTGAGGTTCTGGGTTAGCGGAGACACTGGGCCGGACTACAAAATTCAAGCTTCCACCAACCTGATGTCTTGGTCAGCGATTGCCACCTCGAATTCGCCAGACGTGCCTTTTTTTTGGGTCGACCCAAATCCAGCCATATTGCCGCAGCGATTCTACCGTGCCCTGCTGGGTCCATAAAAGAGTCGGGAAGGAAATTACTTGGTGTAGCGGCCAATGTCATCAGGACGTTTATTTTGTGTCCTTTTGCGAAAAACAAAAACTATGAGCAAACAAGCCAACCCGGGCAGCAGCACCCCGAACTTGCCCGGCATTGAAGCCTTGACGCACCGTTCAAATTCCAATCCCAGCCGCACCTTTTAGGTGTCGTTTAAAAAGTATCCTTGCCAATTTGAATTACAAGTTGAAAACTCGTTTCTACAATGCAGACTTCGAACCATCTCGCTCTTTGCCCTGCCCGGTAGTCTGGCCAACAAATTTCAAGACGGCCTCATGTCGGGAACGGACCTGAAGCTTTTTGTAAATGTGTTGGAGATGGGTGCGGACCGTGTCGATGCTGACGTTCATTTGATCAGCTATCTCTTTGTAGAAGCTTCCTTTTGCCAATTGCGACAGAATCTCAACCTCCCGCTTGGTCAGTTGATCAATTTTTACGGCATCTTCACGTCGTCTATGGAAAAAGAGCACCACCTTGCGTGCGATCTCGGGTGACATCGGCGAACCACCCAGGATAACGTCTTGGATGGCGTGGACGATTTCAGCCGGACGAGCGCGTTTGAGCAGGAAGCCAGTGGCTCCTGCTTGCAAGGAATTAAAGATTTTCTCGCTGTCCTCATACATGGTCATCATAATCAGATGCAATTTGGGATGCGCGGCTTTTAAGTCTGCCACCAGTTCAATGCCGCTGCGTCCCGGAAGGTTGATGTCTACCAGCGCCACGTCCGTGTTTTTTGCGGATACCTTTTCCAAGGCCTCCTCTGCCGATACGAAGGCGCCTACAAACTGGAGGCCCGCAGCCGTGCGAATGATATCGGTGATGGCTTCACGGACACCTTGATCATCTTCAACGATGGAAACTCGAATGGGCATGGTGAATTCAGGTTTATTGTGGCGATGTTAGGAAGGTTTTCTCAGGCAAGACATCCCGAAGGTTGACCACGAAACTCACGCTGGTGCCGCCGCTGGCCTGCGACTTAACGTGGCATTGCCCGCCGATGGCGGCGAGACGGGCTTGCAGGTTTAACAACCCGTTGCCCCCGGCAACTGGCGTGGTTTCTTGGATACCGCGGCCGTTGTCTTCAATCGTCACTTCCAGTTGTGATCCCGTGAGTTTCATCCGCAGCCAAACCTCGGTTGCCGCTGCGTGCTTGTGAATATTGTTCAGCGTCTCTTTGCAGGCCAGAAACAGATGATGGCGCACTTCTGAGGAAAGCGGAATTTCCGGAATCATCAAGGGCAAATCCTGGCGGCAACGAATTTCGGTGGCGCGGAAGAATTCGTTGGCGT
>Ga0208872_1001794_pt1 | contig 12874 bp, 12 predicted proteins | sample CryBogCBH12Aug08_FD_185508 | JGI IMG/M metagenome (GOLD analysis project Ga0208872, IMG submission 185508) | Freshwater microbial communities from Crystal Bog, Wisconsin, USA - CBH12Aug08 (SPAdes) | ecosystem: Environmental > Aquatic > Freshwater > Lake | place: Crystal Bog, Wisconsin, USA...
ATAAGTGTGAAATGGGAGATCCACAGCCACGGGAGCCCTCATGACTCCACGGCGAACAGCCTTGAGATGGTGAATCATTTCCTCCAAGGTGACGTCAATAGTGTCTTTTTGACCCAAGACAACCATACCGAGAGAATCTCCCACAAGGATTAGATCGATGCCGGACTCATCAAGAAGACGCGCCGAGGGGTAGTCATAGGCGGTCAACCAAGCTTGACGTCTCCCTGCCTTTTTGGCTGAAATTAGATTTTCTTTAAGAGTCATTATCTATTGCAATGCAGTTGTATAAGATTCTTTTTTACGAATCCTAAAGAGATATTCTTCGCAGGAATAATCCCACCCAAGAAGCTTAAGGTCGGGACGAATCTCCGCCAAGGGAGCAAGAACAAAGATTCGTTCTGTCATTCGGGGATGAGGGAGAACCAGTTCCGGGAGAAGCAGGGTCATTTCGTCGCAGTACAGGAGATCCAGATCCAGGGTGCGGGGCTGATTGAGTCCATGAACTCTAGGGCGTCCCGCCGCAAGCTCAAGAGTCTGCAATATCTGAAGTAGTTCCAAGGGTGGAAGTGACGTCTCTAGTTCTGTCACTGCATTGAGAAAGAGAGGGGATCCGGGCGGGCAGTCCACCGGATCTGTCTCATGAAAGCTTGAAACAAGAAATTCACCCTCTTCATGAAGGTCTCTAAGATGCCCGATTGCCTGTTTTAATATGGCACTTCTATCACCCAGATTGGAGCCGAGGGCAATACCGGCGCGCATGGTTTTATCAAGAGAGGCAATCAGCGCAATCCAAGCACATCCTGCATATCGTACAGGCCGGGCTGGTTTTTCTTGGTGTTGCGTGCCCAGAGGGCTGAGCGGAGGGCCCCTCTGGCGAAGGTTTCACGACTGGATGCTCGATGAATCAGTTCCAGGCGATCACCGGGGGCTGCCAGCATGACCGTGTGGTCCCCAACAACATCACCGCCTCGCACAGCATGAACGCCCACTTCGCCATGGGTGCGTTCGCCGGGCATTCCGACGCGTCCGTGACGAGTATCCTTTTCGTAATCAAGGCCATAAGCCTCATCCAGCACCTCAACCAATCGACGGGCAGTACCACTGGGGGCATCCTTCTTGAGGCGATGATGAACCTCGATCACCTCAGCATCATAGTCAGGACCAAGGATTTCTGCGGCCTTCTTGGTCAGCCAGAAGAGGGTATTCACTCCAACGCTATAGTTGGGTGAGAAGATGACCGGAATCTTGGCGGCGGCTTCCGTGATTGCCTGTCGAACATCATTGGAATGACCCGTTGTTCCAATAACGATAATCTTACCGAATTCCATGCATTTCCTAAGCGCAGGAAGGGTGGCGTCGGCATGAGTAAAGTCGATAACGGCATCACAATCAGCCATAACGTCCAAAGACTCCCCGGCGTCGATCGTTCCAACGAGTTCCAGTGAAGAATTCTCCCTTGCGGCGGCTGTAAGGGCCTGCCCCATTCTTCCTCTTGATCCGTAAATAACAACTTTAAGTCGATCCATAACAATAAAATACAATTAGATAATACTTGATTCTTTTAGGGTCTTCATTAGAATCTCTTTATTGGATTTTGTCATCTCGCATAGAGGAAGACGGACATCATCCCTGCAGATCCCCTTGGCAGCTAGGGCTGTCTTAACAGGAACGGGGTTGGGCTCAATGAAGAGATCTCGAAACAGTTCGGCATAGCGGTTATGAATTTCTTCAGCTTTGGCTAAGTTTCCTCTCAGAAAGCTCTGCACTAGCTCCTCAACCTCTGCTGGTATAACATTGGAAGCAACGCTGATCACACCGACTCCTCCAGCAAGCATAAATGGTAATGTGAGTGCATCATCACCGGAGAGGATCTGAAAGCTCTCAGGAAGTGCAGCTCGGAGCTCCTGGACCCGCTCAACCTTCCCTCCTGCCTCCTTGATCGCCACCACATTGGAGCAATCAGCGGCGAGGCGAGTCACTACAGAGACGGGGATTTCGATCCCGCAACGCCCCGGGATACTATAGAGAACAATAGGAATATTGACAGAGTCGGCGACCTTCTTGAAATGGCGATAAAGCCCCTCGGGGGAGGGTTTGTTATAATAAGGCGCGACCAACAGGGCGGCATCGGCCCCGAGTTTTTCGGCCTCTATCGTCAACTCAACGGCCTCTGAGGTGGCATTGGATCCTGTGCCCGCGATGACCAGTACTCTCTTGGCCACCACCTTGACCGCAATCTCGATGACCCGCCGGTGCTCCTCATGACTCAGGGTGGGGGACTCTCCTGTGGTTCCCACCGGGATGATCCCTGAAATTCCTCCTTGGACCTGGGCCTCAATCAGAGCTGTCAGTGCCGCTTCATCTAATGCGTCATCCTTGAAGGGGGTAACGAGTGCCGTATGGGCACCTGCAAAGGAGATCGATGACATGGGAAAAAGTTTTATGGTTTAGATGGTCACTGAGCCAGTGAAAACAAAATCAGCCGGACCCGAGAGTGTCACTGCCACGGGATGTCCGTTTTCCAGAATAAAACCTACTTCAAGAGTATCTTCACCACGAACTTGAACGGAGATGGGAGAGGGGGCCTTGGTGAGATGGTGATGGATAAGGGCGGCGGCGACAACCCCAGTACCACAGGCTAGAGTCTCATCCTCAACCCCTCGTTCATACGTACGAATGGCAAGAGAACCTGGTTCCAGAACCTGCACGAAATTGGCATTTGTTCCAGCGGGAGCAAAGCGTTGATGCTGGCGAAGCGCGCGTCCCAGTTCAAAAACCGGAGTCTCATCCAGATTCTTCACAAAGGTGACGGCATGGGGAACCCCTGTATTCAGGGAATGAACCTCCATGTCCCGATCAAGCACGCGAAGTGAGTGGGCCAACTGAAGGCTGTGGGGCTCGCTCATCCGGAGGCGGACCCGGTCGTCAGGAAGGAGCTCGGCGGAGAGGATTCCGGCCTCGGTCTGGAAAGAGAAGCTGCCGGCATTCAGTCCAAGCAAGCGCGCCGTGAATCGAGAAAAGCAGCGGGCTCCGTTGCCACACATCTCGGCCTCGCCACCATCGGCATTGTAATAACGCATCCGGGGAAGCTCAGGCGTACCTTCGACCGCAATCAGGCCATCGCCCCCGATGCCTCGGTGACGATCGCAGAGAAGCTCAATCTGCTCGCGGGTCAGGCTATGGGAGCCGTCACGGTTATCCACCATGACGAAGTCATTCCCGGCGCCGTTCATCTTGGTGAACTCCAAAGTCATCCCGCAAGTATCATTCGTAATGATCATAATGGAAAGGATGAAGGGGCATTCTCCCGTGGATGCGAAGCAACTGGAGAATGAAGGATTGAGCGGGAACTCATCTCTGCGGCCCCTCGGCGGGCAAAACTTTAGTCAGAGACGGATTTAAGAGCATCAGCCTTTCGTGCCATGCACCGCCTGGGCGATGGGACGTACGAAATCTGCAATCTTGGAGGGAAGCTCCGGCCTGTCGCCGATCTCCGCAATCTGGCGGACGATGGCGCTGCCGACGACGACTCCATCTGCAAGACCTGCTACGGTGGCGGCCTGCTCTGGATTCGAGATTCCGAATCCCACAGCCACGGGCACCTTGGTGAGGGTATGGATGGCGGCAACACGCTCGGCAATATCGGTCGAGAGGCTGGTCTGCTCGCCGGTGACTCCTTCGCGGGAGACATAGTAGATGAATCCCTCGGCGGTATCAGTGATCTCCTTGAGGCGCTCCGGAGGCGTCGTCGGGGCAATTAGACGGATTGATTTTAATCCGTGAGCTGATGCGAGTTCGGTATTCCTGGCGGCTTCCTGGGGCGGGAGATCCAGAAGAAGCAATCCATCGGCGCCGGCGGCGGCCGCATCATGCTGGAACTTCTCAAATCCATAGATATAGACGGGGTTCAGATAGGCAAATAGGACGATCGGAATCTGGCTGGTCTTGCGGATCTCACGCACAAGTTCGAGGATTCCGGGGACCGAGGCGCCCGCGGCAAGGGCGCGCCCAGCAGCCATCTGGATGGTGGCGCCATCGGCAAGCGGGTCGGAGAAAGGAATCCCAAGTTCCAGGAGATCAACTCCGGCCTTTTCCATCTCGAGAGCAATCTTGGCTGAGGCGGCAAGCGTAGGATCGCCGCCGGTGATGTAGGCGATCATGGCGGGTTTCGCCTCTGAATTCAGTCGGGCAAAGAGTGTGTCGATTCGGTTCTCGCTATTCATGGTAAAGACTCTGATCAAAGGCTGAAATGTCCCTGGAGACAACCCTTCGCTCCAGTCTACTCTGTTATTTCAATAACTACAGATAATATATGTCATGAATAGTGATGAGTTGAAAGCTATGAGAGAAAGCATTAGTTTAATTGCCCAACTTTTTAAGGATCTCTATCTCGGCAACCATCGAGTCAGCTTGATCACCCGCAGTAACCGTCTGGCTTGGCCCTTGATAAACAAAGCCATCCCGTTGGGCAGCCATTTGAAGGCTGCCCGACAGTTCCGGCCACTCTTTACTCTGAATAATCACGATGATTCGAATGCGATCATTCTCAATGCCTTCGACATACTGGAGATGTCGGTCGCTTAGCAGGGTTTGGATCTCATTCTTGGCCTTGTTAATCGAGGCCACGGGAGCCTGGATCTTCACCTCCTTAATCTTGGGGCTTAAATGAGGCAACCTGATGAGACCTGCGGCAGCTTTCTCCAGTGAGGAGCGCAATGTGGAAATCTCGCTCGACTCTTCGGGCGCGCTATCATTTTTACTTTTTTCCTGCGTCGAGTGAGCGGTTTTTTCATGACCGAGAACCGCTGCAAAACCGGACTTTGTCAATGCAACGCCCATCGCCATGAAGGGAACGGCGAGCAGAGTGATCAGTACCAGTACCAAGACCCAGATCCAAGCCTTGGAACGACTGGAGGATTCTTCATTATCACTCATTCCAAGAACCCTCTGTTTCGTTGTGTTAGGAATCAAGTTCAAAGATCAAACTCATGATTAAAAATCATTCCTTCCTCCAAACACACCAAGAGCATTGACCCAGATCCGTCAGGCGAGGATATTAACAAACTGCCCATGTCCGTTCAGAATACCCGCAACTTTTGCATCATTGCCCATATCGATCACGGGAAGACCACCCTTTCGGACCGGCTTCTTGAGGTCACGAACACGATCGCTAACCGGGACAAACAGGAACAGGTCCTTGACTCCATGGACTTGGAGCGAGAACGCGGTATCACCATCAAATCTCATCCGGTCTCCATGCAGTATCGGGCCAAGGATGGTCAGGAATACACGCTCAATCTCATGGATACTCCGGGGCACGTGGATTTTGCCTACGAAGTCTCCCGCAGCCTCGCCGCCTGTGAAGGTGCCATTCTCGTTGTGGATGCTGCTCAGGGTGTCGAGGCCCAGACCATGGCCAACATCCATCTCGCCCATAAACAGGGACTGACGATCATTCCTGTCATTAACAAAATCGACCTGCCGAATGCGGATCTACCATCGGTCAAAAAACAACTGGAGGATCTTTTGGCAATTCCAGCCGAGGAGGCGATTCCCGCAAGTGCCAAGGCCGGCATCGGAATCGTCGATATTTTGGAGGCAGTCGTTCATCGTGTCCCCCCACCCCCTGAGGGAGACGGAACGCTGCGAGCTCTTGTCTTCGATTCGCTCTTCGATACTTACCGCGGCGTCGTCAGTTACATCCGGGTTTTCTCAGGAAATCTCAAGGCCGGCACCCAAGTAAAGCTGATGTCGACCAATCAGTCTTATGAGGTGAAGGAAGTTGGCATCTTCACCCCGAAGATGACTGCCACGGGCGCCATGGGTTCCGGGGATGTCGGCTACTTCATCGGCAACATCAAAAGCACTGCCGAAATCAAAATCGGCGATACGCTCACCGACACCAAAAAGCCCGCTTCTGAACCCCTTCCCGGATTCAAGGAAGTTCAGCCGATGGTCTTCAGCGGAATCTACCCGATCAATACTGCTGACTTCGAGCAACTCAAGACCGCCATGGGTAAGCTCCAGATCAACGATGCCGCCTTCAACTACATGCCCGAGAGTTCGGTGGCGCTTGGTTTTGGCTTCCGCTGTGGATTCCTCGGACTCCTCCACATGGAGATCATCGTCGAGCGCCTCCGTCGCGAGTACGACATGGATATCATCGCGACCTATCCGAGTGTTGTCTATGAGGTGGTGAAGACCAATGGAGAGACCCTCATGGTCGACAACCCCGCCAATCTACCCGACATGAGCGTCGTCGAGGAGATCCGCGAACCGGTCGTGAAGTGCTTTGTCATGATCCCGAACGAGAATATCGGCGACATCATGCAGATCATGATGGACAAGCGCGGCATCGTGGAGAGCACCGACTCGATCGATACCCGACGCGTCATGATCACCGCAGTCCTCCCTCTCAACGAGATCCTTGTCGACTTCCACGATAAGATCAAATCCGTCACCCGGGGCTACGGATCTCTCGATTACGAACCAGCTGGCTACCGGGCCGATCGCATGGTCAAGCTTGAGATGCTTGTAAACGGAGAGCCCGTGGATGCCTTCTCAAGCATCGTCCACCGTGATAAGGCCGAAGGTCGCGGCCGCTCTCTTGCCACAAAACTCAAGGATGTCATTCCCACCCAGATGTATCAGGTAGCTATCCAAGCTGCCGTCGGCGGCAAGATCGTGGCCCGTGAGAGCATCGGTGCCATGCGCAAGAACGTGACCGCAAAATGCTATGGCGGCGACATTACCCGCAAACGCAAGCTACTCGAAAAACAGAAAGAGGGTAAAAAGCGAATGAAGGCGATCGGTCAGGTGAATATTCCCCAAGAGGCTTTTATTGAGGTTCTGAAGACCAACTAGTTAGATCCAATTCATTCGATAATTTCCTTGTCAGGGAATCGATGAATGTTCACTTAAAGAAAAGTATGAATAAGCGCCTCGTCCTGCTTGCAACTTCTCTGGCCATTTTTGTGAACTGGAGTGTGGAAGCGATTGATGTCACTTCCTACCGTTATGGAAATAGTGATCAGGGAGCCAACACCAACGAAAGCACTCTCTCCCTTGATAATGTTGATCCTTGGGATTTCGGCTTAAAATTCACGGTTCCTGTTCAGGGTCAGATCTATGCCGCCCCCCTCGTCAAAAATATCAACAATCGTTCCCTCGTTTTCGTTGCCAGCCAGTCAAATGTCGTGGCGGCCATCAATGCAACAAACGGTTCCGTTGTATGGAGCAGAACTTTAACGAATTTCGGTAGTCCCGTACCTAGTGATGATACAGGCAGTGGTGATATCCAACCCCTAATCGGAATCTGCTCCACTCCGGTTATTGATGCGTCGAACAATCTTTATCTTCTCTCCAAGGCAAAAACTAATTATTCAAGTCTAGATCATTATAACTACACAATTTACAAGATCAATGCCTCCAACGGAACAATCCTAAACTCGTTAAAATTTGCCGAAACCGCTTTCGATGGAAGCTATTACTACAGGACCAACGATCCCTATGTCATCGGTTATGGAGACGGATCGGTCCCTGCTTCAATACCGCTAAAGATCGGTTCCCGTACAATTAATGTTTCGACCAATGTTGTTTACTTTAATGCCCTGCGACAGATGAACCGTCCTGGTCTCACACTTGTGAATGGGACTATTTATGCTGCCTTTGCCTCTCATGGCGATAATGGTCCTTATCACGGTTGGGTTTTAGGTTTCAATACAACCAATCTCGCGATCAATTCAGTTCTTAACACCACTCCCAATGGGGGACTAGCCGGAAGTTGGCAATCGGGAGGATGTGTGGCCAGCGATAGCGCAGGGAACCTCTATTTAGAGACTGGCAACGGTAGCTTTAATGGTTTTCAGACCAATTCGCGTGGGTTTCCGATCGATGCCAATTATGGTGACTGTTTTCTGAAGATTTCCCCGGATAGTTCCACCCCCACCGCGCCCAATCCCAATGGCTGGGGACTCAAGGTGGCCGATTACTTCACCCCCTATAACAATCAGAGCATCAATGATGCAGATCTTGACGTAGGTTCCTGTGGCCCGGTTGTTATTTCTTCAGGAAACAAGACCTTTATACTTGGGACAGGCAAGGATGGATCCATGTACTCCATGAGTTCCACCAACATGGGAAAATTCGATCCCATCACTAACCATTGCCTCCAAACAATCAATCAGGCAGTAGGTAACGGCGGGGAATGGACTGGCTTCAGCACACCATCTTATTTTAATAACCGTTTCTACTACTTTGCTGCTTGGGATTACGGAAAGCAATTTACCTACTCCAATGGCATCATCGGAAGCTGGTACACAGATGGAGGTGGGATTGTCAGAACCGACGTGCAGACCCAAAACACTTACAACTGGCCCGGAGCCAATACATCGATTTCAGCCAATGGAACCAAAAGTGTCATTGTTTGGGCGATCGATCGAGATGCGAGTGTTATGAGAGCTTTCCGTGCAACAGATCTTCTGGAGATCTGGAATAGCACCATGTCCCAGTCGGATAACCTCAATAGTGCCCTCAAATTTACTGTGCCGATCGTCGCCAATGGTCAGGTTTATGTCGGCACAGACGGAGCATTATTCATCTACGGATTAGTACCAGCCGTGAGAAACTGATTTACCCATCCGGGGCCGTCTGAATCTTTTCTTCAGCACGCCAGATCCGATAGCTCACCTCAACTCCCTTAGGAACGTAGATCACCAGCGGCAGACGGCTGTTGTAACCGAGAAACTCAGGCTCAACTCCGATCGTGATGAAGCGTTCGACTTTCGGTTCATTAGGATCCACCGCCATCAATGTGCCGGCCATGGGGCCAAGGGATTTTAGGAGATAGCGATCATAGCCCCAACCGGGAATCGTTTCTCTCTCTAGCCTTCCCCCGAAAAAGTAGCGGTTATGGGGGTCTAGTTTCATGGTTTTGCCCACGATCAGTTGGACTTTCAGGAGATCCTCATCAGCCCGAAAAGGCAGGGTGATCACAAAGCGACTCCTCCCCTCTTCTGCCACGGGAAATGCGCACAAAGGATCTGCTGAATGAACGGTTGATACAACCAGCAGCATCAAGAGAAGAAAAAATCTCACGGGTGCGAAGGTGCGAGATCAGAGGATGAAGGCGGAGACTCCATGCGCTTAATCCACGAAAGGATCAGTGAATGTTGATCAGGTGCATTGAAGCGAGAGAGGTTTTCCTTCAGCAATCCACAGGCATTGCTTCCTCTACCCTGCTTTTCAAGAGAACGGGCTCGCTCCAGCAAAAGTCGGAATTCAATGACTGGATCGCTTGTGTAAACCATGGCTTCTTGGAAGCTCATCTCGGCATTCTGCAAGTCTCCGGCATCCATCTGTGCCGCGCCCAGAGCCTCAAGATAGAGGCTCTCCTTTTTTTCTTTGGCTCTGGCCTTGAGATCCTTGGCGGCAGCTCGGACATCTCCTGCATGGGAAAGAACAATTCGGCGATAGTCCGACCAGATACTCTCGGACTGAACTTCATGATTCTGGAAAGCTGCGTACGGACGGTAGAGAGGGTCCCCAACGCAGACACTCATCCAGGAGAGAACCGGCTGGGCAGCATAGTAGCTCTCGACCAGGTTATGACCTGCAATCAGTGCATTGGCAAAAATCCCCAGATCCGTCGTGAAAGGCAGGTAGGGTTCGTACACATTTCCCAGCGAGATAGCGGCACCATGCATGATGAGAGGACCCGTCCAACCCTTTGTCGGATCGTGGAGCGTCGATGCACTGAAGGAGTGAAGGTGCACGGCTACGGCACCCGGTACAAATCGGAAGGTAGTTCCTGCGAACGGCCCATCGATATTTTCGTCATGCCAGCCGTAGTAAGCAGCTGCATCAGTCACTGGGAAACCAGCCTGCAGAGTTTCCGGAAGACCATCGGTGATCACGGGGATTCCGTTTTTTCTCATTGTTGCCCCCGCCTCACGGATCCATGTATCGCCGCGAGCATAGGCTTTATTCGTCGTTGACTGGAGGTCGATGTAACCCCACCCCCAAACGCCTGCTTTTTCAGCGGCAATCGATTCAGAGATCATCGATCTCACTGCATCATCGCTTGGAGCATCCAGTCGTGAGACCATGATCATGGGAATGGGAATATTGGTCCGCTCAGAGTCAATGCCCTCGGGCGAATTGGTATAGAGCGGATTGTTAAGCGTCCCCGAAATCTGCGGGGTGAAAAGTCCCAGAACAGAGAGTTCCGAATCAACCGAGGCTGCATTCACGCCACCATAGGGGTCGGGTTGGTTCTTCGCGTCACCGGGATAGGATTCCGTTTGCCTGATCTTAAGCGGCATTCCCTTAATGAGGGCGGCATAGCGAACTGAAGAAGCATAAAGAATCGGGCGGTTCATCATGTCTCGGGTGAATGACCAAAGGCCCTTGTGCAGAAGTTCCTGCCTGATGGGTGCTGCAATCAAGGAGTCGTATTCTTCGCGACTGATTTCCTCCCGAAGAGGAGTCGCCAGAGCTATCTGGCGAGTAACATCAATCCCTCTCTCCATGCAATAAAAGTCTGCAAGAGACTTGGCGTTTGGATCGTTGCGATTGTAAATGACGACAATGGCGTTGAGTTCCCCCGCATGAGCTGAGTTAACGGGAGAAGCGAAGCAGGTAGTCTGGATGACTGCAATGAGAGTGGTCAGGCCGCTGCGCAAGGCTCTCATGACTCCCCCACCCTCAACTTCAGCCCGTCATAAGCAAGATGAAATCCGGTTGGGAGTTCTTTCTGCTTCGCAGCATGGGAAACCTCGTGACAGAGATGAATGAACCAGGTGTTTCCGGGAGTGATCAAACGTGAGACTTCAATGGCCCGGTCGAAGTTCATATGCGTGGGATGAGGCCTGTCTCTGAGAGCGTCGAGCACAAGCACCTCGACTCCGGATGCCGCGGTAATGGCAGCTGGTGGAACGTCCTTACAATCAGTGAAGTAAGCCAACAACTTTCGATCACCCTGATAAAAGACAAAGCCCGTGGTGGTGAATTTTCCATGGGGTAGATCAACGGGCAACACTGTCAGATCGCCTAGTTGAAAAGGCCCTTGAATAATCTCCGGAGCCAGACGCAGGTAATTCTTCCATGGTTGCGGCTCGTCGAACGCATAACGGAAGGTAGCTCTGAGTCCCTCCATTGTCGCTTCGGAGGCGTAGACAGGCATTTCCTGATCCTCCATTTCGCAGAATCTCCTCATGTCATCAAAACCCATGATGTGATCCGTATGGGCATGTGTGATCAAGGCCGCATCCAGGCGGGTGATCCGCTCGCGCAGGCACTGGATCCGAAACTCAGGGGCCGTATCGATGACAAAGTGACATTCCGGTGCTTTGACCAAAAAGGATGTTCTGGTGCGTTGATCTCTGGTGTCTGGGGAACGGCAGACCTCACAGTCACACCCGATGACGGGAACACCCTGGGAAGTTCCTGTGCCGAGAAAGGTGAGATCCAAGAAAGACATAATGATAAAGTTAAATGGTTAAAAATGTTACAAAAGGTTAAAAGGTGAGAAGTCACTCTACCCCGCAATTGAACGCTTCAACTCTCACTCAGCGGCTGGCATAGTATTGCTCATGTCGGCCATGCTCCGATCTTTACGAATCCGCAATCTCGCCCTTGTTGAAGAGCTGGAATGGGATCTCCCTGCCGGATTCACGGCAGTGACCGGCGAGACCGGGGCGGGAAAGTCTGTTATTCTGGGGGCCCTCAAGTTCCTTCTGGGCGAAAGGGCTGACCGGGGAGTTGTCAGAGGAGGTGCCTCCTCCGCCGGAATCGAGGCCCTCTTCTCACTGGGAGAGACTCGGGAGATCGACTCTTTACTGGAGGAATCCGGCATCGATCCCTGCCAGGAAGGTGAACTGATTCTTAAACGGACCATCGCCGCGGAGGGGAGTGGCACCGCCGGACGCCAGTTTATCAATGGAAGTCCCTGCAATCTTTCCGTTCTGAAGGAACTCGGCACCCGGTTGGTCGATCTGCACGGCCCTCACGATCACCAATCCCTCTTCTCACGACACGAGCAGACACTGCTCCTGGATCGCTACTGTGATGCTCTTCCGCTCCGGGAAGCGTATCTGGAACGGCGCGCACGAGTGGCCGCCGCCAATCGGTCCCTGGAGGATCTCGAAACATCGGCCGGAGGATTGGAGCGGATCGAACAACTGCGCCTTGAGGTCGAGGAAATCATTTCCGCCAATCTGACCCATGGGGAAGAAGAGGCGCTAAATGCCCGCTACAAGGCTGCATCGAACAGCCGTCGTCTCATCGAACTCTCTTCATCCATAGTCGCACGCCTTGATGACGAGGAGAGAGGTGCGAGTCTGGCTCTCTCGGAAACAACCCGCCTGCTTCGGGAGCTCGGCCGTTTGGATGACCGTTCCTCCCCCCATCTGGAGACGCTGGAGAAAATTACCGATGATCTGGATTCCCTGATCTCCGAACTCCGTGATTATGCGGAAACTATCGAGGTCGATGCGACAGAACTTCAGCAACTGGAGGATCGTTTGAATCAACTGGCGACGCTACGTCGTAAATATGGGCCGACCCTCTCCGACGTGATGGCTCGGGGCAAATCATCGGTTGCTTTGCTTGAAAAGCTTTCCGGATATGAGGAGTTAAAATCGGTTGCGAAGACAAGACTTTCAGAAGCAAACGTGGCACTCCTTGCTGCATCCGAAAAACTGGGGGCCAAACGCGCTGTGGGAGCTGCCAATCTCTCCAAAATCGTGGCACGTGAATTGGCTGACCTCGGGTTTAAGCAGGCCGGCTTTGAAATCATTCTGGAGAAACAAGAAGAGCCCGGGCCCGATGGAGGCGAAGTTGCGGAGTTTCTCTTTGCTCCAAATCCGGGTGAAAC
>Ga0208872_1001796_pt1 | contig 12867 bp, 13 predicted proteins | sample CryBogCBH12Aug08_FD_185508 | JGI IMG/M metagenome (GOLD analysis project Ga0208872, IMG submission 185508) | Freshwater microbial communities from Crystal Bog, Wisconsin, USA - CBH12Aug08 (SPAdes) | ecosystem: Environmental > Aquatic > Freshwater > Lake | place: Crystal Bog, Wisconsin, USA...
TCTGGCTTCTTCGTCACGACGTTGGAGATTGCGGGAACGGCCGTGTGCGCCGAGCTGTCGTTCCGGTATCTCGAGAACCCCATTCGTCGGTCACGTCGACTCGATCGAGATCGGGTATCCGTCCTGCTGTTGCTGTTGGTATGCGTCGCGGCGGTCTTTGACGCGGCGTGGTGGGTGGGGCACCTCGCGGGGGTGTAGCTAACCGGTGATGATCGAGGGTGCGGCGGGTCGCAGCGCCACGTGGTAGATGAACCCCATCTTGCTCGTGACAAAGGTGGCGACGACGGCCGAACCGACGTTATTCATGTGAATACCGTCGGCACCGCGAAGACCGGCGGAGACGTGGTTCACGTACGCTCCAGCACGATATTTACCGTTCGGTGCCGCGAGCACCGGCCACGTGGATAGATATGCGGCTCCTCGCGACGAGACCGCCGCAGTGCGAGCCAGCGAGTTGATGATCTGCATGTCGTGGCCGAAAATCGGGTTGCGCATAATGGGCATGCCCACCCACAGCACGTAGGCGCCCGTAGAAGTGGCTTCCTTGATGAGAGCGCGAGCTCGAGCCGTGTACGCGATACGCCACGCCGCGTTGCCGAAGGTTTGCGACGCACCGTGGACGGCCAGGGGGTGATTGTCGTTAGCGCCCATCGAGATGATCACGAGGTGTGGGTGATAGAGCGCGAGAGCCTCTCGAAGGTGAGCGGGCCAGTTATAGAAGTTGGTGTTGACGAGTCCGGTAGACACCTTGGCTGTCGAGATGAAGTGGACGCCGGTCTTCCCGGGAAGTTGGTGAAACAGCCCGTAGCCGAGGTCAACGCCCAGAGAATCCCCGATTTCGAGAACGGTGCAGTGGCCAATAGGGGCACTCTTGCGCTGTGCCGGAGCATTCGCCGGAATCTTGGCGGCAAAGGCGCACCCTCGACCGGGTGGGGCGAATGCGAGCGAACTCACGGCGGGCGGGGTTGGTGCGAGCGTGGTCGTGGTGTGGCCGTGCTGCTTCGTTCCATTCGCGATAGCTCCGATGGGCTGACCGACGAACTGGAGAACGAGTCCCACGGCAAGAAGAACGCCGAGGGCGAGAACGAGAACCGGCCGGGGCCGAAAGTGAATCTTGGCGTCGACGGACAAAACGGTACTCCTACGAAGTGGCGTTCACGATCGTACGTCTCGTCCGGTCCTTCAGGGGATCATCGACACGGAATTGTCAACGACATCCTCGGTCTCTAGAGGCGACAGCGTTACCGTGGCCCCGTGGGGGTCGATGACACGGGAAAAACGGTGACGTCGGCACCCACCGATTTCCGACCCGACATCCAGGGGCTGCGGGCCGTCGCCGTGGTGCTCGTCATCGCCGCGCACGCCAGCGTTCCGGGACTCGGCGGGGGGATCCTCGGGGTCGACGTCTTCTTCGTCATCAGTGGCTACGTGATCACGAACCTGCTGTTGCGTCAACCGCCGGGTCGACTGGGCCATCACCTCGTGGCCTTTTACGCGGGACGGGTGCGGCGCATCGTGCCCGCCGCAACGGTCGTCCTCGTGGCCACGATGATCGTCGCCTACTTTGCGCTCCAAGGAAATTTCGACTCGTCGGTCCTCGTTGACGCCCGTTGGGCTTCGCTGTTCGCGGCGAATATTCACTTCATTCGCGATTCGGCGAACTACTTCGTCCCGGGGCTCGCACCGTCGCTACTGACTCATTTCTGGTCACTGGCCGTTGAAGAGCAGTTCTATTGGGTGTTTCCGCTTCTTCTTTTGGTCGCAACGAACGCTCGGCCCGGTCTGCATCACCTGTCACCTTCTCGGCGGGACCGCGGCGTCGTGGCCGCAGCGGTACTGATCGCGGTAATTGTCGCCTCGAGTTTCTGGGCCTGGCACGAAACTCGCATCAATCCGGTCGCCGCCTATTTTTCACCGTTCACTAGATTCTGGGAACTCGCTCTCGGGGCGGTGGTGGCCCTGGTGCCCGTGGCCGTGGCTCGACGAACACCACGCATAAATGCCGTCGTCGGGGTCTTGGCTTTTGGCACCTTGGGAGTTGCGGTCTGGCACTTTCAGAATCTGGCTACCTATCCCGGCCTGCAGTTGTGGTGGCCGTGTGGTGCCACGGCATTGTTGCTGTGGACGGGAACATCGAGCTCGCGGGGATTCGTGGCGTCGTGGTTGTCATGGCGCCCCGTGCGCTACATCGGCGACATTTCCTATTCCCTCTACCTCTACCACTTCGCGTGGATCATGTTGCCGTTACAACTGGTCCATCCGTGGACGGTGTGGTGGGCTCGCATTCCCGAGATCGCGGGAGCATTTCTGTGTGCCGTGGCGTCCTATCACCTCTTAGAAAACCCCATTCGCCACTCCACTCGATTGCGGCGTGACAATGTGACGGTCTTTCTGCTTCTCGCCTTGTGCATCGGAGCGGTGTGGGACACGGCGTGGTGGATTGGCAAATTGGCTCACGTCGCGTGACGCGAGGTTTAGTCCAGCTGTTCAGGAGCACTCAGTCGGAGCGGGACGTGATAGATCGCCGACAGCGACCGAGCCACGTACGTGGCCATGACGTTTTCGCCCGCCACTTGTAAGTGAATCCCGTCAGGGGAGCGGAGTACCTGATAGCTGTGATTTACGTAGCCCGCGTGCAGAAACGTGCCGCCGCTACCCGCTAGTACTGACCACGTGGGCAGGAATGTGCCGCCGGGTACTGAGGTGGCCGCCTCTTCAAACAAGCTGTTGAGCACAACCATTCCTTGTCGGTACTGCGGTGGCTGCATCACGGGCATGCCGACCCACAGCAAGTAACTACCCGCTCGATGGGCCAGCGAGGCGAGGGACTTCGCCTGCTGCAGATACGCGGCGTGCCATTGGGGAGTGCCAAAGGCCGCGGCGTGTCCGTGATACATCATTCCCTGCTCGTCGTTGCCACCGAGGAAGATGACCACCAGGTGCGGGTGGTATTCGTGCAGGTAGGTCGCCAGATGGTCGGACCAGCTGTAATACCAACTGTTCGAAAGCCCGGTGTCGGACTTGTCCTTTTGAATCAACGTCAGCCCGGGGTTACCGCCGATTTCTCGGTTCAGACCCCAACCAAGGTCATTGCCCAACGAGTCTCCGATTTCGAGAACCACACAATGACCTATGCCGCGAGGCCGAAGTGAGATGTGCGGAGGAATGGTCGATGTCGATGTTGAACTTGTCGTACTCGTCGTACTTGTGGACGTCGTCGGTGGTGGCGATGCAATGCCCGTCGTGAAATTGCAACCTGAACTGGGGGGAGTAAACGACGTCGGATTACTCGAAGGTGGTGTGGTGGTGGTCGGCACGTTTGGTGCCGTCGTGGTTGTCGACGAAGGCGTTGCTATCGATGTCGTCGTTGTGGAGCCGGAAGTCAACGAGGTAGTGGTCACCGCGAGTGTGGTCGATGTCGATGTCCTTGAAATCGAAGTTGGAGGAGCGGTCGACGCGGCCGATAAGTCCATGGCGCGCAAGCGAAATCCGCCAACAGCAACTGTCAGTACCAAAAGGGCCAGTACGACGCGAAGTGGCCATCGACGAGGTGTCGTGCGTTTCTTGTCGTCGCTAGTCATCTCAGATGCACCCTACGTCTCAGGATGGCCTGGAAATAGCCAACGGAGAATCACCTCGTGAGTCGGTCAGTATGATTCGGTCGCCGTTGCTCGATGGAGCGGGACGGCAGTGCAGGGCCGTAGCTCAGTGGTTAGAGCAGGGGACTCATAATCCCTCGGTCGTGGGTTCGATCCCCACCGGCCCTACTCGTAGCGAGGCAAACTACTGGCGACGTAAACCGTCGAGAATCCGAACGATGGTCGCACCGACCTCTTCTCGGGCGGTCGCTGGATCTTGAGATGCGGCGATATACGTGCAGCCCTCGCCAATGGCCCCCGTAAGGAGCGCGGTCAATGGGCGTAGAGGCAGTGTTTCGATAATGCCTTCGCGCATTGCTCTTCGGAGTGCGGCGCGAAGGAACACCTGCTCGTAGCGATTTTGGATGTCGCGGTATGCGTCGAGAGAGAGAACCGAACGAGCATCCGTCCACACAATTTGACGGATGGCGGGGTCGAGATAGGCCTCGAGAATCTCAATGCATCCCTTTTCGAGCGCTTCAAAAGGTTCGGAATCAAGAAACAGGTTGGAAAGTCGAGCATTGACCTCTCTCTTGACGGATTCCGCGACGGCTCGGAAGAGATCCTCTTTATCGGAGAAGTGGTAATAGAGCGCGCCTTTCGTCACTCCGGCCGCGGCGACGATGTCATCGAGCGAGGTGGCGGCAAATCCAACCTCGCCAAAGAGAGTCCTTGCCGCCGCGAGCAGCGCCTCGCGAGTGGACTCTCCGCGGTCAGATTTATTTCCCTTGACAATAATACTCACGGTATGTAGTCTACATACCGTGAGTATTATTTTGAACATAGGGGGAAAATATGCCGAAGTACGTAATTGAGCGAGACCTGCCGGGCGCTGGCGAATTGAGTTCCGAGGATCTGCAGAGCATCGCGGCCAAGTCGAATCAGGTCATTGCCGAACTCGGTCCTGAGATTCGTTGGCTCACGAGTTACGTGACGGCCGACAAGCTCTATTGCGTCTACGTCGCGCCGGACGAGGAGATCCTGGTCGAGCACGCCAACTGCGGCGGCTTTCCGATTGGTCGAGTCTCCAAGGTGGCCGAAGTTATCGATCCGTCAACCGCCGGTCTGTGAATTCCTCTTCGATCTAAGCCCGTTCGGCTCGCCGAGCCCGAGTGACGATGGAACGAAGTGTCAGTCGGTGAGGTTGAGGGACTCGGCCTTGGTCGGAGAAAAATCGCCGCTCGTGCGCGCCCGCACTTCACCGGCCGTAACCCACAGAACATGGATGTCGTTACGGTCGGTGATCTGTAGGGGTGTTGTCAACAAGGAAAGATCGCCGTAGTAGGTGAAAGTTCGCTGGAGGACGGCGGGAACTTTTATGGCTTGTGCCATGCCGCCGTCGATGAAACGTCGGACCGGTTTCCACGTGCCGGAGATTGCCGGCACTTCGTAAAACCGAAGGTCGGGGAGAGTTCGCTGGATTTCTTCCAGCCACGGAATCCACGAGTCGACGAGACGTTGGTGCTCGCGACGAAAGGCCACAATGACGACATTGGGGGAACCCACAAAACAGGTCGGCGTGGACACCGAGCGGCCTTCGAGGTCGCGAACGGGCAGGCTCGGAAACTTGATCACGACGCCAGTCTGCTCGCTGTCGACGTCGTACAGGGCTGCAAGGTCTGCGGGGCGCAGAGTTGTCCGCGACGAAAGGTAATCTGTATCTCAACCTCAAATCAGTGAGGTGTTCAGGAATTCCGTGAATTTCGAGAGTGGGTGAGGTCGGCTTTGGCCGACCACAGTATGCAAAAGAAGGACCCCTTCGTCCTCCGTCATCTCGCCGAAGTCCAACCCGACCTGTGGTGGCTCGACTCAGATCCCTTGGAACCAGCATCACATCCCGCCCTCGTGGGCGAACTGGGCGCGGACCTCTGCATTATTGGCGCGGGCTACACCGGCCTCTGGACGGCGCTACTCGCCAAAGAGCGGGACCCTGATCGCAGCGTCGTCGTCATTGAGCAGTACGAAACGGGAGCTGGAGCTTCGGGACGCAACGGTGGCTTTTGCAATTCGTCACTAACGCACGGATTCAACAACGGCTGGAACCGGTTTCGTGACGAAATGGATGTCATCGAACGCCTTGGACGAGAGAACCTCAACGAGATTGAAGAAACGATCGCGCGCTACGGCATCGAATGCGATTGGGAACGAACTGGGGAAATCCGCGTCGCCCTCGCGCCCTGGCAGGTAAATGACATCGAAGAAGAAGCTTCCTTGCGCAATGCCTTAGGTGATCACGTTGAGGTGCTGGACCGGGACGCCGTCCGTGCGCGGGTGAATTCTCCGAGTTACGAAGCTGGTCTTTACGACCCTGACGGCACCGCGTTAGTTGATCCCGCCCGCCTGGTGTGGGGACTCGAGCGCGCCTGCTTGTCGCTCGGTGTCAAAATTTTCGAGAACTCCAAAGTCGAATGGCTCGAAGATGTCGACGAGGGCATCAGGGCGCATACGCCCTACGGTGCCGTGTCGGCGGCCAAGGTAGCTCTCGCCACCAATGTTTTTCCGTCCTTGGTGCGCAAAGCGCGTAAATACGTTGTGCCGGTCTACGACTATCAGCTCGTCACTGAACCCTTGACCGAAGAACAACGTGCGTCCATTGGTTGGGCGAATCGCGAAGGAATCTCCGACGCCGGCTACCAGTTCCACTACTACCGACTCACGAATGATGGTTCGATCTTGTGGGGTGGCTACGACGCCATTTACAACTTTCGCGGCAAGGTGCGCCGTGAGTACGAGTTCAACGCCGAGACCTACGCGACGTTGGCCAGTCACTTTCTCAAGACCTTTCCGCAGCTCAAGGGCATCAAATTCACGCACGCCTGGGGCGGGGCCATCGACACGTGTACCAGGTTCTCGCCGTTTTGGGGCACCTCGCACAAGGGGAAAGTTGCCTACGTGCTCGGCTACACCGGACTCGGTGTCGCCTCCACGCGTTTCGGGGCGGCCACCATGTTGGACCTCTTGGACGGCCTCGACACCGAACGAACACGCCTGTCGATGGTGCGACGCAAGCCCCTGCCGTTCCCGCCGGAGCCATTTCGCTGGGTCTTCATACGCCTGACCCAGTGGTCAATTACGCGAGCTGATCGTCACGAAGGTCGCCGCAACGTCTGGCTAAAGGCTATGGACGCGCTCGGACTCGGGTTCGATTCTTAGAGAAACCCGATGCGGTTGAACGGATAAATGATCGTCACGGCCTTGCCGATGATCGACGAACGCGGCACCGTGCCCCAATATCTGCTGTCACAGGAGATGGGTTCATTGTCACCCAGCATGAAGTAGTGATTCGCCGGCACGATTGTCGGTGAAATCGGGCGGCTTCCTAACGGTTCGATGTGAGCCCACGGCTGGGAGAGCAGGGCACCATTGACGTAGATATTGTCGCCGACGGATTTCAAGTGATCGCCCGGAACTCCGATGACGCGCTTGACGAGATACTTCTCAGGCGTAGTGCCACAGGCCGTGACCAAGTTGTTCGGCGAGTTAAAGACGACAATGTCGCCGCGGTGGATGGTGCCCCACTCGACCGAAATCTTGGAGACGAGGATCCGGTCACCGATCAACAGATTGGGATTCATCGAATCCGACGGAATGTAGAAAGTTTGCGCGACGAAGGTACGAAAGAGAAAGGCCAGCAGGAGCGCTCCAACGATGATTAACGTCCACTCGACGGCCTGCCGGAGAAAGCGGTGGGTGGCGGACGGAGACGTCGAATCTGTCGGAGACGTTGCGTCGGGGGACGCCGGAGAGTTCTCCAGGTCCGGAGCATCAATTGTCACGAGACAAGGCTAGTGAACATTGGCCCCTCGGTGAGTTCGCGCTCAACCGACGGGCGGGCGAGTGCACAACACGGTTCACGAGTGGAGGGCGTCGATTACCCTGTGAACGCCGCTCGCCGAAAACTACGCGCGTGATACGCACAATCGTGCGCAGCGACGACCACGCTATTGCGCAATGGAATATTCCGCTCAGAAAATGTTCTACTTGTAGACAAAAAGAAGTTATTCGAAAGTTGAATTACAAAACTTTTTGATATTTCTTCGCCCTACTTTTGCAAGTAGTTGAGCATTTCATTGCATGACTTTGTCGAAAATGTAATACTTGATGACAGTGAATAAGCAAGCGCGTTCTATACCAGTAATGAATTCGGTGATCACGGCCGTGGCCGAGCGCCTCATGGACACGGACGAGTCGTTGATTCGGATTCCTGAGATCTGCGATGCGACGGGCGTGAATTACGGATCGGTCTATCACCACTTCGGTTCGCGTGAGGGCGTGATCGACGCGGCGATGGTTCGCATCTTTACTGATCTCATTCGCACCGATGTCGAGAGCATGACGCTTATCTTGGGTGGCTCCAAGACCAAATCGGAGTTCGCCACTTCAATGGCGCAACTCTTCGCGTCCATTAATTCCGATCCTGCCCGCCAGAGTCGTCGGCAGATGCGAGCTCGCATTGTCGCGGCCGCTCTCGCCCGTCCGGCACTGCGCGAAGAGATCGGCGCGGTGCAGAGTGAAGTGACGGACGTCTTCACGGGTTTGTGCGCGGAAGGTCAGGTGCGTGGGTGGTTGCGCACGGACGTGAGCGCCCGCATGATGGCGGTGTTGATGATGGCCACCAATATCGGTCGCACCGTTGATGACATCTCCGCCCACCCCATTGACTCCGAGGAGTGGGACAACGGTATTCAGATCATCTTTGCGTCGTTCCTGACGCCGTAAAGCCCTCAGACGATCTCGACACCCACGATGGCGGGAGCGGCGAAGCCCTGCGCCTCGCACAACATCCGGTAGACGGAGTTGATGAACGCCGCGTCCCACACGCTCGTGACGTTGCCATCGGCGTCGAGGTTTTCGTTCTTGCCGAAGATGGCGAAAAAGACGTCGGTAACCTCATCGTTGGACGCCGGAACGTTCAAGGTGTGGGTGGATCCCGCCGGTTCGTAGAGGTAACTTCCGGCGTGGTTCACCTCGGGATACTCGAGGTAGTGCCACGACCCGCTCAAGGTAAAGGCGTAGACATCACCCGTGTGACGGTGGGTTTGCACGCTGTAGCCCGGCTGAAAGCGCGTGCGGACGACCCACAGGTCGCGGTCGAGATCAATGTGAAGAACCTGCATCGACGATCCGTCGCCGATATCAACGAAGGGCAGATCGCTCTCGGCGCGGTGCAGTGCTTTCGGAATGGTCTCAAACATGGTGATCTCCCTTGTCGCGGTTCACTTTACGACGATGCTCGTCGACGCGGGCGAGGGAAAAAGGGACTGACTTCTGCGACGTATTCCTGGTAGCCCGCGCGCGTCTTGGTCAATTTCCCTTCGAGGAGAGGTTTGCCGGACACGGATGTGAGAAGGCGGTTCATCACGAGTGGCGAGAGGACGCTGAGCAGTCCCCACCCGGTCGCGGCCGCGAAGCCGAATAGTCCCCACCACACGACCGCGTCGCCGAAATAATTCGGGTGTCGCGTCCACCCCCACAAACCTCGGTCCATGGTGGTGCCCTTGTTCGCGGGATCGGCCAAGAAACGACGCAGTTGGTAGTCACCCACGCTCTCGAACCACACGCCCACCACTACGACGACGCTGGCGACGATTACAACCGGGAGGGCGAAGTGTGGCGAGAAGGCAATCCACTGCAGGGGCACGGAAATGAAGAAAAGCAAGCCCGCTTGGAGGAGATAGATGGTTCGGAATGCGTAGAGGGTCTCGTTCTTTCCCTTGGCCCCACGAAGAATCATCGTGTAGCGAGGATCTTCGCCCGCACCGCGCTGTCGAAGGGCGAGGTAGCCGGACAACCGGAGACTCCACAGCGCGACGAGCGCCAGCACGACGTAACGAACCGTGTCACCGGATCCCTGATGCCACCACGGGTGCTGGTTCGCGGTGGACCAGGCGTGTGACACGAGGAGACTCTCTGCGAAAACAACGAGGAAGCCCGCACCCCAGAACACGTCGACGATGGCGTGGCGGTGTACGACGCGGCTCGCGACGAAGGCCAACGTCAGCCAGACCAGGGCCGTGAGCAGAGCGAGAGGAAGATTCACGAAGAACGCGGAGACGTGCACGACTTCGTTTTAGTGGTTTACCGCCGGCGGTGGTGCGGTGCGACCTAGTTGGTGCCCTACGCTCAGTCAGCGTGCGAACTCGTGGACTGCTCTCCCTCGCGTGGGCGTCAACGCTGGATCTGTTTGATCAGACAACCGCCTTCGGTCGGCTCGCCCTCGTCCACGTCTTAATGATGGCGGGGGACACGTTCGTGACCATCTCGTTGGCCGGGTCGCTGTTCTTCTCGGTCTCACCCACGGAGGCCAAGACGAAGGTCCTCGCCTACTTGTTGCTCACGATCGCGCCCTTCGCGGTTGTCTCGCCACTGCTCGGTCCGTTGATCGATCGCTCGTCGTCGGGTCGCCGCATCCTCGTAGCCTTGTCCGCACTCGCTCGGGCGGTGCTCTGCGTTCTCATGAGTCAACACCTCAACGGGTGGATCCTGTTCCCGTTGGCCTTCTTGGTGCTCGTGTCCTCCAAGCTCTACGTCGTTACGAGGGGCACGCTCGTTCCCGAAATGGCGCGCACGGATCAATTCGCCGACCACGCGCGTGGTGTGGACGCGGCGGGGTGGCCGACGCGGACGAATGACGCCGAACCGGGCTTCGCCGGATTCAACGCGCAACTCACCCTTCTCGGCACGATGGTGGGGCTACTCGCCGGTTTCGTCGGGGTCGGCATATTGAAGAGCATTGGCGCGACATCGGTACTGATCGTGGCGAGCATTATTTTTCTCGTCGCCACCTTTGCGTCACTTCGCCTTCGTCGACCCACGCCGGCCCGTCGCGTCGACAACCCGGCACTCGCTCCGGTCCAGCGCGATCTTCAGGTCTTACAGCCCCACGGCGATACCGAAGTGAGTTGGGGACTCACCGCCACGGCGATCGTGCGCTTCACGGTGGGCTTCTCCACGTTCCTGTTGGCCTTCGGGCTGCGTCGGAGTCACGCCGGTCTCGGGTGGTTTGCCGCGGCCCTGGTCTTGAGCGGTCTCGGAGCTCTCGCCGGGCTCGGACTCGTGACCCGCGTGCGCAATCGTTTACCCGAGTCGACGTTGCTGACGTTATCGTTGCTTGCCATTGCACTCGGTGCCGCCTTGGCCACCTTCGACGCGGTGGCCCCGGTGCAGGTGATTCTCGCGGCGTGGTTGGGAGCGTGCGCCGCAGTGGCACAACCCAGCTTCGACGCCATCACGCAGCGGCACGTTCCTGAAGGCGCCCAGGGTCAGACCTTCGCGCGTTTCGCGGTCCGCCAACAATTGTTATGGGTCATAGGTGCAACAATTCCCGTCGCCGTCGCGCTGAACTTCGCGGACGGCGACGGGATTGTCGCGGTGTTAGCGGGTGTGACCGGGGTCGTCTACGGCCTCGGTCGCCGAATGGTGAACTAGCCCAGTCTCTTCTCGAGAGCGTCCACTTCTTCGTGGAGTGCCTGCGGGAGTCGCTCGTTGAACATAGCGAAGTGCTCGCGAATGCTCGGCACTTCGGCACGCCATTCGTCGACGTTCACCTTGAGGAGCTCGGTGAGGTCCTCGTCGGCGATGTTGAGCCCCTCGAGGTTGAGAGCGTCGCGGGTGGGCACGTAGCCAATGGCGGTCTCGTCGGCGGCACCACGACCGGCGCAGCGCTCGAAGACCCACTCCAGCACGCGGCTGTTCTCGCCGTAGCCGGGCCACAACCAGCGACCGTCATCGCCCTTGCGGAACCAGTTGACGTAGAAAATCTTCGGCAACGCGGACGGGCTGCTCGCGGCGCCGACCTCCAGCCAGTGCGCGAAGTAGTCCGCCATGTTGTAGCCACAGAAGGGCAGCATGGCGAACGGGTCGCGACGGAGATTGCCCACGGCACCAGCGGCCGCGGCAGTCGTCTCCGACGACATGGTCGCACCAAGGAACACGCCGTGCTGCCAGTCGAAGGACTGGAACACGAGCGGAATCACGCTGCCGCGTCGACCACCAAACAAGATCGCGTCGATCGGCACACCGGCCGGGTCTTCCCACTCGGCGGCAATGGCGGGGTCCTGCGCGGCGGGGGCGGTGAAGCGGGAGTTCGGGTGCGCGGCCGGGGTGCCGAGCTCCTTGGTCCAGGGCTGACCCTTCCAGTCCGTCAGGCCCGCGGGCGGCTCGCCCATTCCTTCCCACCACACGTCACCATCAGCGGTGAGGGCCGTGTTGGTGAAGATCGTGTTCGCCTCGACGGAGTACATGGCGTTCGGGTTGGTCTCCATGTTGGTTCCGGGGGCGACGCCGAAGAAACCAGCCTCCGGGTTGATCGCGTAGAGACGACCATCCGGACCGGGCTTCATCCAGCAAATGTCGTCGCCGACGGTCTCCACCTTCCAACCCGGCAGGGTCGGAATCAACATGGCGAGGTTCGTCTTGCCGCAGGCGCTCGGGAAAGCGGCCGACACGTAACGGGTCTCACCAGCCGGGCTCGTGAGCTTCAAAATGAGCATGTGCTCGGCCAGCCAGCCGTCGTCACGCGCCATCGTCGAGGCGATGCGCAGAGCGAAGCACTTCTTTCCGAGCAGCGCGTTACCGCCGTACCCGGAGCCGAAGGAGATGATCTCCTTGGTTTCGGGGAAGTGCACGATGTACTTGTTCTCCGCGTTGCTCGGCCACGGCACATCGGTCACGCCCTCGTTGAGGGGCATGCCGACCGAGTGCAGGCACGGAACGAACTCGCCGGTCTCGCCGAGAACCTCGAGGGCGCCCTTGCCCATACGCGTCATAATGCGCATCGAGACGGCCACGTAGGCCGAGTCGGTTAGCTCCACGCCGATGTGCGCGATCTGGCTACCGAGGGGTCCCATGGAGAAGGGGACCACGTACATGGTGCGGCCCTTCATGCAGCCCTTGAACAGACCGTTCAAGGTGGCGCGCATCTGCGACGGTTCCGTCCAGTTGTTGGTCGGACCCGCGTCAATCTCCTTCTCGGAACAAATGAATGTGCGGTCTTCCACGCGGGCGACGTCACCCGGGTCGGAGCATGCGTAGTAGCTGTTCGGGCGCTTCGCCTCGGACAACTTCGTAAAGGTGCCGTTGTCGACGAGCAACTGACACAAAGCGTCGTACTCTTCGGCAGATCCGTCGCACCAGTGGATACGATCGGGTGTTGTGAGCGCTGCGACTTCTTCGACCCAGTCGAGCAGACGCTTATTCGTGGTGGGTGTGGACACTGCGGTTACCTCCG
>Ga0208872_1001797_pt1 | contig 12859 bp, 15 predicted proteins | sample CryBogCBH12Aug08_FD_185508 | JGI IMG/M metagenome (GOLD analysis project Ga0208872, IMG submission 185508) | Freshwater microbial communities from Crystal Bog, Wisconsin, USA - CBH12Aug08 (SPAdes) | ecosystem: Environmental > Aquatic > Freshwater > Lake | place: Crystal Bog, Wisconsin, USA...
CTTGATGCTTAACTGGCTATGGAGAGGCCCTCTCATTCTGTTCATAATGGTTCTTTTGCACTACCAGAACGAACACATTAAAATGCTAGAGAAACAACTGGCAGAGACCGTACAGGAAAAAGATGATCTGGGCCAATATCAAGCAGACTGTATATCCGAGATTGCGAAACTATCAGCAAGGTATAGAAGAAAATGACTATCTTTGACTTTTATATGTTGGTTATGTTTGCGGCGATAGTTATAGTTATTATTGAATATATGGAAGAAGGCAAAAACGATAGGAGAGACAGATGAGCGAAAATACTATTATTAATACACGTATCCCACTACTAGCAGGCGGCGAGTACGTTCCTGCAACCAAGACGGATATCCGTAAGACGTTTGCTAAGTTCGGGTGGGTTCCCCCTAGCCAGCAGGAAGGATATACACCTAACATCCACGAAGTGAAAAAAAATACCCCCATTTACAGGGGGTAAAAGACACATAACTCGGAGGAGGTAAGTTATGTGTGATGTTAGCGAGCTAGCCCTTTAGTTTGAATATTAGCTTGGGGCTGCTTGTTAGCTTGATTTCGTAAATACTCTAATCCTGCTGATGTTAATCCGCCTGCTAGGCCAAGTCCTTTTGCTAAAGGAAAAGGTAACATAGAAGCGGCACCAGATACTGCGCCAAGGCCTGATATTGCCGCACCAGGTATATCACCTTGACGCGCTCTGTTAATAGTTTGAGCTAAGTCATAACCCGCCCCAGCTCCACCCGCAACTGTTCCCAAAGTATTTAATCCGGGAATCTTTGATATCCCATAGCCTACGTTTTCAATACCTTTCTGTCCGTATGCAAGTGCTTTATTTAAAAGACTTGGTTCTACAGATTTAGCTAATTTAGCATTTTGAGCAGCAAGAATTTTTGCAGCATTTTCTGTTGTTTGTCTATGTAACTGTGCTGCAGCATGAGCAGCATCCGCTTCATCGGCAGTTTTTCTAGCCGCTTGAATTTGCTGGGCAATTTGCTCATGAATTGGATCATGAGTCTCATAAACCAAACTTGATGGAATATTTAGACCGCTTGGCGTCGCAGAAACCTGCCCAAGCTTTTTAACCATTGAAGGAGCATTTGCAGATGTACGCTGAGTTTCCCAATTATATGCGCCACGTTGACGTCCTGTTGTTCCTAATGTATCGCCTTCACCGCCTGAAATAATACGAGTATGTTGCTCAGGGGTTGGTACAAGACCGCGTAACGGATCTTGCATATATTCAAGAGTCTGTGGATGTGCCGCTTCCATCATAAAAGACTTTAAACTGGCGTCTCTCGCGGCTTGTTCTGCAATTGCTTCAGTTTCATGAGCTTTAGCCAAAGTAGAAGCCATGTTTTTTTGGCTTGCATTAATCTGATCTTTAATTCCAGTTGTGTCAGCGAATGAAACAGGCTTAGGTGGTTGTATCTGCCCGCCTACTAAACGCGCTCCAACACCTACTCCCGCGCCTATTCCAGCCCCCATAAGAGCAGGATTTTGGGGATTTGTTAATTGTTGAGCGGCTTCTTTGGCTCCAGTAGTGGTAATCCCTAACTGAACACCTTCAGGAGTAAGTCTTACATAATCATTGGAAGGTTTAACTTCTTCTGCTTGTGGCTGTTGAGCTTGTTGTTCTTGTTGTATTTGCTGCACAACTGAATTAGGTTGATTCCCAAGAAAAGGATTATTCTCAGACCCCAATGCAGTAACGCCTTGCAATGGATGCTGAGAATGAATATTCTTAACATAATCAATTGCTTCTTTCGGCAATACGCTTGGATCACCTGTTTCCATAAACTTATTACGAGTTGCTTCGCTAGTGTTATAAGCAAGCGTAGCCAATAAATCATTATTATCGTAACGATTTAGATTTTCTTTAAGAAGCGAAATACCGCCCTTAATGTTTTGATCAATATTTCTAGGATTTACACCTAGCTTTTTTGCAGTATCAGGCATTAACTGAAAAGCGCCGCATGCGCCTTTTTCAGAACAATTTAATTTGCCATCTTTAAGATGGTTAAAGTCTGATTCTTGATTGGCAACAGCTACAGCTAAATTTGGATCAATTCCCTGCTTTTGTGCTTCAGCAATAGTTTTACTTACAATTTCTTGCTGATGAGAAGACAAAGAAGACGGATCGGCATTTGCTAAATCAATCATTGCGTGCCTCCAGCTTTATTTCTATCTAAAAATCTTTGAGTAAAGCCTGCCGCAGGAGAAACTCCGGTAGTTTTAGGAGTTATAGTTTTTGGTGCTGCGCTAGGCCTAGCCCCAAGAAGACCAGTAACTTGAGCAGCCAAATCAGTTTGTTTTTTCAACAACTCATTTTCAATCTTATTATATTCTGGAGATAACATAAATTGTTTAGAAGTCATTCCCTTTGCGCTAGCTGCACCCCAAGCTTGCGCTTTTTCAATGTCTGCTAATTTTTCATACTTTAAAGATTCTGCTTTTAGGCGTAATGATTGTGAATCATCTTCAGCAGATGGCTTCAAGTTTTCAATTAATTGTTGACGCTGGTTAGACATACGAGCGCCTGGCATTCCTTGAATTGTTTCAAATGCAATAGCAGCCAAATGAGGAGCTATAATTCTTGCAACTCTTAAATCAGCATCAGATAACTTTCCTTTTCCAAGACTCTGCATAGCTTGGTCGGCTGCTTTTGCATCTAGTCCAATTGCTCCAACGCCAGGAATAGAAACACCTTTTTGTGCAAGATTTAAGAAAGAATCATAAATTCCAGCACTCTTTGTGCGGTTAAACGCCTCTGGATTGGATTTGGCATATTGCTGAACAGCTTCAATATGAGGAAGAATTGCGTGAGCAGAATCCATCCTTTGTAATACAGCATCATCAAACTTTTGATCTGCTTGAGTTTGAAGTTCAGCTTGTTTTGTTGATCTAATTGCTCCAGAAGCAATCTGTTCTGGAGACATAGGAATAAGTTTTCCACTTGCATCTACATCAAAGTGAATAGGCAATCCATTCCTTTTAACTTCTTTTACATAATCAGATAAATCACCCTTATCAACACCTTCAGAATATTTTTGTCTTAAACTTTTTTGAAGCTCCATTGGAATGGTTAAATCAGGAGGAAGTCCCTCAAGATTTGCTTTGACGTGAGCCGCAGCTTCAGCAGTCATTTGTTTTGTTTTTAATTCTTTTGCTGCTTCTTGATTTTTGTATAGTTCTGCAATTGCTTTAGCGGTTGTAGGATCTGCTGTTTCACCAGCAAGAGCAACGTCCTCTTTAGTAATTTCTGGAACTAATGCTGCTTGAGGTGCCGGCATTGGTTGTGCAGCAGGCGAAGGTTGAGCTATTGGTGCACCCATACTTGGTTGAACAGGTTGTGCTCCCATAGCACCCATAGGAGCGGCAGGAGGAACTGCGCCACCAACTGGTCCTCCTATAGGGCCACCAACGGGGCCGCCAACAGGGCCTAACCCAAGCTTTCCTAAAAGATATTTCTGGCCTTCTAATTGTTGTTGTATAGCAGCCTTTTGAGTAGCAATATCTAATTTAGCCTTAGCCAAAGGTAGCATTTGTTCTTGTTGAGCTTCTCTCCATTTGCCCAAAGTTCCAGCAGCACCACCTAAAGCTTCGCCAAATGATCCAGTACGACCCGGATTTAAAAATGCAGCAGCAAGCTGAAACCAAGGAACTTGGTTCATAGCCCCTTCTTTTTGTTTTATTAAATCCTCAACTCCAGATAAAGCGGTTTGGTTTTGGGTTAAGGCATTTATACGTGAAGATAAATCCGCAGGGGCTTGAGGCGCAGCAGTATCGGTTGTTGGCAAACCACCAGTTACAGATGACTGCATAGCACTCATAGACGGAAATCTACCACCGTCTAACGTATAGTCAGGCGCACTGTATGTAGAAGCGCCTTGTTGATCTTCATCTGTCATGATTTATCCTTGACCTATTCCAAGAGCGCTTAACAATGCAGGAATACTATTATTACTTTTACCAGTTAATTGTGAAATCAAACTTGAAGCGCCGGTTGTTGGAGAATTATACAAACCAGCAAGTGTAGTACCTAATCCAGCAATCTGCTGTAAAGGAGAAGCCTGATAAGCGCCAGGCATAGGACCTGTATATTGTGAGGATACACTCGTAGGAACAGTTAAACCTTTCATAATATTAGCTTCAGTGGTCAAATTCTGAAGCGGGAATAACTGCTGATTCTGCCCAATCTGTTGCTGTTGAGCGCCTAATGTAGACAATGCATTAACATCCTGCAAACCTAGATTTTGCTGTTGTCCTGCCAAGTTAGCCATCTGACTGCCAGCGCTCAATCCTAACTGTTGTTGATTCTGCGCGGCCTGTAAAGCCTGTGTATATCCCTGCTGAAGCGCTTGTTGTTGCTGAGCAGTAATATTAGTAGCCGCATCTCTTAACGTATTACCTAAAACCTGTGCGCCCCTTTGTGAGCCAAACTGTCCTGTGCCTACTGCGCCGGCAGTAGCTTGAGGAGATAAATTCTCTTGAATATTACGCTGACCCAAAACGCCAATTTGATTTACGATATCCTGAGTATAAGGATTCATAAACTGATTGATATTGGGGCCTTGTGCAGCCTGACCTGTAAGGTTAGCAGCTTGATTTAGAAACGGCTGATAGTTACCTACATTTTGAGCAACATTCTGAAATGCCTGATTTTGAAGCGCAGTCGGGCCCACATACTGAGCATTAGCTCCTGCCTGCTGTCCTTGCGAGGCAAGATTGCTAAGATAATTTGAGTAGTAATCAGGCGCAGTTGTTTGCTGCGTCTGAGTCGTAGATACGTTCGGTAGCGCACTACCTTGAAAGAAGTCAGCCACGTTCGGCCTCCTTTAAATAGCCAGTAAGTTTCTTAGCCTTGGGTGGTATTTTATCATCAGGAGCTGAGCGCTTGTGTCTGCGAAGAGCTTCTCTAAATTTGTCTAATTTCTCAGCTCCGGCTTTATTAGAGCCATCACCTAATTGACTAACTGTATCTGCGTCAAATACGTACTCACCATCAGCAAGCATTGCAGGAATATCATCAGACTGACCATCGCCTTTACCACGCACATAATGGCTTGCGCCGCCTGTGCGGAAGATTGGTTCGCCTGGCTTCGCTTCTGGATGGTATGGATGAGGCTGTCCGCCGCTCGCCATTCTTTGACGCACTGCTTTAGTGAGCGCAGGCTGATAACCAGATAAAGCTAACTGAAGTTGCGCTAATGGGCTAAGAATATTCTGTTGTTGAGTAGGTGCTTGCCCAGTAAACATTGTAGGAGTTAACAATGTACGACCTGTTTTATCAGTAGGTGTATTCTGAGCAGCTTGATTTGTAACCGAATTAAAATAGTTCTGCGATGAAATACCAGTGCCAACAGGAGCAGCAGACTGAACTGGCTTGCCACCAGATGTTGCGTCTGATGGAGTAATTCCGGGACCTGTCAAATCAGGCGTTAAAGCATAACCACTACTAACAGGAACAGATGTATAGCTAGTAGGAACGCCGGGTTGCTGTTGACTGACAGGCGTGGTCGGTACATTGTAAGCCGATTGACCTAAACCTCCGCCATAAGAAGTTGTAGTTCCCGTTGATGCTTCTGCAGAAGGATTGGTCAGATCAAATGTATTTAAATAAGCAGTAGTAGGGTCTAAAGCATCAGAACCAGAAATAGCACCCTGTCCTTGATATGGCGTTCCGATGTTAGCCATAGACCCCATAGAAGGAGCCTGATTGACGTTGCCTGATGGCGTTTCTGCAGGAAAATCTTCTACAAAAGAACCGCTTGTATCTGCTGGAGAAGCAATATTTGCTAACGCCCCGACTTGGTCGTTGGATAATCCTGCTGTTGTGCTAGGCGTTGATGAGCCCCCGCCTAATCCACCTGCCGCAGATATAATATTGCCAATAGCGCCTTGAGGATTACCGTTAGCTATTTGCTGTATCCCTTGGGCTACATTTGCGGCTGTTTGAGCGTTAGATAATCCACTAGCAATAGACGCAGCAGTTCCAGAATCTACACCTAATCCTGTAAGCGCTCCCTGCAAAAGACTTCCGCCACCTAATCCTAAGGCATCTCCTACGGCTGCGCCTATTCCGGGCAAAGCAAGACCAGCCAATACCGGTAATGCCATCTGGGCAATGCCGCTTAACATTCCACCACCAGCGCCTGACTGATAAGTCATCTGCTTGGTTGGATCAATCGCGCCTACAACACCTGTTGTTGGATCAGCACGGATATAAGTATTAATTGATCCTTCAGATTGCGGATTAGCAAACGAGAACTGATATACGCCATTTTGTTGCGTAGGCGAAACATTACTTGCAACTACATTTCCTGTTGCGGAATCAATAAGATTGTAACCACTAGCCCCATAATTTGGAGCAAATGGATTGCTATTCTGAGATGGAGCTTTAGCCATCACCAATGTGCCCGCCTGTGAGGCCTGCATCAATTGGTTATAGATATCGTTACCTGCTACGTCTACGTTTGAACCATACATCTGGACGCTAGGATCATTTCCACGCCCAGGGATATTCATTTGAGCATAGGGTATAGCACTAGATGGCGCATTTGGATTAGTTAATGCGGCACGATTTAAATCGCTTTTGCTAAGATTAGGCAATCCTCCAGCAATAATCTGATCTTGCTGACCAGCATTAATTGCATCCATTACCGACTTACCATTAAGATATGGATTGGATTTAAGAAAAGACACAATTTGCGGATCAGTATATCCAGCCTGTCTAGCAGCAATATAGTCAGCATCACCAAAGCCAGCGCCGGCACCAAATACCCTAGAGATTTCTTTCAATCCTTGATAGGGCGTAACTGATAAATTGTAATCGCTTAAATCCGGTAATGGAGTTGCCATCACTTGTCCTCAATGCTCATTATGCCTACTACAGCCATCGCCCAATCCTGCCAGTTTTGAAAACCACGCGGATCTGGTACACCTGACTGTGCAAAATATCCTATTCCATAAACTCCCGCCGCCCATTGTTGCCATTGTTCTTCCGGCACCGTCCCCAAGTCATTAGCCGCAAAAAGCTCGGCCATATAACGACAGTAATTGTCCCAAGTAAGCCCTCGAGGATCGTATGTTACGGTCATGGGTTTCCAGTCGCACGCTCATCACCGGCTTCAGCTAACAGCAGAACTTTACCCATCTCGTAATTGCCGTTCTGCGTGTTGCTCTCAAAGCGTAGGCGCATCTCCCGTCGCTGCTCCCTCAAGTCAATCTTGAGAGTACCCGGTTGGTAAGCATATGGCCCCGTAGTCACATCTACGTCATCAGCATAGCCCTTACCCGTCACATAGAGATTCATGGCTTGATTCTGAACAAAATCCGGCTCTACGCGGATTAATCTCAGCCATCTATTCGCGCCTACGATTTCGTTAGCGCCTGGCCCACCCGTCACAAGACCTATATTATTGGTCTCAAAATAGCTCTGAATTGCATCTACGTTGGTCAGATAAACCATATCTGTACCAGACTCATGCTGCCAATTCGTATACTTTCCCTCAGAATTGGCTTCGTTTCCGCTCCAAATAGGGAAGCGGAATACTTCAGAGAATGTCCCCGCTGACCTGCGAGCACCAATTGCCTGTCCGGCGTCATACCATGTCTGTTCACGCACATTATATATGATTGCGTCGTTACATTCAGTTGAATTGCCGCGAGGGTAGAACCACCAGATCTCGCCGTAGCGCGGCACTTTTGTACACCATACTTTCTGACGCTGAACATAGTTCAGGTTATCAAAGAAGTAGTTTTGATTCATATTATTTGGCATTTCCTGCACAACGCCGTTGTACATCAAGAATCTATCTACGCCGCACCAGAAATAGATACCGTCATACTCAATCACGCAGGAGCTAGACATAATAGATGTCTGTGAAGATATTAAGTCATATCTCCAGTAAAACGGGGCTGATCCGGTAAATGTAACTCTAATAAGCGCATCTAACGCCCAGAATAGACCAGCAGGAGAAGTAGTACCGCCGCGTACAGGAAGACCCTTAACTATCTTACCCGTTGCTACGTTGTTGCTATTAGAGTCAGCAGAGTTCCAATCTTGGAAGTTGCCTGCAGAAGAATTCTGAATGAGCCCGTGATCACCGTATACAAATAGGTATGGGTGTAAGACTACACATCCTCCGGAAACCGATATCGTATTACCCGTCGGGTTGGCGCCTGCCGTGTCTTTGACCGCAGAGAGTGAAGACCCCGGAAAAGCACCGTATAAAACAGGAGTGCTAGTAGTGCTATCAATATTAGCAAGATTTTGCCCAGGGTGAGCAACGATGGTTTGAGTAGTTCCTGTCGTGTCATAAGCTATGTCAAATTGCCAAAGATTTTTATTGCTCGCAGTAAAATTAGATAACGTATATTGATATGGACCCGATCCTACGCCATCGTCATTATCAGTAATCCACTGCTCTAATCCATTGTTGTAACCAGATACTACATAGTTCAAGCCATTTTGGGAGGTCATCGTCATGCCACGAGACACTCCAGAACCATTCAGAAAAATACCTTTATAACCGCCTATCTTACGTGGGCGACCACGCTGAAAACGTACCCACTGGCCGTCTACATAGGTAGGCGCATCAAACAGGGTTCCGTCTCTTTGGATACCCGGTTTAATCTGCAGCGATATCGTTTTATCTGTCAAAACGAACCCCCGCCAATTCCTACGGGGATTAATACGCCGGTAGGCGTGAATGTGGCTACATTACCACCACCTGCGGAAATACCTAATGCGCCTGAATACGGTAGATATAAGCCAGTCGTGGTGTCACCAGAAAAGTTTAGTGATGGCGCAAAAGCCGATCCATTTCCTAGAGTAAGGCTTAATAAAGAACTAACTGCAGCCGACGTAGCGTTGTAACAGTTAGTGCCATCACAAATAATAATTTCAGCAAGAGTTTGCGGAACGGTAATCGTTGACGCGCCAATAGCACCCGTACCAAAAGTCAGAGTAAACGCACCAGTTGTATTGTTTTGCACTGAATACAATTGCACTGTAGGCGGCAATATAACCGTACAGTTTGAAGTAAGCGTACCGTAATACTCTTGAATGACATTTTGACCTTCAACTGAAGTCAATGTAACCGTTCCACCCGTTACAAGCTTAGACAGAATAGTAAAATTAAACTGTGAAGGCAGCGTTGAGCCAAACGAGTTAAATCCATTTCCAGAACATACAATCACTATTGATTGTGCAATCTGTAGCTGAATAGATGAGCTTCCATCTACTTTATCCGTACCTTGGCAGGCGATATTTAAAATACCCACGCCATTGTTACGAATCATTACAAACCAATTGTTACCAATAGAAGAAGGCGGTAAGGTAATCGTACCAACTCCCGCATCCCATACGATAAAGGAAGCTCTATCAGTCGCTCCAAGCGTTCTGTTACTGTATGTAGCTGAGTAGTTGTAAGACTGGTTTAGAGTCGTTCCAATCGCAGTTAAACCGTATCCAGCAAGCGAGGATGCATTGGCTGCAGAAGTACCCGCGCCAAACGTCACAATTGACCACGTACCATTTACGGTCGTATTGTCAGTAACATAAATGTATTCTGAAATTCCTGAAGGAACAGAAATAATAGTGTGCAGACCGGCATCTGTTACTGTAAATGGATTGCTACCAATATTACGGATAATAGTTGCCTGACCCGTAGATACAGCCGTAGCGGCAGGCATAATCAGGTTTAATCCGGCAACCGTGGCGGTTACTTCAACAATATTAGCTACAACTTGATTAGTATTGCCATTTATAGGCCATTCAAGTTGCGTATCTACCGAGATTGTTAATGACTCGTATCCCACCTGCGATGGTGAAATCGTTGCCCCTGTAAACGGATTAAGATAGGAGTTCGTCATAGTTTAGGAGTCCAAAGCTACAGCCTGGCGGTCGGCAATTCTTGTCACATCTTCTGTTTTCAGCGCCTGAATAGCTTGATCATATTTCTGTTGGAAAATCATGCGCTGATCATCTTTCAAGAACATCTGCGCCTGTAAGAGCGTCCCAAATAACATCACGTTCGGCGCATTCTGTGTCAGCCAGTTAGTCTGGTTTGCAGTTGACAGCGGAGGTATGCGCTCGTAATACAATACTTCAAAGTTATACGCTTTATCCGGCATGGGCGCTATTAACCAATGCTCATAATCATAGTCAGCGTAAAACTGAGGATAGCCCGTCACAGTCGCATTCGGCGCATATTCCAATAAATACTCATACTTTCTGACAAAAACGGGTTGCTTTACGCCATTCACGGTAACATTAAATGAAACCGTCTTTCTCCATCGAGCGGGCTTCTGTAAAACATTATTGCCGCCGTTAATCGCGCCTTCCGCAACCTGAAGCTGACCTAAAGTCTTAATCTGCTGGGCAACCTCAAACTCACATAGAGTAATGAAGGTTGGTATGGCGTTGATGGTAGCCTGATCCGAGCGCTCCAAATACTGGAGAACTGTAGTGGTCAAACTATCATACGTCATCACCCAGCTTTGAGTAGTCATTTTTCTTTACACTTCAATTAGTTCGCCCCTAAACTCTATCACATTTTCATCCCACTTGCGAACGAGTTCAGGACTGAGCATCTTCCCATCTTTGAACGTCAGCACAGCAAATCCACTGCACCAGTTCACAGGATTACCCTCAGTATAGTCAATAAATTGCGGGCCGTAAGGATCAGCCAACGTACCTGTATCCACTCCATAACGCCGACCGTTATAGTCAGAAAATGGAGTTATTTTAAGCTGGTGTAAATGTCCTGTCACAATTGACTTGCCAGCGTTAATCGTATTATTCCAAGTTGCATGAGCACCACCCTTCCAGCGATGCTTCACAACAACCTCATCGTTAATCCAGCAAGACCAACAAGCCTTCCACTCAGGGAAGTGATCTTTCAAATGGAATCCATCTACACCTTGAAACTGAGGCACTTGAGCCGCCAAGAAAGTCTCATACCGCGAGTCATGATTACCTAATGGCCAGATCAATCTGCAACCCTTTGGAGCGGCCTCAGAGACCTCTAGGAGCCGTTCTGTTACTGCTCTTAGCTCGTCTATCACCGTAGGCTTAGAATCCCAGCCTATGCGCGGATGGCGCGATATACCCGCACCGTCAAAAGCATCCCCGTTGTTAATAATCGCAACAGGTTTTAATTTCTTAATCATATACAACAACCCTAAATGGGCTGTTGAAATCATTTCTGGATAATAGTGTGCGTCAGAAAAGACCAGCACAGTTCCATTTAAAACTTCTAAATCTACCCGCCCTTCATGTGTTTTTATTGTAATTGCGGTTTTTTCTGGCGATCTTTGAGGATTAAAGGTTTTAAGGCTCACTCCCTTATGTTCTAGGTCTTTTCTATAGTTATATACATACCTAACTGAAAAACCCAACTCTTTTGCTACTAAAGTGGGAGATCCCAGTCGGTTCCATGCCTCAACAAACTTCTTCTGCGCCTCATTCAGTTTCATTGTGAGCCCTTATTAAAAAAGGCACCGTAGTGCCTTCTTATTTATGAATAGTAGCGAACGCCACCTTTGTCAATTATGAGAGCCTGACGTCTAGGCTTATCGCTCTCATGATTTGGCACGGAGATATGAGTCCAAGAATTAAACTCTCTAATTACTTGGTCAAATTGTAGACTTGAAGCGATTACAGCCTTTGTGACCTCATCAGGAGTCATACCAGGCACTCTGATGTCAGCCGCACAACCTAAACGATGCTGCGAGGTATCCTTCGATCCCACAGAATCATTTACTTGCTTAGAGCGATAAGCCGAGTTAATCATAATTGGCTTACCACCTAAAACCTCTTTAACCTGCTCTAAAAACGCCGATAGGCGTGTTAGGTTAGCTAACTCTGACTCATTAGGAGTATTATCCCACCCCTGTCTTACCGCCACGTCAGAATGCGTCATTTCTTCGTATGAAAAGTGTTCGCTTAATTGCATCTTATTCCCCGCAGTCTACAGATGTCGTTTTAGAATCGTCAGACTTAATCGCGCCTATAGGCGTGGACTGGTGTAATAGCTCGTCTTTTCTCTGGCTACCCGCAGAGGATCCAAAGTAGAAAGAAACAACCTGCTCACACTTGGCTGATAAATACCCCATCAGAGTACCAGCCAGTACAGAATCAACCTTGGTTAATCCAAACAAAGTCATTCCTGCCGTAACTAGAAAGGTTACTACTATCAGTAACGCTAACCCGTACAGAAAGAAGAAGTGTGTTTTCTTATCATCAGACATTAAATCGTCTTGTACCAGTTGCGGAGAATGTTAAAGGTCTCTAATGGTAGAGACTCATCATCTAGTTCGTTTAGCGCTTTACGAATTTCATCCGCTCTTTTTGTAAGATCTACTATCTTTTGATGAAGCTCTTCTAACTCCATCTGATAAATCTCTTTAGCGCTCATTTTTTGTTCCATAGCTCAAATAATGTCTTGATCTTTTCTTCTAGTACATTAATTCGTACATCCATCTTGGCTAACACAATCACCAAGGTGATGAATCCAAGCAATACTGGCCAAATCTTTACTAAGAGGTCTAAGGTGTCCATTATTTGTCTGCCTTAGCGTCTAATTTATCAATAATCCGCTCCAAGGTAGACTTAATGTCTGCTAGAGCGTCTTTGAAATCTTCCTTTCTTACATACTTCTCACCTATGTGGTGATCTAGGTCTTTAAGATCATTCTTAAGGTCTCTGATCGCTTCCCACATGGTTTTCAGAACCCAACCGGCTAACGAACCAAATACTGCAAATGCTATGTCAATCAGGCTCTGAAATTCCATTTTTAGTCATTCCGTAGGATGTTTTAGTCGAAACCACGCAAGGTC
>Ga0208872_1001798_pt1 | contig 12857 bp, 11 predicted proteins | sample CryBogCBH12Aug08_FD_185508 | JGI IMG/M metagenome (GOLD analysis project Ga0208872, IMG submission 185508) | Freshwater microbial communities from Crystal Bog, Wisconsin, USA - CBH12Aug08 (SPAdes) | ecosystem: Environmental > Aquatic > Freshwater > Lake | place: Crystal Bog, Wisconsin, USA...
TACGGAACTACTTCCATATCGTTTCTTATCAAATAAATAGATAGAGAGAAGAGCTGAAAAGACCGCCCACAAATCCCAATTGATATACATGGAAGCGATCACAGCTGGTAAGAGTGGAAGTAAGTACCACTTCTGTGGATTCATTTTCGAAACAAGCAGCGCACTCGCAATAAATAAGAGCGCTAGGAATGCGATATTTATCAGGTAATAATATTTATCTGCATTAAAGCCGTGCGGGGTAATTAACGCAGTTGCCCACATAACCACTCCAGTAAGAGGTGGGTACTCCACAGAGTTTGTTGCACTCGAGTAAGGCCAGACATGATTAACTAAATTGCGGGCATCAAAGAGCGCTGGCAGGTCGCTGTAACACTCATGAACATCAACACCAACGCCGCTCCAATTTGTGTTGTAGCAGTGATTAAATTTAACAACAGAGAATAGAACCGCAACAAAAGCTAGAGCTATAACAGCTTTGGAGGTAAATGAAAGCCTCATTGGTGAGCGCTTATTACTTCTTCTTCTTTGGCTTCGGCGCAGGCATAGGAGTTGGCTTAGGAGTTACCGCAAGCTTTGGATCTAATGTAGGAACCGCGCTTTGCATTGGAGTTGGATCTACTCCACCAATATTTGCTGCTGGAGGAAAATCCATCACCGGTACATGTGCCAGCGCTTGCCTCATGTATTGATCCCAAATCTTGGCAGGGAAGGTTCCACCAGTGACTGCATTTAAGCCACCAATTCCATTGAGAGATTGGGAGGCGTTATCTCTAAATAGCGCAACGCTAGTAGCCATTTGTGGGACATAGCCTGTAAACCAAGCGCTGGCATTATCTGTTGTTGTTCCCGTCTTACCTGCACTTGGACGACCTAGATCCGCCACAGCGCCAGAAGCGGTTCCGTATGTGGTTACAGTTTGAAGTGCGGTTGAAAGATCGGCCATGACATCGCTTGCAAAGACCTGATTTGTCTGCGGTTGGGCTTGATACAAGATTCCACCGTTATTGCCAACGACTTCAGAGACTATATACGGCTTGGCGTAAACACCTTGTGCGGCGAATGTTGCATAGGCAGAAGCGAGATCGATGACATGTGGGCTGGCAACACCGAGAGTTACAGATGGGCCATTGATCATCTGAACTGATGTAGGAATACCCGCCCGCCTTGCAACATCAATAACTTTATCTGTGCCGACTTTAATTCCGAGTGGGACAAAGACGGTATTCACTGAGTTAGCAATTGCATCAAGCAGGTTTATATTTTTAAATTGTTCATTTCCGTAATTAAAGACTGGATATGGACCTTGCGAACCCGGGTCGTAGAAGACTTGTGGGGATCGTCCATTCCAAATGGAGTGCAAACTAATTCCAGATTCCAATGCAGCTACCAGTGCAAATGGTTTAAAGGATGATCCAGCCTGTGTCGTGGCTTGTGTGGCATTGTTGTATTGACTCTTGAGGTAATCCTGACCGCCATACATCGCTAAGACCGCACCTGTGCCCGGCTGTATCGAGACCAATGCAACGCGCAGATTATTAAATGGAGCTTTCGGGGTTCGCTTGGCAACGGCATCAACCGCTGCCTCTTGATCCTTTTTAACTAAGGTGGTTTTAACAACGAGTCCACCTTGCATGAGCTGATCTTGAGTGAATCCAAACTTCGCTAATTGATTTTCAATCCACGAGACAACATAGCCTTTAGGACCGGCGAGAGAACCTGATGAAACTCTTGGTTGGATAAATGGGAATACCTGCGCCTTTTCTTGAGCTTTGGTAATCCATCCGGCCTTAGCCATGCCATTTAATACATACTTCCAACGCGCTAGTAGACGTGCTTGATAACTCGGTCCATTCGCGGGGTCGTAGTAACCGGGCGCATTCAAAATACTGGCCAAGACTGCGGCTTGAGAGATGCTTAATTGATTTACAGTGCGGCCGAAAAAGACTTGAGAACCAGTCTGTACTCCATAGGCGCCGCGTCCGAAGTAAATGGTGTTGAGGTAATCCTCGAATATCTGATCTTTTGATAATTGCTGCTCTAACTTAACCGCAATCACAATTTCCTTGATCTTACGTTGCACGCTTTGTGCGGGAGATAAAAATGCGGTCTTCGCGTATTGCTGTGTGATGGTCGAACCGCCTTGCAAACTTCCACCGCGAAGATCGTGCCAGAGGGCACGCAAAATTCCGGTAGGACTAAATGCATGCTCGGTGTAAAAATTTCGATCTTCTGCGGCCAAGATTGCGTGACGTACATTGATTGGAATCGTTGCTAATTGCACGCTGGTTCGATCTTGTGCACCGACTCGTCCAATTTCTGAACCATCGGCATATTGAATGATCGTCGCCTGGCTATTTACATATTGATTTGGGTCTGGAATTTTGACCGTGAAGTATGCGTATGCAAATAGATAAGTACCGAGAACAAAGCCCCCACCAATTGTGAAGATCGCACCGCGAATAAACCAGGTTCGAAGGTTCTCGCGAGTGGGTCTTTCCATGTAGAAAGGTTACCGCCCTGCGCTACGGGCGTAATCCTCATCTTCAAGAGTTCGCACCTTGCGCGGAGGCTTGCGATATTTTCCGTCGCCGAGTTTGAAGGAGTAGATCAGGTGATGCCAGCCGCACCCACGGCAGACTTCAACGATATAGACCCGAAACTCACCAAACTCAGATTGCATCTGCGCAATCTCCGCAGAACTCTTAATGCGACCTGAGTACTGACCGAGTTGATCTCCAAAGGTGTAGTGAAGTTCTACCATCTCAGCTTTGCGACATACCGGACAGAGCCGTTCAACGGCCTCGCCATGATATTTCGCGGCGCTCTTGAGATACGGGTCCGCATCGCAAGCATCCAGGCCAGATGTTGTACCTTTGAAGAGCGCGATTAACGTGGCGCGACGCTTAAGTGAATAATCAATCGCATCACGGCGACTCCACAAGGCGGACAACATAGTTGCCAAGAATAAACCCTTATTACTAACTACGCTTGCGCGCATGAAGAAGATCGGGATGACCAAGAACTGGCCATTTCATCCCGGCAGCAAACTTCCGCACATACTGACTGTTCGTTGGCTGGGTCAGGTGGGAGATGGAATTTTTCAATCAGCACTGGCCTCCTTTGTACTTTTCTCACCGGAGCGTCAACCAAATGCTGTAAGCGCCGCAACCGCATTTGCCGTTGTACTTCTTCCCTACTCACTCGTGGGTCCTTATGCCGGAGTTTTTCTTGATCGCTTCTCAAGACAGAGGATCGTGCAATTTTCAAATATAACAAGGGCGGTTGATCTCGCACTTATTGCACTACTTATCAAATCTGGTGCAACCGGAGTGGGACTCACTCTTCTGGTGCTTGTGGCCTTTGGAATTAATCGGTTGATCTTGGCTGGGCTCTCAGCTGGTTTACCACTAGTTGTTGAAAGAGATGAGTTAATTTCTGCCAACGCACTGGCAGTAACTGGTGGAAGCATCGGGGTTGTCATTGGCGGTGGCATTGGAATTGGAATCAAGAAATTGTTTGATGCTCATGGCAAGAGCGATCTCTCTGATGCGAAGGTAATCCTGATTGCAATGCTCTGTTATGCGGCAAGTGCAATCTTTACTCGCAGATTATCTAAGAACGATATTGGTCCCGCGGAACACGAAATCACTCCGGAGGTTCGTGGATTGCGCGAACTTCAAGAGGGGTTGCGCATTTTAAAGAAGCATCCTGATGCGTTGCGCGGAATCTTTACCACAGCAATTCAAAGAGGTGGATTGACTGGACTTACATTGATGGGTTTATTGCTGGAACGCAATACTTATAACCCTCCAAGTAATCCAGATGCGGGGCTCGCTGGCTTTGCCTACGCACTCGCGGTTGCTGGAGTTGGTTTTGGTGTTGGTTCTTTTATTACGCCATTTTTCGTAAATTACTTTGGCCGCCACCGTTGGATTCGCTTGATGATGGTTGCCCCGATTCCATTCCTGATTTTCTTCGCCTTCCTTCCACAAGAATGGCTTCTCATCACAACCGCCTTCTTTATTTCAACATGTGGCCAAGCGGTAAAAGTCACAAACGATGCTCTCGTGCAATCTCAAATCGCTGATGAATATCGCGGTCGGGTCTTTGCCTTTTATGATGTTGCCGTCAATGGTTTTATTGTCTTTGGGGCAATGATCGCAGCGCTGATCCTTCCCAAGAGTGGCAAGACTGTTGAGCTTCCACTTATTACGGTTGTGGTTTTTGCTGCGGCATCACTTATCTTGTTGCGTCGTTCCAAGTTCTTTGTTGCGCGCCCAAGCGAGTAATTCTGCCGTTGCCGCTTCTTCTCCAAGTGGGCCGCGTTCCATACGTAGTTCTAAGAGGAACTCGTATGCCTCTCCCACAAGCCGAGATGGCTTGATCCCTAACAACTCCATGATCTGTTGCCCGTCGAGGTCGGGTCTGATTTTATTGAGTTCTTCCTCTTGCATGAGAGATTCGATTCTCGCCTCTAAAGAATCGTATGTAGCGGCCAACTGATCTGCCTTGCGTTTGTTGCGAGTGGTGCAATCAGCCCTCGTTAATACATGTAGATGAACGAGTAATTCACCGGCATCTCTGATGTAACGACGAACCGCAGAATCTGTCCACTCGCCACTGCCATACCCGTGAAAGCGAAGATGCAAAAATACTAGAGTTGAAACATCATCGACTGTCTTACTATCAAACCTCAACTCTTTTAAACGCTTCTTACACATCTTCGCGCCAACCACTTCATGATGGTGGAATGAGACGCCACCGCCAGGAATCAGTTCGCGAGTTCTTGGCTTTCCAATGTCGTGTAACAAGGCTGCTAGCCGTATAACTAGATTGGGGCCGCCCAGACGATCTTCGAGTGAAATCGCTTGCTCTAAAACCGTAAGGGTGTGTTCGTAAACATCTTTATGGTGATGATGTTCATCAATTTCTAACTTCAACTTTGGTAGCTCAGGTAAGAAAGATGAAGCTAGGCCGGTATCGACAAGCAGACGCAATCCCAATCGTGGGTTGGTGGACATTAAAGTTTTTGTGAACTCATCGCGAACTCGTTCAGCTGAGATAATCGATAAGCGATCAGACATCTTGTTAATTGCTTCAACAATTTCTGGGTCTACAGTGAAATCAAGTTGCGCAACAAAACGTGCCGCTCTCATCATTCTTAAAGGATCATCTGAGAATGATGATTCAGCGCTTCCAGGTGTTCGCAATATCTTCTTAGCTAAATCAGTTGCACCGTCAAAGAGGTCAATGAACTCTGGCTTGGAACCTGTGAGTTCAAGTGCCATGGCATTGACTGTGAAATCTCTCCGCGAGAGATCTCCCTCAATTGAGTCGCCAAAATCCACATCAGGTTTTCTGGAATCTGGATCGTAACTTTCGCTGCGATAGGTGGTTACTTCAATTGTGACATCGCCTTTTTTTGCTGCGATGGTTCCAAATACGGCGCCGGTCTCCCAGATTGCATCTGCCCAACGTTTCAAAATCGCGGCAGAGGCTTCAGGTCTAGCGTTGGTTGTGAAATCCAGGTCGTTTCCAAGTCGCCCAAGAATGGCATCGCGTACCGGACCGCCAACCAGCGCTAATTTAAAGCCAGCCTGCGCATAGAGGGTGGCCAGAGAGCGAATAATTTGCCCATGGCGATCGAGCGCACCGAGCGCGAGCTCGGCGGCAATATCGCGGGGATTAGGCATCTGAGTACTCACAATGAGTAAGGCTAGAGCAGTACCCTTCTCTTATGACCCCGGCACCTGGTGCGGGTGGCGAAGCGAAACGGAAAAAACGTCGGAGACGGCGTCCTGCGGGGCCACACACACCAACTTCATCTTCCACTGCGGCAAAAACCGATACTGGTGCTACCCCTGCCAAAAAGGCCGCCCCTAAGAAGAGATCGGTTTATGCCAAGCGCGTCGATGAAGTGAGTGCGGGCGGGTTGGTTATCGATGAGAGCGGTACCAAGGGTCTCTTGATCGGCCGCCGAGATCTTAAGGATGCAACCAGAGAACGCTTGCTCTGGTCCTTACCAAAAGGACATATTGAAGCTGGTGAAACTCCTGAACAGGCAGCGATTCGCGAAGTAGCTGAAGAGACCGGAATCCAGAGTGAGATTTCACGCGAACTAGGCATTATTGATTTCTGGTTTATGGCTGGTGGAAAGAGAATCCATAAGACTGTTCATCATTACCTCTTTAAAGAGGTTGGTGGAACTCTCTCGCCACAAGTTACTGAGGTAGATGATGTTGGTTGGTTCCCACTTGATGAAATCATCTCACTGCTTGCATATCCAGATGAGAAGAAATTAATCGCCAAGTCTGGTGATTTGAAAGTATGAAGCGTTTAGTTCTTGCTGTAACAAGCCTCTCAATGCTCATCATCTCAATCCCTCTTGCGATTCCAGCAGCGCAAGCAAGTACAACAATTGTTCTTACCGAACCAACACATCGTCAGATCGCTGGAGAGTTTATTGATGACGATTTAGCTGGCGCACTTGGGGTAAATGGACGGCTGGGAAATTTAATATTTAATCCGCCACTTGGGTCTCGCACGTGGATCATCGATCCCGCGCTCATTGAAGATGTTGATGCTATGGCGAATGGCTACGTTTTAACATCTGGAGTTGCAGGAACTGGAGAGCTCGTCGCAAAATCTTGGTTAAACCAACTGCGCCGCGTCACCCGGACCGACACTGTTATTGCACTGGCACTTGGAAATCCTTCAAAATATTGGGTATCCCAGTTATCTTCGCATGAAATAAATTATGTGCTTCAAATCTCGCAAAGTCGTCTCACTTCACTACTAGGTCGTCCGATAGAACCTAATGCGATGTACTTATCTAATTCGCGCTTTTCTCTCAGCGCTGCAGATGTTGCAACAATAAAGAGTGATTCAAGCGAGTTCTCCCAGACCGCTTCCTTCGTCGACCCACTCACAATCGACACCTATCGGCTGGCGCTTATTAAGATCTTGAACTCCGATTTGAGTGTTGATCGTCGCGAATATTTGATTCGGGATTACACCCGTACGGCCTTTGATCAAATCCATATGGTGCACTTGAGTTCTGGAAAATTCACCGTGACTTCAACTCATCAAAACCTGCCAATAACACTTACAAATGGCTTCCCTAACAGCGTTAAAGTAAATCTCTACGCAATTCCAACCAACCTAAAGGTTGAAGTAGGGACGCTGCCACAAGTAGTAATCCCTGCTAAATCCAAGGTTCAAGTTATGGTGCCAATCACGGTTCTTACCTCCGGCACATCAGGCTTAAATGTTGAGATAACTTCACTCGGAGGCAATCTTTTAGGTGACCCGGTTATCTATCCATTACAACTTTCAGTCATTAGTCCGATTGCAACTTGGTTCACCACGGGCGCAGCGATTGTGCTCTTTGCAGCAGCAACCATTCAAAGTATTCGGCGTATACGAAGAAGGCAAAAATGAGCGATAACTCAATAGTCCGCTCTTCGGCCATCATGGCTGCGGGAACTTTTGTCTCGCGCATAACAGGATTGATTCGTGGCTTGCTCTTAGTTGCAGTACTGGGCACCAAGTTATTGGGTGACACTTTTAATGTCGCCAACACGATGCCAAACATTTTATACAACCTTATTATTGGTGGAGCGCTCACCGCAGTCTTTGTTCCACAAATGGTAAGAGCAATTCGTGGTGAAGATGGTGGCTCTGCGTTTATCTCTCGTTTACTAACGGCGACGAGCGTTGTCTTAGGTTTATTGGTTTTAATTTCTATTGTTGCAGCCCCACTTCTAGTACGTATTTTCGCTAGTAGTTATGTAGGTAGGCCCGAGTTCAATTTGACTGTGCTCTTTATGCGTTACTGCCTACCTCAAATTTTCTTTATGGGGCTCTTTGCATTACTGGGCCAAGTTGCAAATGCAAAAGGAAAGTTTGGCCCAATGATGTGGGCTCCGGTTTTTAACAACATAATTGGTATCGCGGTCTTTGGTTACTTCATGCATATCTCTAAGGGTTGGAGAGTTTCGACGATTACAACTGCACAGGCCACATGGTTGAGTTTGGGTACGACCGCTGGTTTTGTAATTCAACTTGCAGTCCTCATCCCAGTTATTCGAGAGACGAAAATCAAAATCCGCCCCCGTTTTGATTGGCGTGACCCAGAGATTAAGAAATCGCTCCATTTAGCGAGTTGGACTCTGGCATTCGCTGCCTTCTCGCAATTGAGTTATTTAGTCACTGTGAATCTCTCTACCGGCGCTGCAGTAAGAGCGCTCAAGGCGGGGGTAACAACTGGTGTTGGATTCACTCCATACGGAAATGCATTTTTAATATTGATGTTGCCTCACTCAGTAGTGACAATTTCAATCGTTACAGCGATTCTTCCTCTCTTATCTGCTCATGCTTTGGATGGGAAAGTTCAAGAGATTCACGATGAATTGGTCCGCGCCATTCGCTTAGTTGGTATCATTACCGTTCCTAGCGCAATCGCCTTCCTTCTCTATGGTCCCTTAATCACAAGAACTCTCTTCTTTGGAATTTCAAATGCCGATGCCAGATACCTTGGGTTGGTCTTATGTGCCTTTGCGACCGGTCTTTTACCCTTGAGCGTTAATTTGATTGCGCTTCGTGGCCTTAACGCCTTTGAAAACGTGAAATTACAGGTGCTTAGCAACGCCATTATGAATATCGCCGCTAGCCTCTTAGCTCTCTTCTTTGCCATCACTCTTCCGGCAAAGTGGGTAACAGTTGGGCTCGCAGGAGCTTTAGCTTTGAGTTATTACATCGGCGCTTGGACCTCAATCCGCCTACTTCGCCGATATCAAATTGCGATCCAGACTCGAGAGATCACAGGTCTCTACCTGCGTCTGGGTGCTATCTACAGCGCAGTTGCAGTTCCCCTCTACTTTCTGATGGGGCATATTCCTGGCGGGAATACCCTCAGACTCTTAGTTGTTCTAGTGTTCAGCGGGTTGGGGTATCTCGGCCTAGCCCGAACCTTTAAAATCGCGGAGGTAGGAACAGCTTTCTCGCTCTTCCTTAAACCGCGACGTTCTTAAGAATGTATTTCAAAGCGAGAGAGTTGGTGGCTTTAGGTGAGTGAAACAATTCACGAACTAGTAATTGTTGGTTCGGGTCCTGCTGGATACACAGCCGGCATTTATGCTGCCCGAGCTCAACTGGCGCCTGTCCTCTACGAAGGATCAGTCACCGCTGGCGGCGCGCTTATGAACACCACTGAAGTAGAAAACTTTCCAGGTTTTCCCGCTGGGATTATTGGACCTGACTTGATGGATAACCTGAAGGCGCAGGCAGAGAAATTTGGAACCGTCTTGGTTCGTGATGACATTGTTGAGATGCAATTGGATTCTGATGTAAAGGTATTGAAAGATGGAAGCGGAAATGTTCTGCGAGCCAAAGCTGTAATTCTTGCTACTGGATCTGCTTATAAAGAGATCGGATTAGAAAATGAGAAGCGGTTATCTGGCCGTGGAGTTTCATGGTGTGCCACATGTGATGGCTTCTTCTTTCGTAATCAAGAGATTGCGGTTGTTGGTGGCGGAGACTCTGCTATGGAAGAGGCGAACTTCTTAACTCGCTTTGCATCCAAAGTTGTTGTTATTCATCGCCGCGATTCATTACGCGCTTCAAAAATTATGGTGGAGCGCGCTATGGCCAACCCAAAAATTGAATTCTTATGGAATACCGAAGTTATTGATGTTCTTGGTGCAGAAAATGTTTCTGCTCTTAAATTGCGCAATACCGTCGATGGGACAGAGAGCGAACGAGCATTCACTGGACTCTTTGTTGCAATCGGACACTCGCCTCGCTCAGAGTTGCTTGTTGGTCAAGTTGATTTAGATAGCGAAGGCTATGTCAAGGTAGATGGACGCAGTACTCGAACGAATCTCTCTGGGGTATTCGCCTGTGGAGATTTAGTTGATCACACCTATCGCCAAGCGATTACCGCTGCAGGTTCTGGCTGTCAGGCCGCGTTAGACGCTGAAAGATTTCTAGCTGGACACTAGAATTACCCAATAATTATTGAGAGTCAAAGAGTTTTAACTAAATCATCTAGGGAGAGATATGAGCAACACATCACCAGTAACGGCTGCAACATTTGAAGATGTAGTCCTTAAGAGCACCACCCCAGTACTTGTTGATTTTTGGGCTGAGTGGTGCGGTCCTTGCCGTGCTGTTGGACCAATCCTTGAAGAGATCGCTGCTGAACATGCGGGCAAGATAAAGATCGTAAAACTCAACACCGATGAAGAGGCTTCGATTGCAATGAAGTATGGAATCACCTCTATTCCAACAATGAATGTTTATGTTGGTGGTCAGGTTGTAAAGAGCATCGTTGGTGCGAAGCCAAAGCCTGCTCTACTCAAAGACCTTGAAGCGTATATCTCTTAATTAACGACGAAAGCATTCAAATGTCGCCCGATCTCACTCTTGGTGGGTCGGGCGATCTTGTTTTACAAGTAACTAGTTATTTAACACGCCTAAATCTACTTAAAGCAGAGAGTTCAGTTTTTACAGCTGAAGTTGAATCTGCTGTCAAAGAGTTCCAACAATCTCGGGGTTTAACAGTCACTGGAATTGTTGATTCAATTACTTTGCGAGTTTTAGATGAAGCCCGCTGGAAATTAGGAGACCGCGTCCTCTCCCTCACAACGCCTCATATGCGGGGAGATGATGTTGCCGCCCTGCAATCTCAATTAAGTGAGATGGGATTTAATTGCGGCAGAGTTGATGGAATCTTTGGAAGCGACTGCGAAAGTGCGGTCATGGAGTTTCAAAAGTCAGTCGGAGTAAAGATTGATGGGCGATGCGGTCCAGCAACGATCCTCTCCATGCTTCGCTTAAAAAAGATTGTTTCGGGTGGTACCCCAATCGCACTACGTGATGCAACCAATCGTGCACAAAAGGGTCCATCTCTCTCAGGCAAAGTAATAGTTATCGACCCTTCAGAGTCACCAGAGATTTTTGATTTAACACAACGATTAGAGGGCAGATTGATTGCTCTGGGAGTTAATGTTTTTCTCACAAGAACTGCCAACGCCGTTCCAAAAGAGGTTGATCGTATCGATGCAGCTAATGCTGCAGGTGCAGATCTTGTAATTTCACTTCACCAAGATCGTTACTCCAATGAGAAAGCCCATGGGGTAGCTACTTACTATTATGGAAGTGATTCACATGGTGTGCATTCCATCGTAGGAGAGCGATTTGCAACTTTAGTTCAACGCGAGATCTGCGCTCGTACAGATCTGCTCAATTGCAGAACTCACGCCAAAACCTGGGATTTGTTGCGATTAACTAAAGCTCCAACCGTAAGGATTGAGTTAGGTTTTGAAAGCAATCCTGGGGATATGAAGAGAGTTGCAGATCCTGCATTTCGTGAAACAGTTGTTGAGGCGCTCATGGTTGCAATTCAACGTCTCTACCTCAGCGCAGAGAATGATGCTAAAACTGGAACCTTAAGGATCTCTGATCTTCGCAGGGCGGGCCTTCGCAGATAAAGGGGCAACTTCATTATCTCTAGGTGTGGCAGAATTGTCTGATGTCCAATGAGATAACGCGTTTTCGTACCGGTGAAGATCAACAACTTCCGCAACGTTTTGCGCACCGAGCCGAGCTCATGCATGCCAGTGAGATCCGCGCCCTCTTTGCCGTCGCCTCCCGCCCAGAAATTGTCTCGCTGGCTGGCGGTATGCCAAATCTCTCTGCTCTTCCAATGGAGATGATGGCTGATGTCGTTGAGAAATTAATTAAGGAAAATGGCGCCGAAGCTTTGCAATATGGCAGCGGTCAGGGCCACCCTAAATTGCGTGAGCAAATCTGTGATGTGATGGCGCTAGAGGGAATTCGCGCCCATCCCGATGACATCATTGTGACTACTGGATCACAGCAAGCCTTAGATCTCATCTCGCGCATCTTTATCAATCCAGGCGATGTTGTGCTTGTAGAGGCTCCTTCATACGTCGGAGCACTTGGCACATTCAAACAATATGAGGCTAATGTCGTTCACGTTGAGATGGATGAAAACGGATTAGTTCCCGATGCGCTTCGTGCAGCTATTAAAGCGGTGCGACAGAGTGGGCAAGAGATTAAATTCCTGTACCTCATTCCCAATTATCAGAACCCAGCAGGTGTCTTGTTGCCAGCTGATCGTCGAACTGAGATTCTTGAAATCTGCGCCGCTGAAAAGATCTTTATCGTTGAGGACAATCCATATGGGTTGCTCGGTTTTGATCGCCCATCTCCTAATGCGATGCGTGCACAAGATTCTGAAAATGTAATTTATCTTGGTTCATTTTCAAAGACCATCGCTCCTGGCTTCCGGGTGGGTTGGGCTTTAGTTCCACAATCCCTCAAAGAGAAATTAGTTATTGCGGCCGAAAGTTCGATTCTCTGCCCATCTAACTTCACACAACTTTCCATTAGTGGATATTTAGCAGATCAACCATGGCGAGATCAGATCGCATCTTTCTGCAAGCTTTATAAAGTTCGTCGTGATGCAATGCTTGAAAGTCTTGAGGCATATTTCCCAGAAGGTGCTAGCTGGACAAAACCTGGCGGCGGTTTTTATGTTTGGGTAACTCTTCCGCCAGAAATTGATACAACCGCTCTCATGCCAAAAGCTATTGTTGCCAAAGTTGCATATGTTCCAGGCACAGCTTTTTACGCAGATGGTTTTGGAAGTTGGTCGATGCGTCTTTCTTACTGCCACCCAACTCCTGAGCGAATTCGCGAGGGCGTCAAGGCGCTTGGTGGAGTAATTAGAACTGAGATGGAAAACCGCGCAATTATTTAAGTAGTTGTGCAATTCTTTTGAGATCTGCTTCATCAGCAAACTCAATTGTAATTTTCCCTTTTTCTTTACC
>Ga0208872_1001801_pt1 | contig 12853 bp, 12 predicted proteins | sample CryBogCBH12Aug08_FD_185508 | JGI IMG/M metagenome (GOLD analysis project Ga0208872, IMG submission 185508) | Freshwater microbial communities from Crystal Bog, Wisconsin, USA - CBH12Aug08 (SPAdes) | ecosystem: Environmental > Aquatic > Freshwater > Lake | place: Crystal Bog, Wisconsin, USA...
CCTCGGGTGCGTTCGCGGCGCTGTAAAACGTGAAGTCATAATAGTCGTCCGAAAGAAATTCCAAGGTCTGCCGCAGCGTCGCTTTGACTTCAGCCGCATCCCAAAAATCCGGCACGCGCACGGGAATGTGATAATGATAACGGCGCCGCCATTTGCCGCCCATGGTGGCCGCCTCCTCCCCGCCGCGCTTCACGGCCTGGTCGCCGCTGTAAATGTAGGTCGCAATTTCAAGGAGATCCTCATAACGCTGCGGAATGTCCTGCCAGAATTTATCGTAGAGGCGGCTGACTTCCAGCCGCAAATTGGTGCGTCCAGCTTTGGGCCACAAGTTCAGGCCCAGAACTTTGACTTCGTCCTCGTTATCGCCCGGCTTGATGCCGCCGCAATAAATTGCCGCTTTAGTTTCCATTCTTCTTGCCTTTCACTCTCAATACCGCGCGCACCTTCTGCATGCCATACCAGCCGAATCCTTCGGCGGATTCGCGTGAAATGTCACCGCCTCCCTCATGGAGATGTTTGGAAAACCATTCGCCGCCGTATTTTTTCACCACTTCCGCCGATTCATGGCAAAGCGTGTGCAGCGCCTCTTTGAATTGGGCCTCTTGATTGGCCGTTGCAAATCGGTGACCGAGATGTTTCGCCAGTTCGCGGCTCAGGTAATACCCCAAAGATTCGTTGGTCAATCCCCCCACATAAGCCTTGTAAACGTTGCCAAATACCGACGGCTTGCGTAAATCCTTCAAGGCCGATTCCATATCCTTGCTGCTGGGCTCAAATAATCCGCCCAATTTCTCGCCCAGATAACCGGTGATGGCTTTCGCCAGTGCCCGCCGCGAAACATCCCCGAAATCAGACCGCTCGCGGGAGGCATCCAGGGAATTTTGAAACGAATTGCACAGATCAGAAACGATATCCACGATGGAATTGACCCCGGGACTGACCAACCCGTGCTGTGAAAGATGTGCCAGCGGATGCGTCTTGGTGCCGGCAACCCCCAGTTGTGTCAGCAACCAGATGGCTTCCCGGAAACCCGCGTCATTCTGCACCCAGGCAATCGCCAGTTCCGCCGCCTTCAGCGTGGCCTCGGCCACCTCGGCCACGTCGGCCCCATCGGCAATAATGCGGCTGACCTCATCAAACTCCTTGGTTTTTGCCAGTCCGGTGATGAGTGAATGCCCCATAATCGTGTTACCCGATGCAAGTTTCGCGTTGTAAACTCATAAAACCAAAAATGTTAAAATGGAAGCCGGACGAAGGGACACACCTTTATTGCCAATAATTAACCATGTTTGGCAATCGCGCCACCGTCCCCAACCTTAGTGTTTCGACCCACCGCAACCGCAGGAATCAAAACGCGCTCGCTAAAAAATCCCCATTTCTTTAACCTTCACCGACAGCATTTTCTGATGCCCACGCAAGTCCATGAGCCTGGTTAAATCCAAGCAACGCGTCGCCGACCACGGGGAGGTCTTCACCCCCGCGTGGATGGTTGAGGCCATGCTCGACCTGGTGAAGGGCGAGACCGAGCGGATTGACTCGCGCTTTCTGGAGCCGGCGTGCGGTAACGGCAATTTTCTCACCCGGATTCTCCGCCGCAAACTCGCTGCCGTAGAACTCAAATACGGACAGTCCGATTTTGAGCGACGCCACTTCGCGCTCCTCGCCTTGATGTGTGTTTATGGCATCGAACTGCTGCCGGACAACATCGCCGATTGCCGCGCGAACCTGCTGGAAATCTTCGCCGATTATTTGAACGTCGAGCCAACCGATGATTTCTATCGCGCCGCCGTCTGCGTGCTTTCGGTCAACCTCATCCACGGCGACGCCATGAAAATGCGCACTTGGGAGAATTTGCCCATCACCTTTGCCGAGTGGGGTTATCTCTGGAAAGGCCGCTTTCAACGCCGTGACTTCAGCTTGCAAAGCCTGACTCTGTCTTCGGCGTTCAGCGCCGAGGACTCGCTATTTTCCCAACTCGGCAAGCACGAGATTTTCACGCCTGCCAAGACCTACCCGCCCATGACCGTGAGCGAACTGGTCGCCGCCACCCCGGAGGCAATGCTATGATCGAACAAGCCAGCTTTGCCCTGCGCAGCCGCAACCCCGACGTGCTGACGTGCATCGCCAACCTCTCCAACGACGAGGTGTTCACCCCGCCGGAGTTCGCCAACCGGATGCTCGACACGCTGGCCGAGGCGTGGGCGGCGAACAACAAGGGCGCAAATATCTGGGCCGACAAAACGGTGAAGTTCCTCGACCCTTGCACCAAATCCGGCGTGTTCTTGCGCGAAATCACCAACCGGCTCAACAAAGGGTTGGAGTCGGAGATTCCCGATTTGCAAAAGCGCGTGAACCACATCCTGACCCAGCAAGTGTTCGGCATCGGCATCACGCAAATCACCAGCCTGCTCGCGCGGCGCAGCGTGTATTGCTCCAAGCACGCCACCGGCAAACACTCCATCGCCAAATCCTTCACCAGCGACGATGGCAACATTTGGTTCCAGCGCCTCAAACACACTTGGGATGGCGACAAGTGTAAATTTTGCGGAGCAAATCGCCGAGATTATGACCGTGGCGCAGGACTTGAAACTCACGCCTACGCGTTCATTCACACCGACAACATCAAGACTCGGCTCGCCGAGATATTTGGAGGCAATATGCAATTTGACGTAATCATCGGAAATCCACCGTATCAACTCGGCCAGAGTGGCGGCGAAGCAGTCGGCAGTTTTGCCATGCCGATTTATCAAAAATTCGTGCAGGCTGCGAAAAGCCTAGACCCGCGTTTTGTTGTGATGGTGACTCCTTCACGATGGTTCGCCGGTGGTCGTGGACTGGACGAGTATCGAAACGAGATGCTGAGTAGCAAACAGCTCCGCGCTCTTGTTGACTTTCCAAATGCTGCCGAAGCTTTTCCGGGTGTCGACATTGCTGGCGGCGTCTCCTATTTTTTATGGGATCGCACTCACAAAGGTCCATGCGAGGTGCGGACGGTAGCACCCGGTCTGCCCGAAAAACCTACTATTCGACAATTGGACACCTATGACATCTTTGTGCGCTACAATGTCGGCGTAGCCATTTTGGAGAAGGTTTGGCCGGAAGGTATCAAAAGCGAAAATCTAGGAATACACGTATCGCCAATTCAGCCCTTCAGTCTGCGCACAGCATTTCGAGGCAAGGAAAATCCAAAAGGAATGAAAAAGCCCGTGAAGTTGCGAACATCTCAAGGCATTTCGTTTATCGAGCGTGCCGATGTGCCTAGGAACGAGGAGTGGATTGATCAGTGGAAGGTTATATTGGGTCGCGCATACGGCGAGCGTGGATCATTTCCTTATTGGATTACTGGCGACCCTATCATCCTAGAGCCTGGCACTGCATGCACGGAGACTTATCTAGTCATTAAGCGCTTCAAGTCGGGAAAGGAAGCAAAGTTGTTTGCATCTTTTCTCCGCACAAGGTTTGTGCGGTTCTTAATTTCGCTCCGAAAGAACACGCAAGACCTCTTTAACGAGAGATTCTCTTTTGTTCCCGACCTGCCGATGGACCGCAACTGGACTGACGAGATGCTTTACAAGAAATACGGTATCACGAAGAACGAAATTGAGTTCATCAACAGCATGATTCGCCCAATGGGCGAGAACGAAAGCGATGAGTAAGACCATCGAAGAAATCCTAGCGCCAAAGCCGGAGGCGCGTCCGCGCATCTACGCCTACTCAATTGATGACAAGGCGCACGCTGGGCTTCTCAAGATCGGCCAGACCACGCGCGACGTGAAGCAGCGCGTCGCCGAGCAGCTCAAGACCGCCAACATCAAGAATTACACCATCGAGCTGGACGAGGTCGCCGAGCGCGACGACGGCACAACCTTCACCGACCATGAGGTGCGCTCCGCCCTCGTCAAAAAGAAATTCGAGAATCCGGAATTGGAATGGATGCGTTGCACGGTCAAAGATTTGAAGGCCGTGCTGATCGCGCTCCGAACCGGGCAGCAAATCGCCGGCACACGGGACCAGAATTTTCCCATGCGCCGCGAGCAGCGCGACGCCGTGGAAAAGACCCACGCCTATTTCCACTCCATCTGGAAGGAGGACATGCACGCCGTTCCGCGCTTCCTGTGGAACGCCAAGATGCGCTTTGGCAAGACCTTCACCACCTATCAGCTCGCCAAGAAGCTCGGGGCCAAGCGCGTGCTCGTCGTCACCTTCAAGCCCGCCGTGGAAGATGCGTGGCTGACCGACCTCGAATCGCATGTGGATTTCGACGGCTGGCAATACCAGTCGCGCAGTTCGGGCAGCGATCCCACGAAGGTTTCCGCCAGCAAGCCGCTGGTCTATTTCGGTTCGTTTCAGGATTTGCTGGGCCGCGACGATGCCGGAAACATCAAGCCAAACAATGAGTGGCTGCACAAGGTGAAGTGGGATTTGGTCGTGTTCGACGAATATCACTTCGGCGCCTGGCGCGAAACGGCCAAGGAATTGTTCGAGGGTGAAGAAGAGGCCGTCGCCAAGAAAGAGTCCAAGCTCGAATATGCCGCCGGCCTGGAAGGCGTGAACGAAGACCTCACGGTTTTGTCCGAAAAGGAAACCGAGTTCCTGCCCATCACCACCAAGGCCTACCTGTATCTTTCCGGCACGCCGTTCAAGGCGCTGGCCACGGGCGAGTTCATCGAAGAACAGATTTTCAACTGGACCTACACCGACGAGCAGCGCGCCAAAGAAGAGTTCGCCGCCAAAAATCCCGGCAAGTGGAATCCTTACGGCGCATTGCCGCAGATGCGGCTGCTCACCTACCAGATGCCAGAAGAACTGGTGGTCATCGCCAGTGCCGGGGAGTTCGACGAGTTCGATCTTAACGCTTTTTTCGAGGCGTCGGGCGAGGGTGCGAAAGCGCAGTTCAAACACAAGAGCGACGTGCAGAAGTGGCTGGACATCATTCGCGGTCAATACGCGCCGAAGATTGTCGAAGGCCTCAAGGCAGGTAAGCCGCCGTTCCCTTACTCAGACTCGCGGCTGCTGCCGTATCTCCAGCACTCGTTCTGGTTCCTGCCCAACGTCGCGGCCTGCCATGCGATGGCAAACCTGCTGGCCGAGAAGCAAAATGTTTTCTGGCATGACTACGATGCCATCGTCGCCGCCGGCGCCGGCGCAGGCATCGGGCTGGACGCACTACCGCCCGTGCGTCAGGCCATCGGCAGCGGCTTCGATACCAAGACCATTACGCTATCGTGCGGCAAACTCACTACCGGCGTCACCGTGCCGCAGTGGTCCTCCATCCTGATGCTGCGCAACTTGAAGTCGCCGGAGAGCTACTTTCAAGCGGCGTTTCGCGTGCAATCGCCGTGGTCCATCAAGAATCCCAACGGCGACAACCCGAACGAAGAGGAGATCCTCAAACCAGCCTGCTTCGTGTTCGACTTCGCGCCCACGCGCGCGTTGCGGCAACTCTCTGAATATGGAATAGGACTTTCACCCGGCGAATCGAATCCGGAGAACGCCGTAAAAGACCTTGTATCGTTCCTGCCGGTGCTGGCCTACGACGGCGCAAACATGACGCAGATTGACGCGGGCGGCATACTCGACATCGCGATGGCCGGAACATCGGCCACGTTGCTCGCGCGCAAGTGGGAAAGCGCGTTGCTCGTGAATGTGGATAATGACACCTTGCGCCGCATCCTCGATAATCCCGAGGCGATGGCCGCCGTGGAGCGTATCGAGGGCTGGCGTGCACTCGGCGACAACATCATCGAAACTATCATCAACAAGAGCGAGGCGGTCAAGGATCTGAAAAACAAGGCAAAGGAAAAAGATTTGTCGAAGAAGGAGATGAAGAAGCTCACCGAGGAGGAAAAAGAATACAAATCCAAGCGGAAGTTGATTCAGGAAAAACTCATCAAATTTGCCACGCGCATACCGGCATTCATGTATCTGACCGACTTCCGGGAGAACACGCTCCAAGATTGCATTACCAAGATTGAGCCCGAATTATTTCTGACCGTAACCGGTCTGACGGTAAAGGATTTCCACCTGCTGGTGCGGCTAAAGGTGTTCAACACCGAGCAGATGAATCAGGCCGTCTTTGCCTTCCGCCGCTACGAAGATGCCTCGCTCCGTTACACCGGCATCGAAAGCCATGAAGGGCTGTCCTACTACGGTCTTTACGATACCGTGGTGGCGCGAGAATAAGGCACCCACTTCGGATGAAAAAACGTGCCTCAAAAACCGCCCGCTGGACGCCTGGCCTGAAAAAGTTGAAAGCGATTTCCATCCGGCAGCCGTGGGCCTGGCTCATCGTCAACGGCTACAAAGACATTGAAAACCGGGTCTGGGCGGCAAAATTGCGCGGCTCCGTCCTCATCCACGCCGGCCAGAGCAAACAAGACACCACCGCCGAGGCGTTGGCCTACATCAAACGCCACTACCGCCTCGCCAATCTGCCTGACACCTTTGAGACAGGCGGCATCGTCGGCATAGCGGAAATCACGGGTTGCGTGCAAAGCCACCGCTCCAAATGGTATCAAGGCCCCTACGGCTGGGTCATGGCCAACGCCCGCCGCCTCCCCTTCAAGCCCGTCAAAGGCCACCTCAAATTTTTCAACCCAAAGTTCTGATTGGCGCGACCAAAGGGCGCTTCACGCAGCAAATTGATTGTAACGTTCCGTCACAAAATCCCAATTGATAACGTGGAAGAATGCGGTCACATATTCCGGTCGGCGATTCTGATATTTCAGATAATAGGCGTGTTCCCAAACGTCAACGCCGAGCAGCGGTTGCTTGCCCTGGCTGATAGGTGAATCCTGATTGGCTGTCGATTCAATGCTCAACTTTTTGTTGGCATCCAAAACCAGCCATGCCCACCCGCTGCCGAATTGTCCCAGCGCGGCTTTGGTGAAGTGCTCTTGGAATGCACCCAAGCTGCCAAAACTGGCGTCAATCGCTTGCGCCAGTTTGCCGGCGGGTGCGCCGCCATCCTTTTTGAGTGTTTGCCAGAACAGCGAATGATTGTAGTGCCCGCCGCCCTGATTGTGCACGGCCGTCCGAATCTTTTCCGGCACCGCATTCAAATCTTTGAGCAGGTCTTCAACGGATTGTTTTCCCAATTCCGGAAATTCCGCGACGGCCTTGTTGAGATTGGTCACATAGGCCGCGTGATGCTTGTCGTGATGAATTTCCATCGTGCGGGCATCAATGAAAGGTTCCAGCGCATCGGTGGCGTAAGGCAACGGCGGCAGCGTGAACGGCCCGCTCGTTACGCCGGCGGCGGGCGCGGTGGCATTGGTTTGAGCCAGCGCGGCTGGCAGCGTGGCCAGCGCGGCGCTGGCGAGCGCGGTGGTTTTAATGGCTTGGCGGCGGTTCATCATATTTTTCGTTTGGTTGTTGGTTGGTTATTCAAAGGTTTTCCGCGCATCGCTTGGCGTTGCGCAGGGTGCGAGCACCATAAGCCGCCAATCGGCCTTCAGCAAGTGGTGGCTGTGCCGTTCCAGTTCTGGTTTTGGGTTTAGGTCATTTGCCATTACGGTTTTTCAGCTGGGCCCGCCGAATTATTTCCCGAAATTTTTCCGCCAAGGGTGCATGCATCATGTTCAGCATGTTCACGGCGGTCTTGTCCGCCGTGCGCGGATTGCCGCCGCCGGGGAATGGCGGTTGCGGATCGTATTCGCCGAGCAGTTGCATCCCTTTGGCGTAAAAATCTCCCCGGTAATGCCGCACGAGTTCAAAGCCGAGATCAAGTCCCGCACTCACGCCAGCGGCAGTCACACGATCAGTGCCATCAAAAACCACCCGTTCGCTAACGGGGATTGCCCCGACATCCTTCAATACATCGAGCATCTGCCAATGGCTTGTCGCGCGCCGGCCTTTCAATAAACCGGCAGCGCCGAGCAATAACGAGCCGGTGCAAACACTGCCAACCATTTTGGCTTTCGCGCCTTGCTCGGCGAGAAATTGGAGCGTGGCGTCATCCTCCATCGCGGCCATCGTCCCGGTCAAACCACCGGGCACGAGCAGCAGGTCAAGGTCAGTTGGACAATCCGCAAATGTCTGGTGCGGTTTCACGCAAAAGCCGCCTTTGCTTGCGCCTTCGCAGGAAACGAGGTCAAGCGTCTTGGCGACGAAGCGAACCGTTGCGCCCATCATGCCCGCAAGCGCGTAGTGCGGGCCGAGTGCGTCAAGCGCGGTGAATTCAGGATAGACCAGAATTGCAATCTGTTCGCTTCCCATTCGCAACTGTTCCTGAATCTGGCCGTGCAGGGATTTCGGTTCGGTGGAATTGGTTTCCGCCGCGGAGACAAGTTGCGGTGCGATTGCGCCAGCGGCGGAAGCGAGCGTTAAAAGTTTCAGGGCTTCGCGACGAGAATAATTTTGTTGGTTCATAATTTTGTTGGTTTCAATAGTAGTAGTTGCCGAGGATGTGTTTGATGCGGAGGTCAGGACTGGTTGCGCCGGAAAGGTCGAGACGGTTGCCACTCGTCCATTCCACCGAGCCATCCGACCATGCGCGGTTGATGCCTTCAAGTTCTTCGGCGTGAAAACGAAAGTCGGGATACTTGACTTGTTTGCGTGAATGGAACAATTCAAAGCGACGCGGGTCGGGGGTGATGAACTCATCCAAAATGTCCGCCCACAAAACACCGCGCCGCGTGTTTTTGTAATCGGCAGCTTGGCCGGGATTGACGAGCGTGGCAAAGCCCATAGTGAGCATCGCGGATTTTTCAATGCCGCCGACATAAACGTATCCGGTGTAAAGTCCGCCGCCGACCGTCACGCCCTCGGCGTAGCCGGACTCCGCCGCAATCGGGCAATTGAACCATTTCGGCTGGTCGGCGCGTTTCGGCCAGGTGGAGGCCAAGCCTGGTGGCACGCTCATGCCGATGGTCTGCGCCATTTGCGTGAGTCGCGCGACGGAAATGCTGCTCGGAACGTAATCGCTCGGCGCGGGCAACTGGCCGTTGTCATTGCAATAAATCGTGTCCGCCAGCGTCATCTGCCGGAGATTATTCATGCACACCGTGCGCTTGGAACGCTGCTTGGCCTTGCCCAAAACCGGCAGCAGCAAAGACGCCAGAATCGCGATGATGGCGATGACCACGAGCAATTCAATGAGCGTAAAGCCGCGCACAAAAAAGCGCGGACTGCCGCCGTGGTTTTTCACAACGGCAGTCCGGCTTTGATTTAGATTGGTGATGCTCACGGCTGCTGCAAGCGGAAGAACCGCGCACGTTCTCCGGCTGAAACAGGAATTGAATTGGTCGTCGTGCCGTCGCCGGCAAATGTTCCCGTGCCGCTGACATCCCAGGACGCGACCGGCAAGACAAGGTTGGTCGTGGAGAGCACCGAATAACCGCTGCCAGCCAGACCGTTCGTTCCTCGCAACGTCACATTACCGCCACTCACCGCCAAGCTGCTGACGACTGGCGCGGTGAACGGCACGGTGTAGCCGGTGAAGTTAAACGTGCCGACATCCGCCAGCGTGTCGCCCGGCGTGGCATAGAGAAAATTCGCCACTTCAAACGAAACACCGAGATCGCCGGAGATGGTGAAAAAATTTGTCGTTTCCACCACACTCACGTTGATGAGGTCGAACGCGGCGGCGGACGGCGGAATGTTGTTATACAAATACCAACCCGAACCGCCGAGCGCGATGCGAGAGCTGTCGTATTGCAACGTGTAATCGCCGAACAGCAAATTGCCATAAGCTCCGCCCAGCACAGCGAATCGCGCCACACCGCCCAGCCCGATGCTGCCGGTTTCGTTCGTCAGATTGCCGCGCAGATAGGTGAATGTCGTCGGTTGCGTGTAGCGTGATGACAGGTTTGTGACCGTCGGGCCATTCATCGCGTAGATTTCGTTCGTGTAAGAATAGCTCGTTTGATTCGTGCTCAAGAGCTGGCTTTGCGTGAGCGCGTTGGCCTGCGCCTGATTGAAAAATGCTGAGAGCGTCAGCACCGGCGGCGTGGCAAAACCGGACGCCAGCGATTCCCAAGCGGTTTGGTTGTAGTTGATGACGGCTTTGCCCGCCAGCACGGTTGCGACCGTTTGCCCGCTGAAACTAAAATCGCCCACAATCGCACCCGCATCGCCCGGCGTGCTGTAAAGGAAGTAAGCGACTTCAAATGACACCGCCAGATTGCCCGCAATGGTGAGCGTGTTGTTCGTCTCGGTGACCGTGACGTTCACCAAATCAAACAGCGCGGCGGCAGGCGGGATGTTGCCTTTCAGATACCAACCCGAACCGCCGAGCGCGATGCGCGAACTGTCATATTGCAACGTGTAATCGCCGTAAAGCAATTCACCACCGAGTCCGCCGAACACATCGAACCGCGCGATGCCGCCAAGTCCGATGCTGCCGGTGTGTTGCGTGGCGTGTCCCGGCGTGTATGCGAACGTCGTCGGCTGCGTCGTGCGGCCAGCTAGGTTAGTCACCGTCCCACCGTTCATCGCATAGACTTGGTTCGAGTAAGACGGCGTGCCGGGAACATTGGTCAAGACCTGTGCCGCCGTGAGCGCGTTGGCTTGCGCCTGACCCATGAACGCCGCCAGCGTCAGCACCGGCGGCGAGCCGTAGCCGGAAGCCAAAGCATTCCAAGCTGATTGATAGAAGTTGATCGTAGCGGAACCACTGGTCAGCACGTCCGCATGAACGATGGCCGTGCCGAGCAGAAGCGAGAATATGGTTTTTTGCAGTAGATTTTTCATGGCTGGTTATTTGTCGTTGGATTTTTGTTTTTGTTTGGCCACTTCTTTGTCGATTTTTTTCAGGTATTTGTCTGGGTTTTTGTCGAACTCTTCCTTTTCGGATTGATCGCACAATTTGATTTCCTGTCCTTTGTAAACGAACGAGTAGGCGTCCGTGCGTCCCTTCACGAGCATTCCGCAGATGATGCAGTTGTTCAGCGGATAGGGTTTGACGGGCGCATTGGTGCCGTTGTCCGCCTTGGCAATCGCGGCGAACAGCAATGTGACAATGACGAGTGAAAATAATTTTTTCATGTGATGAATGGTTGTATTTTCACTCGGCGAGAATGGCGTCCCAGCGATAGCTCAGAATCCAGTCGGCGAGCTTCTGCATGTCGTCGGCCTGAACTGTCGCTGCCAGCGGCGGCATGGGGATTTGTCCCCACTTGCCTTGCCCGCCGTTTTTCATCTGCGCGACAAGCTTGGCTGCGGCGTCCGGGTCGTTGCGGTATTTCGCCGCCACCTCGCGATACGCCGGTCCGATCAGCGGAGTTCCATTCAAAACCCTGGTGTCTGGATTGTGGCAACTCATGCAGGTGGCTTTGGTGGCCAGCTCAATCATGGCTTTACGATTTGCGGGTAGGAACCGAGCCGCCACCAGCTTCCAGTCGCCACCATTTTTCACCACGACGCCGAACACATCCGTCACGCCTCTAGGCGTTTCGCGGCCAGCCACGCCTTTGCTGACGAACAGCGAAACGAGCGTGCCGTCCTCCGCTTTCACCTGTGCGGTGCCGGAGCCGTCGAACTTGTCGGCCACGAACGTCACACCGGCAAGCTGCACATAATTGCCAACACTGGCGGACGCATCCTTGAATGCCGCCGCCGTGATCGGCTGGGATTTGAACGGCTGATTTGTCTCGCCGACCGTCACCGAACCGGCTTTGACTTGCAACGCCGCTCCGAACGCGCCGTCGGTTGGCGCACCGGTGAGCGTGACTTGATTGCGCGGCGTCAGCGCCGCTGCCTCAGCCCCGGAGGCCGACACCGTTGCGGTAGGTTTCGCGGGATCCGCCAACACGAACGCGGTGGTGGACCCATCGGTCGCCACGAACCGCGTGGTGACAATACCGCTGATGTTTTTTTCCTGTGCCTGAACTGCGACCGTAAGTGACAAACTGATGAGAGATAGAATAATTCGACTTTTTTTCATGGTTAATAAATGGATGCAAAGAGGGCGTCACAAGACGTCCTCAGGTTAAAAGGGATAAATAAAATTAAGCCGACGTCTCACGACGTTGGCGGGAATAACGGCTTGGGATCAGACGGAGAAGTTTCGCGGGGGCGGCAGCGGTGGTTTGCCGGTTAAGCAATCAGCAAAAAGATTATCGGCTTGGAAGGTCTTGAACATCCTCGGCGCCACGAGCACAAATTTGTCCGCCACCGGAGGATATTCGATCTTCAATTTGAGCGTCAGGGCATCGGATTTCTTCTCTGATTTTTTTCCGGCGGCAATCGCGCGGCACAACGGACAAAGATGTTTGCCGTCAAAAGTCTCAGACACCGCTTCGGAAAGTGATTGTTGGCTGGACAGGTTGGCCGCAAGCATCGTCGTCCACGCGACCGTTTGCAGCGCAGCCCAATGCAAGCCCGTCGAGAGGACGAGCGCAATCACCACCAGGCATTTTCCAAAACGCGCAAACACAAATTGAGCTTAAACTTCGTTTGTCCGGCGGCAAGCAAGATTTGCCTTCTTCGCCGCCTTGTATCGCCCGCACCTGACACCAGATTATCACACGCCCCGGACCAGGACGCTCATCCGAAAATTTTTCCCTTCGGATTTTCGTCTGGTCCGGGCAGCCGGCGTGTTCAGTTTTTGCCCGGCGGCACAATCGCAAACCAAGCCTTCGCCGCATCCGGCTGCACCAGCTCATGGTAGTGCTTGAAAATCATGCCGGGACTGTTGCCGGCCTCCAGCGCCACCTCCGCCATGTTTTTGATCTGGGCCACACGGTAAGAAATGAAGGAGTGCCGCAGGGCGTTGTGTTTCCAGAGAAACGGCTTCCAGCCTTCGGCCTCGGCCGTTTCCGCGCCTGGCATCACCGTTCGCCGGCTGCGCCGCTCATTGCGCGTTAGCTCGGCTACCCGGATTGCCGCCGCCTCGTCCGCCGCCTTCAACGCC
>Ga0208872_1001803_pt1 | contig 12846 bp, 12 predicted proteins | sample CryBogCBH12Aug08_FD_185508 | JGI IMG/M metagenome (GOLD analysis project Ga0208872, IMG submission 185508) | Freshwater microbial communities from Crystal Bog, Wisconsin, USA - CBH12Aug08 (SPAdes) | ecosystem: Environmental > Aquatic > Freshwater > Lake | place: Crystal Bog, Wisconsin, USA...
CGGGGACGGTGCGGACGGAGCCAGCCTTGGCTTCTTCGAGCGTGACCAGGATGTCACCTTCGATGTCGCGACTGGGTTCTTCCATCTGGCCGCCGGGGAAACCGCCACGCATGCTCGCGCCGCCGCCGCGCCGTTGGCCGCCGAACATCTGTTCAAAGAAATCGCTGAAGCCGGTGCCTTGAAATTCAAATTCCACACCGCCGCCGCCGCGGCCCGCGCCACCGCGAAACGGCTGGCCGCCCCCGAAGCCGCCGTGGCCGGGTGGCGGACGGAAGTCGGCGCCCTGTTTCCAATTCGCACCGAGCTCGTCGTATTTCTTGCGCTTGTCGGCGTCGGACAACACTTCGTAAGCCTCGTTGATGTCCTTGAATTTTTCTTCGGCGCGCTTCTTGTCTTTCGCGACGTCAGGGTGAAATTCGCGCGCGAGTTTGCGGAAGGATTTTTTCAGTTCATCAGCGGTCGCGGTGCGCGGCACGCCGAGGGTCTGGTAATAATCTTTGTATTGGGCAGCCATTTGTGAATCACACGTTACAGGTAGAAAGTGGGAAGTTCAATCATTCGCCAAACGCGCCCGGCCAGTAATCTTGGGCGGCGCGCCACCAATTCACTTCGGACGCTTGGCGTTGTCCACGCTCAAGAAGCGCGTGCCAGCCAAAGCGGGGCGCCAGATTTTCAGAAGGATTTGATCGCTCTTGGCGGCCTTGCAGAGGCGCACGGCGTCGGCGGAATTTTTCACGGGCTGATGATTGATTTCCGTGATGATGTCCGTGGGTTTCAGTCCGGCATCGGCGGCGTTGGAATCGCGGTCAAGCTGCGTGACAATCGCGCCTTGAACGTCGTCCGGCAGGCGCAACTGGACGCGCACGGTGCGCTCAAAATCCGCCACGGTCACCCCGTCCAGCGCGTCGGTCTTGAACGCGGTGGTGGTGACAGTGTCGGAATTTTTCTGTGCATCCACGGCGCTGCTGGTGACGAGTTCGCCGAGCGTGACCGGAATGATTTTAATCGAGGCGTCGCGAAAGATTTTCAGCGCGGCGGGGGAACCGGGTTCGCAGCCGGAGACGATGAGTTGCAGACTGTTGACATCGGCGACGACGCGACCATTGACGGCGGTGATAACGTCGCCGGATTTCAGGCCAGCCTTGCCCGCCGCCGAATCAGCGGCGACATCGCCGATCAACACGCCGTTTTCATCGGGCAAAGCAAATTCCTTCGCGAGATTGCCGTCAATGTCCTGCAGACTGACGCCGTCGAGATAGCCGTGCCGGATTTTTCCCGTGGTGATGAGCTGCTGGAGAACGCGCCGCGCCATGTTGACGGGAACGGCAAAACCAATTCCTTGATTGCCGCCGCTCCCGCTGATGATGGCGGTGTTGATGCCGACGAGCCGGCCTTGCGCATCAATCAACGCGCCACCGGAATTACCGGGATTGATGGCGGCATCGGTCTGGATGAAATTTTGGTAACCGTTGAAACCGACACTGCGACCGAGAGCACTGACGATGCCTTTGGTCACGGTCTGACCGACGCCAAAAGGATTGCCGATAGCGAGCACAACATCGCCGACTTCCAACTGGTCGCTGTCAGCGAGCGTGGCGGCGGGGAAATGTTCGCCGTCAATCTTGAGCACAGCGACATCGGTCAATTCATCGCGCCCGATGAGCCGCGCGTTGGATTCGGTTTTATTGCCCGCGATGGAAATCTTGATTTGATCCGCACCGGCGACGACGTGGTTGGCGGTCACGATGTAACCGTTCGAGGAAACAATGACGCCGGAGCCGAGGCTTTGTTCCTTGCGCGTGCGCTCGCGGTCGTCACCGGCAAACTGATTGCCAAAAAATTGCCGGAAGATCGGGTCGTTGAAAAACGGATTGGGACGTTCCTTGACGAAGCGCGCGGTGTAGATATTCACCACGCTCGGTGCGGTTTTCTTAACGACGCCGGCAAAGCTCGTGCCCTTGGCGGCATCGCGATTCGCGGGAGTGGAATCAATGCAGAAAGTCGGAATGCTCTCGGCGGCGCGAGCGGTGAAATGCACGGCCACCGCAAAAATCGCCGCGCCGAACGCAGCCACGCCCAGCCCGGCGAATGTCCTCGTCAATCTCATAGTCATGAAATGGACACAGCCAACTCCGCGACGTTCAATCGCCGCGACCGATTACTTCGCGCCGTTGGCAGCCTTGGCGGCGTCCTCGGGCTTGATGACTTCGATCTTGGCGCCATTTTTCATTTCGCTGGCGCTCGGAACTTTGGTGATGTCGCTCGTGAGCGGCGCAGCCGGCGCGGGCGTTTTGGCATCGAGCAATTCGACTTCGAAGATCAAAGCGGAGTTGGGCGCGATGCTGCGGTTGCCCTGCTCGCCGTAAGCGAGCTCGGACGGAATGAACAATTTCCATTTGGAGCCGACGGGCATTTTCAACAGCGCTTCGGTCCAGCCGTGAATGACGCCGGTGACGGGAAACTGGGCGGGCTGACCGCGTTTGTAGGAGCTGTCGAACTCCGTGCCGTCAATCAACGTGCCTTTGTAATTCACCGTGACGGTGTCGTTCGGCGTGGGCAACGCGCCCGTGCCTTTGGTCAACGCGATGTATTGCAGACCGTCCGGCAGCGTCTGAACGCCGGGATTATTTTTGTTGGCCGCAAGGAAAGCTTCGCCGTCCGCTTTGTTCTTGGCCGTTTTCTTGGTGCGGAATTCTTGCTGGAAGCTGGTGAGCACCTGTTGCGCCTGCTCCGGCGTGAGCAACGTCGTGCCGCCGGTCTGGATGGATTTAATGGCGCTGGCCGCGACATTCGCATCGATGTCCAAGCCCTGTTGCTGCCAGTTGTGGCCGAGCATCATGCCGATGGCGTAGCTGACGCGCGATTTTTCATCGCTCAAAACATTTGTTCCCTCGGCCAAAACGACGGAGGCGAGACCCAAGCTGATAACGGTTCCAAAAATAATTTTTTTCATACAATTGATTTGCGAAGGAGCATAATTCTGGATTCAACCGACAAAGGCAATCCGCTTTTCGTTCAAAAATCGCTTCACCTCGACGTCAGACTAAAAATCGAAGGAATAGGTGACGTCATATTCGAACTGCGCCAGCGCGGAATAGGGCGTGATTGGCGCGGGCGCAAGCGCGCTCATCGGATCATGATTGTGGTGAACGTATTTAACCCCAAAACTTTTCCAAAAGCTCCAGCCGGATTTGGGAACAGGACGCTCCAGCGGACGCAACTGCTTTTTTTTGATGGGCGGCAGATTGCGAAGCGAATTGGCATCCGACGCCGCGATATCCGTATTGCTTTGCGCATTGGCTAAGCCGGATTGCTCCATCAAATCGTGGACGGACGAAGGCATCTGATTGGTCGCGGCGAGATCAGCCGCCCCGACTAGCCTCGCGTTAAGCAAAGCCAGCAGGGCAATTATCCAAAAACATTTCACACGCCATGTTTAACATATTTACCCGCTAGACCGCCAAAAAAACTTGGCGCAAAGTTCTGGTTAACTGGAAAAAATTGCGCAATTTAATTTCCCCGCTGAACGGTTTGAGTTATGCTCGGTCAAATTGTGTCCATGCCAATCACCATGCACCGCGCCCGTAAATTTTTTCTACTGCTATTTATTCCTGCCGTCGCGCTGGCCATCTGGGCCGGTTGCAAGACGGATAAGCCTGACGCCCCCGCCCTGCCAGCGCTGCCCGCGACGAGCCTGAAACCCGGCCCGAGCGATTCGCACACCGCCTACGTCGCGGCGCGTTTGTTGGAGACGTATCATTATTCGCAGCGTCCGCTGGATGAACAATTGTCAGAGAAGTTTTTTGATGGCTACATCAATTCCCTCGACCCGCGCCACGAAAACTTCCTCCAAAGCGACCTCGCGGAATTTGACATTTACCGGACCAATCTCGACAAGCTCACGCTCGAACACGGCACGGCGGATTTGACGCCTGCGTTTGCGGTTTATGACCGTTATGCCGAACGCATTCAGCAACACGATGCGTATGTGATGGATTTGCTGGAACACGATAAATTCAAATTCAACGCCGACGAAAAAATTGTTCTCGACCGCCGACACGCGCCGTATCCGGCGAATTTGGACGAAGCGAAGGCGCTCTGGCGGCAACGATTGCGCTACGAATATTTGCAGGAAAAATTGTCCCGCGAAATCATCCAGACCAATGACAGTTTCATCGTGAAGCTGCCAGCGGATGCGACGAAGGATATTCCCGCCACGCTGGAACGGCATTACCGCTGGAACTTGCAGATGACGACGAATTGGGACAACGAAGGTGTGTTGCAAACCTATCTCAACGGTCTCGCGCACGCTTACGATCCGCACTCGGATTATTTCAGCGCGCCGCACGCACAGGATTTTTCCATCGGCATGAATCTCTCGCTGTTTGGCATCGGCGCGCAACTGTCGGAGGACGATGGCTATTGCACGATTCGTTCCCTCGTGCCCGGCGGGCCGGCAGCCAAGAGCAAGCAAGTGTTTGAGAAAGACCGCATCATCGCCGTCGCGCAAAGTAATCAACCACCCGTGGATGTAGTGGACATGGAGCTGGAGAAAGTCGTCCAAAAAATTCGTGGCACAAAAGGCACGGAAGTCCGTTTGACCATCAGCCCCGCGGCCGACCGCAGTGCGCGTAAGGTCGTCTCGTTCATTCGCGATGAAATCAAATTGGAAGATTCTGAGGCGAAGGCCAAGTTGATTGAACTGCCCGACGGTAAACGCATTGGCATCATTGACCTGCCATCGTTTTACGCCACGGTCAATCTGGGCAATGACGGCAACACCACGCCAAAGAGCACCACGGCGGACGTAACGAAGCTCATCAACAAACTGAAAGCGGAAAAAGTTTCCGGCATCATCATTGACCTGCGCACGAATCCAGGTGGCTCGCTCGAAGAAGCGATTAAGTTTACTGGCCTGTTCATCAAAGATGGCCCAGTAGTCCTCGCGCGCAATCCCGATGGCGCGGTGCAGGCAGATTCTGATCCCGACCCGACGCAGCTTTACGACGGCCCGCTCGTCGTGATGATCAATCGCTTCAGCGCGTCTGCCTCGGAAATCGCGGCGGCTGCGTTGCAGGATTACGGTCGCGCGATTGTGGTTGGCGATAGCTCCACGCACGGCAAAGGCACAGTGCAAAATTTGAATCCGCTCAAGCCGTTCATGCTTTCGTCGGACAAAGGCGCATCGAACGATCCTGGCACGATTAAAATCACCATCCGCAAATTTTATCGCGTGAGCGGCGCGTCCACGCAACTCAAGGGCGTCGCCTCGGACATCGTTTTGCCGGACGTGCTAGATTATTCCACGCAGGTAGGTGAAGTATCGCTCGACAACCCGTTGCCGTGGGACACGATTCAGCCGGCGAACTACGAGAAATTCAACCTCGTTCAACCGTATCTCGCCACGCTTAAGTCACGTTCCGACGAACGCGTCGCGACGAATCAGGATTTTCTCTACGTCAAACAGGACATTGAACAATTTCTGAAATCGCAATCCGAGAAGACTGCCACCATCAACGAACACGACGCGCTCAAGGAGCACGAACGCGCGTTTCTGCAAGGCAAAGCCCGCGATGCGGAACGTTCCGCGCGCAAGTTGGAGGGCGTTAAAGTTTATGACATCACCGTGAAAAATTCCGAGTTGCCGGGATTGGTGGAAGCCGGCGCGAAGACGGAAACAAACATCGTTACGAGCACAAGCACGACCAACGCGACGCCCAATTCGACTTACACGCTTTCGACCAGCTCCACCAAATCCAACCTGACGATGAAGGCTGTTGCCGATAAAAAATCGCCGCCGCCGTTTGACCCGCAGCTCGACGAAGCCCAGCAAATTCTGCTGGATTACATTTCGCTGCTCGGCAAAAACCATCCGGCCGTTGCGAACTAAATTAGATTCGTTATGAAGTTGTTCGTCGTCCTGACCGTGTTGCTAGCATTTGTGGGCAGCGCACTGGCCGATGTGAATTACTATCTCGGCAAACAGCAGGCCAAACGCGACGTGAGCCAGAGCGACGCGCAGCAAGGCATCACCCCCGCACAGCCGCAATCCCCAGCCGCGCCGCAAGCACCGCCAACCGATCCCGCGCTCGTGGCCACACTGAAAAACATTGCTGATTTGCGTGCGGACTTGGACGCCATCAATCATGCTGCGGACGCGCAAGCCGGAGCGGAACAGCGCGCCTCGTTGATGACTCACCTTTCAGCGGCAGCGGCGCACGATAAAAAAGCTGCGACGGCTTCCATCAGAAAACTGGCCGGACATTGGATTGCCGCCACGAGCGGAAATAAAAAATTGACCGCGCAAAACGCCAAGCTGGCGCGCGACTTTCATGCGTTGTTCAACAGCGCGCATCTTTCGGCTACGCAGTCGCAGGCGCTGCTCGATGACTTAAAAAAAATCCTTACCGATGCCGGCGTGACCGATGCGGATGCGACTAATATTGTCGCCGACCTCAAACAGATTACCACCGAAACTCAGTAGCCCATGCGCCCCGTCAAATGCCCGACGTGCAAGAAGTCCGGCGACTGGTTCGCGGGAAAATACGGACCGTTCTGTTCCCACCGCTGCAAGCTGGTTGACCTCGGTAAATGGCTGAATGCCGAACACGCTATTTCCGAACCGCTCAAGCCAGAACATTTCGAGAAATTCGCCGACTTGCCGCCAGGCAAACACTTGGACACGCCGGAAGATTGACTCCAAAATTCGGCTGGCGATAATGGAAAAAACTTAATCATGAAAAAAATCCAGAACTTGTTTTCACTCCTCGGCGTCATTCTATTGCTCGCGCTGGTCAGCGGTTGCGCCACCACGAAACACACGGAGCAAATGCTGGTTCAAGCCGGTTTCAAAACGGTCGTAGCCAACACTGATCAACAAGCGCAACACCTCAAAACCTTGCCGGCGGATAAATTGAGCGTGGCCAAGTTGAACGGCAAAACTTACTACGTTTTTCCTGATCCGGCGCACAACCGCATTTACGTCGGCAATGTGCAGGCATATCAGGACTATCAGCAGGCGCTCATGTATGCCAAGTTGCAAGGTGACAATCGGGAACTGGGCGCGCTCGGTGAAGACACCGGCCAGAGTGGCGATGTCCGTTGGGCATCCTGGAGCGAAAATACCGGTTGGACCGGCGGCAGTTATTGATCGCAAGTTTGAATATTTTTTAAACACCGCTGTCCATTCACTGACTGGAATATTTTTATGATGTGGAATTTTAATTACTTGTTGTTTGTTTTTCTGCCCGGCTTGTTGATTGGCTTGTGGGCGCAGATGAAATTACATTCGGCGTTCGGCAAATACAGCCAAGTGCCGGTGGAATCTGGACTAACAGGCGCGCAGGCGGCGCGGCGAATCCTCGACAACGCTGGGCTCAACGACGTGCCGGTGGAAGAAGTCGAAGGCCAGTTGACCGATCATTATGACCCGACCAAGCGCGCGCTGTTTTTGTCGTCGGATAATTTCCACGGCAATTCCATTGCCGCTGTGGGCGTCGCGGCGCACGAAGCGGGTCACGCGTTGCAACATCAGGCGGCTTACGCGATGTTGAATTTGCGCATGGCGCTCGTGCCGGTCACACAATTCTCCAGCGCAGCTTACGGCATAATTATGCTCGCCGGTTGGATCATGGGCATGAGCCTGATGAAAACAATGTTGCCCATCATCATCGTCGTGTTTGGCATCATTACCTTCTTTCAACTCATCACGTTGCCGGTGGAATACGACGCCAGCAATCGCGCGAAGGAACAATTGTTCCGCCTCGGCCTTGTGCGCGAGGATGAACGTGCGGGTGTAGCAAAAGTGCTGGATGCCGCCGCGCTCACCTACGTCGCCGCACTCGTCAGCTCGCTCTTGACGCTGCTGTATTACATCACGGCCGCGCGCGACAGCCGGAATTGAGTTGTTGGAAATGGCGTTAATTTGCTTGCGGCTTGGCGGCACGCGTTTAACTTTTTGCATTCATGGCGGCTAAAAAAGTTCAACGCAAGTCGAAGCCGGTGCAGCGGAAAAAGAAAATTTCCGTTCCCGTCAAACCAACCATCGTTACCCCGCCGTCGCCGCCTATCACGGTTCCCTCGGATTTACCGGTCACCAAACCGGCCGAGGGCGATACGACGCAGTTTCTTCGCCGCGAAGCCGAGCGCATGGATGGCGATAGTTCCATCCGGCTTTATCTCCGTGAAATCGGTTTGGTAAAATTGCTCACGCCGCAGGAAGAAATCGAGCTCGCCGCCAAAATCAAAAAGGGCGACAAAAAAGCGCGCGAACACATGATTAAGGCGAACCTGCGCCTCGTCGTAAAAATCGCCCGCGACTATGAAGGCATCGGCCTGCCGCTGCTGGATTTAATTTCCGAAGGCAACATCGGCTTGATGAAAGCCGTTGAACGCTTTGATCCCGCGAAGGGCGGAAAACTTTCCACTTACGGTTCATGGTGGATCAAACAATCCATCAAACGCGCACTCGCCAATCAATCCAAGACGATTCGTCTGCCGGTCCATCTCGTAGATAAAATTTCCAAGATGCGCCGCACGGCGATGAAGTTGCAGGAAGAATTTGGCCGTGAACCCACCGACGAAGAATTAGCGGCTGAACTTGGCACAACCGCCGCGCGCGTTTCGCAGATGCGCACCGCGTCAATCCGCCCCGCGTCACTCGACGCGCCGGTGGGCGATGATAATTCCAATACATATTCTGAAATGGTCGAAGACGACCGCGCCGTAAATCCTTACGACGAACTCGAAGACAAGACCGTCACCGGAATGTTGCAGGACATGGTCAAACATCTCGATGACCGCGAAGCCACCATTCTGCGCTTCCGCTTCGGCCTTGACGGCGGTAACGAAAAAACGCTCGAAGAAGTTGGCGAAAAATTTGGCGTCACGCGCGAACGCGTCCGCCAGATTCAAAATCTCGCCTTGCGCAAGCTCCGCAAGATGATTGAGAAACTCGAAAAGTCTAAAGCCAAGGAAGTCTGAATTATGCCGCAGCCCGTAACCGCCGCTGAAATCGCCGCCGCCATCCGTAACGTCCCGGATTTTCCGAAACCGGGTATTCAGTTCAAAGACATCACGCCCGTGCTCGCCGATGCGCGCTTGTTCGCTGGTGCGATTGATTTGCTCACGGAACGATTTACGCCCGGCAGCATTGACGCCGTCGTCGGCATTGACGCGCGCGGATTTATTTTTGCCGCCGCCGCTGCAACCAAATTAAAAGCCGGATTTATTCCCGTTCGCAAAAAAGGCAAACTGCCCTTCACGACCATCGAACAGGATTACGCGCTCGAATACGGCCATGCGACCGTCGCCCTCCACACCGACGCCATCAAGCCCGGCGCGCGCGTGCTGCTCGTGGACGATTTGCTCGCGACCGGCGGCACGTCTGGCGCGGCTGCCTCACTCGTGCAAAAACTTGGTGGAAATATTTTAGAAATCGTCTTTCTCATCGAGCTAAAATTTCTCGATGGCCGCAAGCATCTACCTAACTTTCCCGTGCGTTCTTTAGTTCAGTATTGAGCATGAGTGAAGCTCCCATCTTAAGCGTCGTCGCACCTTGTTTCAACGAACAGGGCAACCTGATTCCGCTCGTCACCGCCATCCGCGAAGCGCTCGAACCACTGAAAATTTCCTACGAAATTGTCATCGCCGACGATGTCAGCCGTGATGATTCTTGGAACATCCTTCAAAAGCTCGGTGCTGAAGATAAGCGCATCCGCGCCGTGCGTCTCAATCGCAACTGCGGCCAATCCGCCGCCGTCTGGGTCGGCATTCAAGCTGCGACCGGACGTTACATCGCTACGCTGGATGCCGACTTGCAGAATCATCCGCGTGAACTGCCACGCTTTCTCGAAGCAATTCAGCGAGGCGATTCTGATTGCGTCTGCGGCTCGCGCGTCGCCGCACGTGCGCAAGGCGATTCATGGGTGCGGCAAGTTTCTTCCAAGATTGCCAATGGCATTCGCAATCGCATCACGCACGAGACCGTGAGCGATTCCGCGTGCGGCTACCGCATCTTCAAACGCGAATGCGCCGCGCGACTGAAATTTTTTAAAGGCATGCACCGCTTCATGCCCACACTCTTCCGCATCGAAGGTTTTGTCGTCACGGAAATACCCATCAGCCACCACACGCGGCTCACCGGCCAGAGTAATTACGGCGTGATGAACCGGCTGTTCGTCACGATTTATGATTTGTTCGCCGTGCGCTGGATGCAAAAGCGGATGTTCCGTTTTGACGTGAAGGAACAAATCAATTTCCCGCCCTATCCGCCAAAATAATTGCCGCGCGCAATTCAGTTTTCCAACTTCCTTTTTCCCGCTACCTTTCCTGCAATGCAATGGTTGCAATCCATGGACACCGCGCTGTTCCATTTCATCAATAGCACGCTGGCCAATCCGTTCTTCGATTGGCTCATGCCCGTCGTTAGCGGACAAGGTGTGCCCTGGCTCATCTCGGTCATCATTGCAATTCCATTGGTTTTAATTTTTGGTTCGCGGCGGCTGAAAGTTTGTGCGTTGCTCATGGTGCTCATTGTTTCGCTCGGTAACGCACTTGTCATTGATACTGTAAAAAAATCCGTCGCCCGCCCGCGACCATTCGTCACCCTGCCCGATGCACGATTATTTGGCAAAACCGGCGCCGGCTACGTGCCCCCAATGGCCGACGGCACATTGCCTGTCGCCGCCAGCCACAACAGCATGCCATCCGCCCACGCCGCCAATTGGTTTGCGCTGGCAACGGTCGCATTTTTGTTTTATCGCCGTAGCGGCAAAGTTTTATTTCCAATCGCCACACTTGTCGCTTTTTCACGTGTGTATAACGGCGTGCATTATCCGACAGACGTGCTGGCCGGCGCGATTTTAGGAGCAGGCTACGCAATTGCACTGCTGGTCATGATGCAGACGACATGGAACCTCCTTGGTAAAAAATTCTTTCCGTCATGGCATGAAAGACTACCGTGCTTGTTGAAGCCGGAATTGTCACACCCGCAAGCCAGTGATTCAAAATCTGAAATTGAGTGGTTGCACCTCGGCTATTTCATCATCGTCGCAGCGCTAATTGGCCGCTGGATTTACATCGGCAGTGGAATCATCAACTTGAGTCAGGACGAAGCTTACCAATGGGTCTGGTCGAAACATCTCGCGCTTTCGTATTACAGCAAACCACCTGGCATTGCCTATATTCAATGGCTTGGCACATCGCTTTTTGGCGACACAGATTTTGGCGTGCGTTTTTTCTCGCCACTCTTTGGCGCGATCTTGAGCTGGCTCGTTTTCAATTTCATGGCGCAAACTATCGGCGATCGCAAAGCATTTCTGTTCTTGCTACTCACCTTCGCCACGCCATTACTGGTCGCCGGTTCTGTTCTCATGACAATTGATCCGCCGCTCGTGCTGTGCTGGATGTGGGCGGTCATCGCTGGCTGGCGCGCCATACAGCCGGATGGCAAAACCCGAGACTGGCTCATCGTGGGTCTGGCTACTGGCCTAGGATTTCTCTGCAAATACAGCGCGCTCTTTCTGCCGATATGTTTCGGCATTTATCTCGCAATGCAGCCGACCGCGCGCACGCATTTACGTAAACTCGGCCCGTGGTTGGCGCTTGGCATAATTATTCTCTGCACTTCACCCGTAGTCATCTGGAATTCACAGAACGGCTGGAGCACCATTCATCACGTCGCAAGCAATGCGGGATTAAATCGTCAGTGGCATCCCACACTGAAATATTTCTTTGAATTTTTCGGCTGTCAGGCCGGGTTGTTGAATCCGGTTTTTTTTATCGGGACTATGTGGGCATGTTTTTCTTTTTGGAAAAAACGCAAAGATAACCCACTCCAGTTATACCTTTTCTGCATGGGGGCGCCGGTGTTTTTTGGTTACTGGATTTATACCCTCCATTCACGAGTATTGCCCAACTGGATTGCGCCAGCCGTCCCGCCGTTGGCGTGCTTCATGATGCTTTATTGGCAAGAGCAGCGCTTAAAATTAAGACCTTGGTTTGTGGCTGGAATTATATCCGGCGTGCTAGTGTCAGCTTTCATGTATGACAGCGATCTCGCCGGTAAATTCATAGCCAAACTACCTAGCGAAGCAGATCCAACGCATCGTGTTCGCGGCTGGCGGGAAATGGCCCTGCTCGTAGAAAAAGAACGCACCCAGTTCGACCCCAACGCCTTCATCATCGGCGATGATTATGGAACCACCGGACTCAACTCATTTTATTCTCAAACCGCCCGCGCCACCGTCGGCTCAACACAACCGCTTGTCTATTGCTTTCGTGACAACGCCCCTCCCAACCAGTTTTATTTTTGGGATGAATACAACTACCCCAAACATCGTTTAGGCCAGAATGCCATTTACGTAGATCGTCTTGAGGCCTACAAATTGGAATCAGGTTGGTTCTGGAAATGGCTAAAACATCAGCCGGTGAAATCCAAAGAAAACACGCCGCTTGGCCGCATACCTAAGCAACTGACGATGCAATTTGAAACCATCACCAACCTCGGCGTCCGTGAAATCAAACTCAAGGACGGACGAGTTTTTCAGCGCGTGCAGCTTTTCGGCTGCTACCAATTGAAATAATTTCAATCACGATATCCGCTCATTGCCGCCAGCATTTCTTTGACGGCAGTTTCCATTCCGACGAAGATAGCGCGACTCACCAAACTGTGGCCAATGTTTAATTCCACCAGATGCGGCACACGGAAAAGCATCGCAAGATTTTCGTAATTCAAGCCGTGGCCGGCGTTCACTTTCAGACCAAGCGCATGCGCCTGTTCCGCGCCAGCGATGAGACGCTGCAATTCCGCCGCACACTTTTTTTTATCCGTAAAATGTTCGGCAA
>Ga0208872_1001804_pt1 | contig 12836 bp, 9 predicted proteins | sample CryBogCBH12Aug08_FD_185508 | JGI IMG/M metagenome (GOLD analysis project Ga0208872, IMG submission 185508) | Freshwater microbial communities from Crystal Bog, Wisconsin, USA - CBH12Aug08 (SPAdes) | ecosystem: Environmental > Aquatic > Freshwater > Lake | place: Crystal Bog, Wisconsin, USA...
TAACAAACTCGCGACCTCGTAGGCGTAGTCGTCGTGATCGTCGCGCACCGAAAGGACACGGACCTGTTCGGGTGACAGCCACGTCGGTAGTGCCCCCGCGTAGTGCTCGATCAAGATCGCGATGAACCGCTCCACTGAACCAAACAGGGCGCGGTGGATCATTATCGGCTGGTGGCGCTGATTGTCGGGACCGATGTAGGTCGCCTCGAATCGCTTGGGCTGTTGGAAGTCCAACTGAATCGTGGACATCTGGTGCGTGCGACCAATCGCGTCGCGGGCCTGCACCGAAATCTTGGGACCGTAGAACGCACCGCCACCCTCGTCGAGCACCAGTTCGAGTCCCGCCGCTCGGGCCACTGACTCGAGTGTGGCTTCCGCTTCGGCCCACTCTTCGTCCGATCCCACCGCCTTGGCGGGAGGACGAGTGGAGAGCTCCAGGTAAAAGTCGTTGAGGCCGAACTCGCGCAAGAGATCGAGGACGAACTCGAGCAGGCTCGTCAATTCGTCGTTCATCTGTTCTCTCGTACAGAAGATGTGTGAGTCGTCTTGGGTCATGCCTCGTACGCGGGTGAGACCGTGGACGACGCCCGACTTTTCGTAGCGATAGACCGAACCAAATTCAAAGAGTCGCAACGGCAACTCGCGGTAGGAACGTTGACGTGCCTTGAAAATCAAGACGTGGAAGGGGCAGTTCATGGGCTTGAGGTAGTAACGCTGTCCCTCGTCGAGCTCCATGGGTGGGTACATCCCGTCGGCGAACCACTGGAGGTGGCCGGACGTCTCAAAGAGCTCCGCTTTGGTGATGTGCGGAGAGGTCACGAATTCGTACCCGCCGTCGACGTGCCGTTGTCGGGAGTAATCCTCCATCAGTCGACGAAGCGTCCCTCCCTTGGGGTGAAAGACCGCGAGGCCCGGGCCGATCTCGGTGGGAAAACTAAAGAGGTCGAGTTCCTGACCCAGTTTGCGGTGGTCGCGCCGCTCCGCCTCTTCGAGTCGGTAGAGGTGCTGTTCGAGTGCCTCTTTGGAATCCCACGCCGTTCCGTAGATGCGTTGCAGTTGCGGACGCTTCTCGTCTCCGCGCCAGTAGGCACCGGCCACGCGCATCAATTTGAAAAAACCCAATCGTGACGTCGACGGCACGTGGGGGCCGCGACAGAGGTCCGTGAATGATTCGGAGTTCCGATACGTCGACACCGCTCCTCCGTCACCGACCTCCCTCAAGTCCTCCGCCGTAGCGGCCGTGCCGACAGCCCGAATGATCTCGGATTTAAAGGGCTGCTCGGCGAAGATCGCGAGACCCTGATCAATAGTGTGCTCCTCGCGGATGAAGGGTTGATCCTCCCGGATAATCGCGCGCATTTCGTCCGCGACGCGCTCCAGATCGTCATCGGAGAATCGAGCACCATTGGGCAACTCGAAGTCGTAATAGAAGCCGTCAGTGATGGTGGGCCCAATCGCGTACTTGGCACCCGGCCACAGTCGCAAAACGGCCTGAGCGAGCACGTGCGCGGTGGAGTGTCGAAGCACGTCGAGCCCATCGGCGCTCGCTGCCGTCACGATCTCCACCGTGGCGCCGTTCGGCAGGGCCGTACTCAGATCGGTGAGTCGTCCGTCCACCTTCACAACGAGCGCAGCCTTGGCGAGTCGAGCGCCAATGGCGGCGGCAAGATCTGCCCCGGTGGCCCCAGAATCCAGTGACTTCGCCGTTCCGTCCGGAAGGGTTACTTCGACCATCGATGACATAACTACCTTTCTGCGTCTACAGCGTAACGCCGAGGAGCGCAGCGGCTGGAGCCACGGAGTATCCCGATTGGGCGGCCATATCAATGGCGTCGAGCGCTCGCGGCGTGTCGAGGTCATCGTCGAGGGCGTCGCGAACCTCGTCGAGCACGTCGTTCGTTCGCGCGACATTCAACGTTGAACGCCACGTCGCCAATCGAGACTGGGCGCTGGCGAGGTCGTCCGCCCGCCACTCCCAGTCGTGGCGATAGTGGTGTGACAGCAACGCCAGACGAACGGCCGCCGGCTCGCTCTGAGCGGCGAGATCACTCACGAAGACAAGATTTCCGAGAGACTTCGACATCTTCGTGCCGTCCAATCCGACGAGACCGACGTGTGTCCAAGTCTTCACGAAGGGTGCACCGGTCACAGTTTCGCTCTGCGCGGCCTCGCACTCGTGATGCGGATAGGCGAGGTCGCGTCCCCCGCCGTGAATGTCGAGCGTGACACCCAGATCTCGCAACGACAGTGCACTGCATTCAATGTGCCACCCGGGACGACCAGCGCCCCAACGAGACTCCCACGCCGGCTCATCCTCGAGCGACGGTTGCCAGAGGACGAAGTCGAGGGGGTCACGTTTGCGCGGATCATCCGGTCGACCACCGTGGATGGCGGCGAGTTCCATCATCGACGCACGCGTCTCGTGGCTGACCTGACCGAATCGCGGGAACTTGGCCACTTCGAAGTAGACGTAACCGTCGACTTCGTAGGCCACGCCCCGATCAAAGGTGTCGGCAATCAATTTCAAAATGTCCGGAATGGCACCCGTCGCTCGTGGTTCGGCGTAAACGGGCAGGATATTGAGAAGACCCATGTCGTGGTCGAACTTCGCCATTTCTTCGGCGGCGAGATCGAGGTAGTGCACCCCTAATTCCCGGGCCTTGCGCAAGATGTCGTCGTCCACGTCGGTCACGTTGCGCACGAGGTGAGTGTCGTGACCCGCATCGCGTAGTCGCCGCTGCATGACGTCAAAGGTGAGGTAGACGAAGGCGTGTCCGAGATGTGCGGCATCGTACGGCGTGATACCGCAGGAATACATCGTCACGAGCGGTCCCACGTCGAGCGGAAAAACGCCTCGACGGGCGGTGTCGTACAGGCGCATCACGAAGGAAGCCCCGCGAGACGAACGTAGGTGTGCGCTTTGTGACGGATGTTGATGGAAATACACACGGCCGTAAATGATTCCACGGCCCCCGCGAGCGCAAGCGAACCCGCCTCCACGGCGCGCAAGCCCGTCATGGCGTTCGTGATCTCCGCAGTGACTCGTCGCGCCTCCGCGTTGTCTCCCACGACCACCACATCCGCCTCAATACCGGAGTCGAGATTTTCCATGTCGGCGGCCGGAAGATGGTGATAGGCACCCGTCACGTGAGCGTCCGGCACCACAGCTTGCAATTCTGCCGCCATGGATCCACGCGGAGGGAACAGCGGAACGAGCTCCCGACCCTGCTTCACGAGTGCGTTCACCATCGAGATGACCACTTTCCCCGCCAGGGATGTCTTTACGTCCTTCACCGTGGCAACCGCGGAGTCCCACGGTGTCGCGACAATCACCACGTCACCAGCAGCGGCCTGCTCATTGGTGCCGCCTGAGATAACTCCGCTTCCCCGTGCGGCAAGACCGCTCGCCGTGTCTTCGGCACGCTGAGCATCACGCGAGCCCAGCACGACGTTGTAACCCGCCGTCGCCAGTCGAACCGCGAGGCCACGCCCCGCTGGTCCAGTTCCTCCAAGGATTCCGATCGTCTGTGTCATCGTTCCAGTTAATCGGAAATCCACAGGTACGCTGACGACCGTGGGAATCCTGAACGGACACCGGATTTTGGTCACGGGCGTTTTAACCGACGATTCATTGGCTTTCGGTATTGCCCAACGAGCTATCGCTGAAGGCGCCGAGATCATCATCACCGGTGCGGGTCGGGGCACTTCGCTCACGCGTCGCACAGCGAGAAAGTTGGGCGATGTCGGCGAGATCGTCCCCCTGGACGTCACGAGTGAGAGCGAGATCGCGCAGGCGGTTCAACGAGTCGACGAGCGATTCGGACGTCTGGATGGTCTCGTGCACGCGATTGGCTTCGCCCCCGAGGCGTGCCTGGGACACGGAATGATGTCGGCGTCGTTTCCCGACGTGGCGACCGCTCTACAAATCTCTACGTATTCGCTGAGCGCGCTGGCCGGGGCGTTTCGACCTCTACTGCAACGCAGCGAAGTGCTCGGCGGTGCGTCAATCGTGGCGCTGGACTTTGACGGAACGCGCGCGTACCCGCTCTACGACTGGATGGGAGTCGCCAAAGCGGCCCTCGAGTCGCTCGGGCGCTACCTGGCCAAGGAACTCGGACCGGAAAACATCCGTGTCAACTTGCTCGCGGCCGGACCCATTCGCACCATTGCCGCGAAGTCGATTCCCGGCTTTGATCTCTTCGAGGCCACGTGGAAGGAGCGTGCCCCACTCGGGTGGGACGTGCGCGATTCGTCAGCGGTCTCGGACACGGCGGTTGCTCTCTTGTCGCCACTGTTGAGGGCGACCACGGGCTCCATTATCCACGTGGACGGTGGCGCCCACGCAATGGGGTGAGTACCGCGCCATTCAACCAAGGTCCTGACCCTGCTAGGAAAGACGACGTGTCAACGACTTCCGCGCAGTTGTACCGCGCCATCGTGCCGGGTATCCGCCGGCGTCGCGGGCTGAACTCGCGCCGGTACACGGTCGCCATGGTCGTGAGCGACTACGTCGTGTCGTGGCTCAGTTTCGCGATTTCGTTGGTCACGCTGTCCATCTGGTCACGGAACCCGCAAAATCAACTCCACCTCTTCTGGGACAACGCTCAGCACGGCTTTTGGTTTCCGATTGGCATCGTCCTCGGTTTCGCCATCACCGGCGGATACCGACTGGCACGCCGATCACCCACCCAGAGCACCTTTTCGGACATGAAGGATTACGCCATGAGCAGTGCTCTGGGCGCTTTCATTGCCCTGGCCATGTCCTATTGGTCGCACCACTTTGGCAAATGGGCCATTCAAGTATCGACCCAGGCCATCGCCGCCACCGTCGTCGTCATGTTCGCGCTAGCCATCAGTCGAGCGACCCTGCGCCACGAGGTGCTTCGTCGTCGCCCTCAGCGGGTCGCCGTGGTGGATGACGGCACGACGTATCAGAGAATCGCCACCCACCTCCACTTGCAACACGGCGTCGTCCTCGTCGGAATGATCGACGCGGGTGAAACACCCACCGACCAGTCGTTGGGCAGCATGCTCGACGTCGACGTGTTGATCGAACGACATCAACTGGACCGCATCGTGTTCGGGGCCATTGAGCTCGCCACTCCCCGACTCGAGCACAGTTACCGTTTGGCCACGGAATTGGTGGACACCGCCCTCGTCCCGCGCATGTTCGAGGTCATCTCGTGGCGTAGTCGCCTCACCGATCTGTCGGGCTTGCCGCTGCTCGAACTGGCCCCTCGGAATTTCAGCAGTTACGACCGTTGGATGAAGCGCGCCTTCGACATCGCGGTCTCGCTCGTCGCCTTGATCATCACGCTGCCGATCACGTTGACGGTCGCCATCCTCGTCAAGATCACTTCACGCGGGCCGGTGTTCTTTCGCCAAGAGCGTCTGGGTCGCGACCGCCGTTCCTTCACCATCATCAAATTCCGCACCATGCGCGACGAACCCGACGTCGAAGTCTCCAGTGACACCCCAGAGGGACACACCACGCCCCTCTACGTGTCGCGCGGCAAGATTCACCACAATCGACGGCTCACGCCGATCGGTGGGTTCCTGCGACGTTCGGGCATCGATGAAATTCCCCAATTCTGGAACGTCCTCGCTGGTCACATGAGTGTGGTCGGCCCTCGGCCCTTTGTCACCCACGAATCCGAAGTGCACAGCGAATGGTCGGCGCGACGATTCGAGGTCGCCCCCGGGATAACTGGACTGTGGCAAGTATCGGGGAGAAACAATCTCACCGAATCGGAACTTCACCAACTCGACTACCTTTACGTCTCCGCCTGGTCGATGTGGTGGGACATCAAGATTTGTTTCGACACGCCGAGAGCCATGCTCCGCGGCCTCGGCGCTTACTAGTGGGCCGTCTACCTCTCGCTCTCGCCCACGACTACTTGACGCAGCGTGGTGGTGCCGAGCGAGTCGTGGCGACCTGGTGTCGATCGTTTCCCGACGCGCCTCTCTATACCGCCTTGTACGATCCCGCCCGAACCTTCGACGCGTTTCGCACGCACGAAATTCATACGTCCTGGCTCAATCGCGTGAGCTTTGTTCGCCATGACCACCGACGAGCGCTTCCCCTGTTGGCACCCACCACGAGCCTCCAGCGCATCGACGCTGACGTCGTCCTCGCCTCCTCGAGCGGCTGGGCGCACGCAGTTCGGACGGACGGGCGTCTCGTCGTCTACTGCCACGCTCCCGCACGATGGCTCTACCAGAAGGATCGCTACCTCGCCGCGGGGGCGCTCGGCGCCGCGGCCACCGCGGCCGCTCACCTCCTGGGCTCGCCACTTCGCGCGTGGGATCAACGAGCCGCGCAGCGGGCCGATCAGTATCTGGCCAATTCAACCTTCACCCAAAGGTTGATCCAGTCCGTCTACGGAATCGACGCCCCGGTGATTGCGCCCCCGGTCGCACTACCGAACACCCTGCCGGCCGATAGTGACCGCAGTGACGTGTTGATCGTGGCGCGCCTCCTGCCGTACAAGAACGTGGACCTCGCCATCGAGGTAGCGCGGGAACTCGGTGATCTGCGCTTTCGCGTGGTCGGCGACGGGCCTCTGCGTGCATCACTCGAGCGTTCTGCTCCGCCCAATGTCACCTTCGCGGGCGCGGTGGATGAACTCGACCTCTGGCGGGAGTACACGGGTACCCGAGTACATCTCGCGCTGAGTCACGAAGACTTCGGCATTACCCCCCTCGAAGCCGCCGCGGCCGGTCGTCCCACGATTGCCCGCCGAAGTGGCGGCTACATCGACACCATTACCGAGTCGACGGGGATTCTTCTCGACGAGGCGGCCATCAACGCCCGAAACGTGGCACAGGCGGTGCGAGAAGCGTTAGAGAGCAACTGGGGAAGGATCGACCTGCAGACTCACGCCGCACACTTCTCTCCGGCCCGGCACATCGAACGCATTCAGTCATTTCTGGGCGCGTGAGATTGCCACGTCGATGAGATCGTGAAGGGACGCCGCGATGACGTCGTTGGTGAATTGTGCGCGAACTCCTTGTGCTCCACTCTCACCAACGGCACGACCCCGCTCTTCGTCGCAAGCCAAGTCCCTCGTCGCGACGCGTAGCGCTGCCACGTCACCTTCTGGTACGAGCACCGCGCTGGTCAACGACGAAACCCACGGAATTTCTCCGCTGTCGTACGCGACAACCGGCACACCCGCGTCTTGCGCCTCGATGATCACCCGACCGAATTGTTCGCTCCACGTGGGCGTCGTGCGACTCGGCACCACGACGACCGACACGGTCGCGTAAAAGGCCACCATCGCCTCTGGCTCGAGGGTTCCCAGTAGTTCCACTCGATCCCCGAGTTCGTCGAAACGATCCTTCAGGGGACCGTCTCCGGCCACGCGCAAGGAGAGCGACTCCTCACTCCGCAGCACACGGATCACGTCCTCGACGCCCTTGGCTTCGACCAGACGTCCGACGAAGCCCACCACACCGACCGGCCAGGACCTAGTGCCGGCGTCCGCCACGGATCCTTCAACGCCGTGAGGCACAACGGCGTCGGGCCCGCGGAAGCCCCACGTCTGAGCCTGGAGGAGTGCTTGAGGGGAGCGAGCGAGGATGAAGGCCGCGTTCGAAAGCACGCGACGACACCACCAACGGACGGGGGCCGGAAAATCCCGAGGAAGATTCTCCGCCACCTGAACCGCGTAGGGGACCTTGGCCCTTCGAGCGGCGCTCGCCCACCACAATGACTGCAGCGAAAAAGGCTCTTCTTCGAGTATCAGGAACTCCGTGTTGCGCGAGCGCAGGGCGCGCCCCGGTCGTAGGAGCGAGAGGTGCCGCTGCGGTCGACCGCGGCCCAGCGTGCGCACCGCGCAGATCTCACCCGCGAAGCCCGGCCATCGTTGTGCAGGATAGGGCTCACGGCGCAGTTCGTCGCGCCAGGTGGCAGGCACGACCAGAGTGACGTCGCAGGACGAGGCGAGGTGCGCGTAGACCGCCTGATTCGCGGCAACCACGCACGCGTGTGAGACGACCATCACGCGCTTTTTCACCCCTGCATCGTGACAGAAACCAGCGCCGCACCGGTGACCTGTCACAATCTTCTGGTGACCGATGCGCCTTCGCCGAGCACACCGCCCGCGCGCGGGAAGGAATTCCGCGGCAAACGAGCTGCTTCCAACAGTTTGATCGTGGCCATCGGTCTCGTCACCGTCCTTCTGATCTCACTGGTCACCACACCCATCGCGATCAACCACATCGGCACGGCCGAATTCGCTGTGTGGACGTTGGCGACGACCACCATTGGCATTCTGACGGCTCTCGATCCGGGCTTTTCGAACATGGTGACTCGTTACGGTGCGCAGGCCAAAGTGCGGGGCGAGACTCACGTCGCCGCCCGCATATGCGCCGCGGGTTCACTGGCGTGGCTCGGTTTCGGGCTCGTCTTCGCGGTGCCGGTGTACTTCTTCGTACCGTTCTTGGTCGACAACATGGGCCTCAATCCCGGGGTGAGATCCATCGCCTCCGTCTTCTTCTACTGGTCCTTCGGACTCGTGATCTTCTCGAGCTTGCTCAGCACGTTGTCGAGTCGACTCTCGGCGGTCGGCGACCAATGGATCGTCACGACGATCGACGTCGCCACACGCGTTGTCTACGCGGTGACGCTCATCGAGCTGTTATCGCACGGGTGGCGCCTCAGCGCTATTGCGCTCGCGACCACGGTGCAATTCGTGCTCGCCTACGTCACGACCTTCGTCCTCATTGCCGTGCGACAAGGTCGGCCCTACGCCAGTCCGCGCGGTCTCGATCGATCTGAATTGCGCGAAGTCGCCCGATTCGGTGGATGGTTGCAGGTCAACTCCATTCTCGACACGCTGACCAACGAAACCGATCCACTCGTGCTCAGCTTCGCACTCGGAAAAGATGCCGTCGCGATTTGGGGATTCTCGAATCGCCTCGCGCGGCAGATCACAACTTTCGCGTATGTCCCCCAGCAAAACATCCTTCCGGTGATGTCGGCGTCGTTTGCGGCATTCGAGGGTGTGGACCGGATGCGCAAGCTCTACCGACGCGCCCAACAAATCATCGTCCTGTTGGGTGCTTTCCTGACCGGCACGATCATTGCCTTCGGTCCGCTGATGTTCAAGGCCTGGCTCGGACAACCGCACCGCGAGGCAGACGTCGCCACCATTCTCGTGGCCCTCACGTTGATGGCGGGTCTCCCCCGCCCCGCGACGGCGAACGCCATTCTCGCCCTCGGTCGCGCGGGCTACGGAGTGCCCGCGACGATCTTGGCGTTCAGTGTCAATGTCGTCTTCACACTGATCCTGGTGTGGCCCTTCGGCCTCAACGGTGTGCTGATTGGCACGCTGCTCGCGAAGATCGCCGCAACGAGTTACCTCTTGCAGCGATTCTGCACCCTCGTTGGCAGCACCTACCGAGAGATCATCCTCCCGTGGCTCATTCCTCTCGTGGGCGTCACCGCCGTCGCGGCGGGGTTGGGTCGACTCGCCATGTCCCAGTGGCCGCAGGCCCTACACACCCGAACGGCGGCCCTCGAGGCCCTCATGCTCTTGGGTGCGGGGTACACCATTGTCTACCTCGTCGGACTCAAGCTCACGAGGTACTTCACTCACCACGATTTGTTGTGGATCCGGAGCACCGCACCCGGACCACTCGGCAAGGTCATCTCACCTCGTGTGGTCTCCGCTTTGGGTCACGGACCCGCATGAGCACGGTCGCCTTGGTGATTCCGAGCTACCGGCGACCGTCGTCACTCGCTCGAGCAATCGCCGCCGCGCACAACCAAATTGAACCTCTCGACGAGATTATGGTGGTCGCGCGTGATGAGGACACTGCTACTCACGAGGTGGCGAGCGCCACGGGAGTACACCTGGTGACCGTGTCGACTCCGGGAGTGCTCGCCGCGATGTGGGCTGGTGCGCAAGCGACGAGCAGCGACGTGGTGGGATTCTGCGATGACGACGCCACCGTTGATTCTCATTGGGCCCGCGACGTCAGGAGGATCTTTGATCTGCCTGGGAATGAACGCGTGGGTGGCGTCGGTGGCCGTGACTACCTCTACGACGGAGACGTTCCGCGCGCGACGACCTTGACCAACGACGTGGGTCGATTGACATCGTGGGGACGTCTCGTGGGAAATCACCATCGCGGTGAAGGACCCGCGCGGGAGGTGGACGTCCTCAAAGGCGTGAACTGCGCCTACCGACGAGGCGCTCTGGTCCTCCCTGTCGGCCTACGAGGTGAAGGAGCCCAGGCGCATTTTGAAGTAGCGGTAGGCACCGAACTGCGACGGAGGGGATGGCGACTTCTCTACGATCCCTCGCTTCGCGTCGACCACCGGCCCGACGATCGCGTCGGTGCCGACCAGCGTGCCGCGCCCACCGCTCAGGCCATTGCGGACAGCGCCTTTAATCTCGAGCGATCACTTCCGCGGGGTCTACAGAGTCGCCGTTGGCTCTACGTGCATGCTCTCGGCGATGGCGCGTGTCCGGGCATCGCACGTTGCGTGGTCGCGTTACTACGTCGCGAACGAGACGTGGTGATGCGACGATCGCCGTCGTGGCGAGGCACCACCGAAGCGTGGCGACTCCGGGCGACGCCACTTAGCTTTCACGAACTCCCGTGAGGACCGCGGCGAAGGCCGCTTCGAGCTGATCGGCGACGACGGACGGACGAAAGAGGCGTTCCGCTTCCTTGCGACACCGGTACGAGAGAAGCATTCTTTCGTCGTCGCGCAAGGAGCTCAGCGTGAGGACCGCCTCACGGAGGCCATCGATGTCGCCCGGATCGACCCGCAAACAGACGTCATTCGCGACGTCTTCTGCCGCTCCGACGGCCGGGGTCACGATGACGGGAACTCCGAGAGCCAGAGATTCCGCGACAGTGAGGCCAAATGGTTCGTAGCGAGACAACTGCAAAAGGGCGAGTGATCCACCAACTTCGGCGAACACTTCATGGCGCGAGCGCGGACCTTCGCGCACGAGAGTCCGGCTGTCGGCTCGGTCGAGTGCTCGTTGGTAGTCACTCCACAAGGAAGGAGATCCAATGACCCGCAACCGTACGCGTGGATCGAGTACATGCAGTTCGTGACTGAGCGCCACCACGTCTTCCAGTCCCTTCCTGACGGCGAGGCGACCCACCACCATGAGGTCGAATGATGACGGAGTAGCGACTTCGAGTTCGTCGACCGCGATGCAGTTGGGAACAACGTGGATCTTCTCGCTCGGGACGGCGTAATCCTTCGAGATGAGAGCGCCGAAGGCCCGTGAGAGGGCGAAGATGGCCGTCGCGCGTTGCGCGTCGTGGCGTTGTCGGCGCGCGCGAAGACCAAGCCATGATCCCACCAAGAACAACCGCAACGCGCTGTCCGAGCTGAGACCCAACGACGCCTCGGTCTTGGTCCAATACCGCTCGCCCGCCGCGTGCACGCTGGGATGGATCACGACCGGCAAATTCTTGCGACGTCGCGGCACACCCACCGACTCGAAAGTCGAGAATTGATAGACCACGTCATAGGGAGACGCCTCGTGGCGGAGGGCCAATTGACGAGATAGGCGCCAACGATTCACTCCCGCGAAGATCTGCAGAGACAACATCTTGGTCAGGCGCGTGCGGGAATACCAACGCCCGAAGGCGAAACCGGATCTTCCAATGACGTAACTCAAACCCGGGCGTTCGCCGAGGCCCTGAGGGTCATCGTCTTCGCGCGACGCGGCTACGAAACACTCCACGCTGTGTCCTCGATCGAGCAGTTCGGCAAGCAGCAGCCCCGCCACGCCTGGAGCACCGCCAGCCGCCGGGTGGGGTGATGGACCAACGTACGCAATACGCCAGCGATCGTGCGTCAATCCAGGAACGGGCGAGATGTCGCGGTCTCGCAGGTCACGCCACTTCGTCACGGCGTACCACGCGCAGAGCGTTGTTTGGCCACCCGCCAGCGCCAACCACCGCGCGCTGTCACGAAAGTTGCGCCACGGGTGCTCACGCCGGGCGACGTCGAGCCAGGTGCGAGCCGTATTCCACACCGGAGTGAACCGTGCCGACCGTCGTGACACCCGTCTGTCCGGGTACCGCGCGAAGAGCAACCAGTCATCAAAAATGAACGAGGCTCGCCGAATGTAGGAAGAAATCGTAAAGGGCCGGCCCGGGTGCGTGGCTTTCATAGCGGATTCGAAAACCACGGGACCGACGCTGTCGCACACTCGAAGTCCGAGATCGCGGTCCTCGTGAGCGTGAGACCACAGGAGATCAAAACCGCCCACGGCCCACAACGCCTCGCGACGGTAGGCCACGTTGCAGGTCAGGAAGTTGCCACCGACATGGTCTTCGACGGAATGTTCGTAGAGCGCCCGTACCGGCGGCGAGGACGTGTCTCCGACGACGCCAGCGTGATCGGGGTGATCCAGGAGATGCTGCAAAGCCGCAAAGAGCCAGGCATCGTCGACAACGACGTCGTCGTCCGTAAAGGCAATGATGTCGCCCTTCGCCGCGCGTGCCCCGCGGTTGCGCGCTCGCGCGGGACCGACCCCGTTCGTACGTAGCAGAGTGACGTCAGGAAACTCTCGCGAGCGGTACGCCGGTTGCGAACCGTCGTCAACCACGATGATTTCGCCTTTGACGGCACTGACCTGCGGAACCAAGACATCTAGGGCCCGTCGCAGAAGATCCGGTCGGTTCTTCGAGGCAATGACGACGGAACAACGCACGCGCTCAACCTAGGTCGTCGTACAGACGTTCGAGCACGCTCGCGACTTCGCGACTGTGAAATTGTTCGGCGGTCACGCGCGCGGCAGCACCCATGCGCACGCGCCGCGGCGCATCATGGATGACGAAGCGCATCGCCGCGG